>ENA-OXEU01000668-OXEU01000668.1-human-gut-metagenome-genome-assembly--contig:-NODE-668-length-10264-cov-30.2698_pt1 | contig 10264 bp, 7 predicted proteins | sample MGYA00249832_ERZ652258 | MGnify/ENA primary metagenome ERZ652258 (study PRJEB26925, sample SAMN05826730) | human gut metagenome | biome: ENVO:2100002; feature: ENVO:00000062; material: ENVO:00002003... | reverse complement strand
CTCCTAATATGGAACAGATCGCCCGTGTCTGCTTTCCTGCGGCACGCCGTGTTACTGACCGTTTCCATGTGCAGAAGCTGGCTTTTGAAGCTTTACAGGAAATGCGCGTGAAGGCACGCTGGGAGGCTTTGGACAAGGAATCAATACAGATCGCATACGCAAAGGCGTGCGGGAAGATATACCATGCCCCGACCTTTGAGAACGGGGATTCGCGCAAGCAATTGCTCGCCCGCAGTATCTATCTGCTGTATAAAAAAGAGTCATTATGGACTGAATCCCAACGCATACGTGCCGGTATCCTCTTCAGGGAATATCCCGACCTGAAGAAGGCATACTATCTTTCCATGAGGCTCGGGTTGATATATCACCAGTGCAAGCACAAGGACACCGCTCTGACAAGACTTGCCAGATGGTATGACGAAGTTGAAAAGTCCGGCTTTCTTGCGTTCGGAAGGGTGATACGTTCCATACAGACACATTATCTGGAAATCGTCAACTTTTTCGACAGGCGTTCCACCAACGCAGCTTCCGAATCGTTCAATGCCAAAATCAAGGACTTCAGAACACAGTTCAGAGGAGTAAAGGACAGGACTTTCTTTCTATTCAGACTGACTAAAATTTATGCTTAATCTATGAATCCCTCAGGTTTTTACGTTGACCCACATTATGTTCATTCTTATGTGTATGTATATGAACTTCCATGCGTCCAGAATGAAATTCCACATCAGAAACGGGGGTGTTTTTTATCTTTGCCGACGCATCGTAAGCCGTCATTCCGTGGAGGTACAAATCCTTTATGGTGCTTTTTACGAGGAAAAAGTTTTGGAATGCTCTACTTTGTATCAAGCTGGAATAGTTTATAAAAAAGAGAATATATAACTGATAACCAATATGCTATGAGAAAATTATCTTGAAAATGTAGTGAGGGCATGAGAGCATGAATGAGAGTAAGTATTTTTACACTGATGTATAAGTGGTTTATAATTAGCTTGTTATGTTTTTTGTGAGGGCATGAGGGCATAAATGTTTCAAACTTTCTAGTGAGAAAGACTGGTGCGTCAAGAATATTTTGGGAAACTGACCCGGAAAATCCATTCTTGGTTTAACCAGTTTAATTCTGATATAAAAAAAGAGAGTTATTTTGATGTAACTCTCTTTTTTTCTTGGTGATCCGCTTGGGGCTCGAACCCAAGACCCCAACATTAAAAGTGTTGTGCTCTACCTGCTGAGCTAGCGAATCAATCCTTTGTTATTGCTATTCTTCCGAATTGCGAGTGCAAAGGTAGACTTTTTAAATGAAACATGCAAATATATTACCTGTTTTTTTTGAATTATTTCTCTTTGGTATTGCTTATTTGTTGATTGTCAGTCGTTTTTGTACTTTCGGAAAATTCTTTTTCTTTTATTCGTATATACCTTTGATAATAAGAGAGCATTAAACTGGTACAAGGTAGAGCAATAATCATTCCTACAATTCCCATTAACGCTCCCCAAACAGAGAGAGATAATAGGATGATGGCAGGATTCAGACCTGTAATTTTTCCCATAACCTTTGGTACAATTAGGCCATCTTGTATGATTTGCACGATACAGAATACCAAAAAAGCGCAAAATAATATCCACCAGAAATTCTCTCCTGTATCCGCTGCTTTCAGTAGTGCCAATAAGACGGTGGGGATGAAAGCGATGAGCTGAAGATAAGGTACCATATTGAGAAGTCCGATAAATAAACCGAAACCGATAGCTAATGGGAAGTCAATAATAAGGAAACCTATACTGAATAGAATTCCTACACAAAAGGCAACAAATGCCTGGCCGCGAAAATATTTGTTCATTCCATCTTGTACATCAGTAACAATGCGTATTGTCATTTCACGGTGTTTGATAGGAACCAGTTTAATCCATCCTCGCGCAATGGCTTCATAATCCAATAAAATAAAGAAGGTATAAAGCAGGATAATGAATGAGGTAAATACGCTGACCACAATATTGACGGATTGGGTCAACAAGGCCCATACTTGTGGAAGCACATTACGCATAGTATTTGCGAAGTTGTTTTCGTTCAGTGCTTCATGTATTTTCAGCATATCTATATGTTCTTTTATGAAATTGGCCACAGTGCCGGGAATAGCTGCTTGCTTGGAACCTTCGATAAAGTATTCGGTAAGCAGCTCTTTCAGCTTGCCGAATTCTTCAATGATAGGTGGAACAAGTCCGATAAATGCTAGTGTGATAATGGATAATAATACTAATAAAACAACAAATATGGAGATAACCCGATTCTTCAGACGCAGTTTATGCTGGAAGAAAATAACCATCGGGTAGATAAGATAAGCAATAAGCCATGCCACGAAAAAGGGGAGTAGCACTCCGCTAAGCTGATTTACTAAGTATAGAATGCCGATAATGACAACCGCTGTCAATATTCCACGGATAAAACTGTCGAATGTTATTTTTTTCTGCAGCATAAAGCATATGTTATTTATTTTCAGTTTCTTCTTTCAAGGACTCCATATAGCAGGCTCGGCAAAGCGGTTCATAATCAGCCTTTTCTCCCAATAAAACCCGCTTGTCACTTTTGGTGATTCGATGAGTGGCATAGGCTAGATTTCCACATTTCACGCAAATGGCGTGAACTTTGGTTACTTCATCAGCGATAGCCAGCAGGGCAGGAATAGGACCAAAAGGAATTCTTTTAAAATCCATGTCCAATCCTGCTACAATGACTCGTATGCCATTGTCGGCCAACTGGTTGCAAACATCAACCAGGCCTTCATCAAAAAATTGAGCTTCGTCTATTCCCACTACGTCTTTGTCTGATGAGAAAAGTAGGATACTGGCAGAAGAATCGATGGGGGTGGATGCAATGGAATTACTGTCATGTGATACGACTTCTTCTTCTGAATAGCGTGTGTCCATGGCCGGTTTGAATATTTCAACCCGTTGACGGGCAAATTTCGCTCTTTTTAAACGGCGGATTAGTTCCTCGGTTTTACCTGAGAACATAGAACCGCATATTACTTCTATTCTTCCTCTTCTACGCGTTTCCTGAATGTGGTCTTCTGAAAAAACTACCATAATTTTGATGTAACAATATAGATTAATTTTAGGTACAAATGTACGATTTGTACCTCGAAAAAGGACTATTTTCACTCGGAAATTTATTAATAAAAGATATAATGTTAAACTAAAGTGCAACATCTGTTAAATAATGGAGGCAATTAACTTTATTCATTTAATTTCTTTCTACATTTGTTCCATTATAACAGAATGCAATTGTTTTATGGGAAAACTGTATGTCGTACCTACTCCTGTAGGAAATTTAGAGGATATGACTTTCCGTGCCATCCGTGTGTTGAAAGAGGCTGATTTGATATTGGCGGAAGACACGCGTACTTCGGGCATTCTTTTGAAACATTTTGAAATTAAGAACGCCATGCAGTCTCATCATAAGTTTAATGAGCATAAAACAGTGGAAGGTATTGTGAATCGTATCAAAGCAGGCGAAACTGTTGCTTTAATATCTGATGCTGGAACTCCTGGTATTTCTGATCCCGGATTTTTGATAGTGCGTGAGTGTGTGAAGAATGACATCGAAGTGCAATGTTTGCCTGGAGCTACTGCTTTTGTACCTGCGCTGGTGGCGTCGGGATTGCCTGATGAACGTTTCTGTTTTGAAGGATTCTTGCCACAAAAAAAAGGAAGAGTGACCCGTTTGACTTCTTTACAAGAAGAAAAACGGACGATGATATTTTATGAATCACCTTACCGTTTGGTGAAAACCTTAACTCAATTTGCCGAGTTTTTCGGTGCCGAAAGGCCTGTTTCCGTATGTCGTGAGATTTCAAAAATTCACGAAGAAAGTGTTCGGGGCACATTAACTGAAGTTATAGCGCATTTCACTCAAAACGAGCCGCGAGGTGAAATTGTAATTGTACTCAGTGGGAAAGAGGACTAAAAATGAATAAACTTAAAATGTAAAGCAAATGAAAAAACTAGTATTTTTATCGTTGTTATCTGTAGCTTTATTGACTTCATGTGGTAATGGAGCTCAGAAAGATGCCTTGAAGGCTCAAAATGATTCTTTGATGGTGGAACTGTCAAACAGAAATGCTGAATTGGACGATATCATGGGTGCTTTCAATGAAGTACAGGAAGGTTTTCGTCAGATAAATGAGGCTGAAAATCGTGTAGACTTACAGAGTGGTTCTATTCGTGAGAATAGTGCTGATAAGATAAAAGAAGATATTCGCTTCATCAGTGAAAAATTGCAGTCAAACCGTGAGCAGATTGCGAAACTGGAGAAGCAATTGAAGAATAGTCAGTATAATTCCGCTCAGTTGAAGAAAGCTGTAGCCAACCTGACGAAGGAGTTGGAAGCTAAACAGCAGCAGATTGAGACTCTGCAGGCTGAATTAGCTTCAAAAAATATTCGTATCGCTGAGCTGGATGATGCTGTAGCTGGTTTAAGCCAGAATGTAAGTGAACTGACCGCTGAAAATGAAGCGAAGGCTGCAACTGTAGCCAGCCAGGATAAAGCTTTGAATGCTGCCTGGTTTGTTTTTGGAACAAAATCTGAATTGAAAGACCAGAAAATTCTTGAAAAAGGTGATGTCCTGAAAAGTGCGGACTTTAATAAGGATTATTTTACTCAGATTGATATTCGTACTGATAAGGAAATCAAGTTGTATTCTAAACGTGCTGAATTGCTGACTACACATCCGGTAGGTTCATATGAACTAGTGAAAGATGCAAAAGGGCAACTGGCCTTGAAAATTACAAATCCTACTGAATTTTGGAGCGTATCACGTTATCTTGTTATTCAGGTGAAATAAGAGAATTTAAATTATTGTTTTGTGAAAGGGTTGTGCCGTGAGTGATGCAACCCTTTTTTAATCTGCTTTATGTTGTATGTATAGAAGTATATTTATTGATTTGGATGATACAGTATGGGCTTTTACTGAAAACGCTCGTGATACATTCCAAGATATGTATGATAAATATCATTTTGATCGTTATTTTCGTTCTTTTTCTCATTTTTATACCTTGTACAGTGGGAAGAATGAGGAGTTGTGGAATGAATATGGTGCTGGTAGGATTACAAAAGATGAGTTGAATGAGCAAAGATTTTCCTATCCATTGTTGCAGGTAGGAGTTACAGATAAAGCGTTGGTAAAAGCCTATTCGGATAATTTTTTTGATGATATAATTTACAAGAAGAAACTAATGCCTCATGTAAGAGAAGCTTTGGAATATTTGGCATCCAGTTATAATCTGTATATTTTGTCCAATGGATTCAGGGAATTGCAGGAACAGAAGATGCGTTCTGCCGGTGTGGAAGGGTATTTTAAGAAAATTGTTTTGTCAGAGGACATAGGAGTACATAAACCGTTTCCGGAGATTTTTTATTTTGCCATGTCGGCTACACAGTCCGAGCTACATACTTCTTTAATGATTGGAGATAACTGGAAGAATGATGTTGAAGGTGCGAAAAACGTAGGGATGGGAAATGTTTATTATAATATAAAAGGTGAGAGGGGCTTGCCTTTTAAACCTGGTTTTGATATGAGGGATTGGCAGGATATCGCTTCTTTCTTATGAAATTGAATGGAAGATGTTGATGGATAATTCTGTTGGCACAAACAATGTATTTGTATAAGGAGTGTCAGGTATTTGTTTCAAAGGGATGCTCCTGTGTATTGGAACATCCCTTGATAAGCATTTTTTTCTTTCAACTCCTTCCTTTAAAGATTATTTGAGAATTAGCGGAGTTGAATTTTTATTTAGTAACCTGGATTTTGTTGAGCTTTTAAAATAGGGTTAGCATTGGTTTCACTGACAGGTATTGGTAAAATCGCTCTAAAATAAGAACGGTCGAATACTTGTGATTCTTTATTTATAGAATAATGCCAACCTTTCTCATCTTCATTGGTATAACGTGTTATTGTTTCATTATTACGCATGGCGTCAAAGAAACGTTGTCCTTCACCTACTAATTCTTTACGACGTTCCAATAAGACTCTTTCTAGAGTAGCGGTAGACTCTGTAACTAATTGTTTTGTATCATCTGTACGGTTTTTAATAATTTCATTCAGATATTTAACTGTAGAAGCTTTGTCATTCAACTTAGCTGCAGCTTCTGCTGCATTTAAATACACTTCTGACAAACGAAGAATAGGTAAATTGTTTAATCGCATATCCCCTAAACTTCCCATTGGGAATTTATTGATAAAGATACGATTGTCTCCATAGGTCTTATACATATCGGTCGGTTTTCCACTGTCATCTGTTTTCAATTGTACCGGCAGAATCACATCCAAGCGAACATCACTTGGATCTTGAGCTAACATATCAACAAATGATTTTGTGCAAATAGCATCGGCATATCCATCTTCATGATATAAATATGCAATACCTTCACGGTCTGCCCAGTCATCAGAGCCGCTATTGACAAGTTCAAAAATCATTTCATTGATATGATTGGCGTTGTTTTTATCCCAAGCGTTTGCATATTGAGCCTTTGTCCATAGGCTATAAGGAGAATTTTCGATAATGTTTTTTGCTATATCTAAAGCCTCCTGGTTTTTACCCATGTATATATACACGCGTGTAAGTAGAGCTTTGGCAGCCCATTCGTCAATAAATCCTTGATTGTCTCCAGCTGATTTAGAAACATTTAAGGCTTTGGAGTCAATGGCTTCGGTTAAATCTTTTACAATTTGGGCATATACTTCGGCCACTGTATTACGTCCGGGAATAGCACTGGCATTCAAAGGATCTATCGGGGTGGTCACAATGGGTACTCCCATTGAAGCTCCATAATCAAAAGAATAAGGCATACCATATACTTTTACCAAATCAAAATGTACCAAGGCGCGAACAGATTTTGCCTGTGCATAGATGTTGTTCACATTTGCCTGATTCTTTTCGGCATCTGTTATTTTGTTATTTTCTACGGCTTCTATCAAACGGTTGGCACGGCGTAATACATTGTATTGTACATTCCACATGTTGGGAGCATCGTCAATGGTGTATTTCATTTCGTAACAACTGGAAGAGCGCATTCCTTGTGTACGTGCCTGCATGTCATCTCCCCGGACGTCACCATAGTAAAACATACGTGCGGCATAATACTGTGTATAGGTAGAGTTTCCCTGCAGACCATCATACATACCATACAAAGCGGTTTTTGCATCATTGTAATTTGTGATGGCAGAATTACTGGGAATACTATCTGATGGTGTCAGATCTAGCCAATCGTTTACACACGAAGTCAATGCAATGGTTGCCATCGTGAAAACTAGAGATTTATATATTTTTTTCATTTTGTTCTCTTTATTTTTTAGATTATATGTTGAATAAGATTTCTGGATAATGGAATTTTAATATCCTGTTTCTTATTCTGTATAAACTTTATAATTAATAAATTAGAATCCAACTTCTAAGCCAAATGTAATGGTTCTTAAAGCCGGTGTTTCAAATGTACATAGTCCATCAACGGGTGTTTCCGGATCAACATATAAACCATCTGATTTCCATGTCAACAGATTGTTTGCAGAAACGAAAGCCCTTAATTTGTTGATTCCCCACTTTTGAGATACTTTGGAAGGCATAGTGAAACCTAATGTGATATTTTTGATGCGCAAATGATCTGTAGACATCAACCAACGAGATGATGCGATATTAGTATTTCCATATGCAAACTGAGGTAATTTAGCATTATCGCCCGGTTTTTTCCAAGTGTCTTCTATTTTGTAATAAGCAGGTACGTTACCCAAATAATTATATGTACCTCCGTTAGATTGCAACCAAGTCGCATAGTCATAAGCATGGCCTCCTAATGAGTAGGTTAATGTCATATTGAAATCAATAAACTTCCAGCTTACAAAGTTTGTGAGACCACCCTGTACGGTAGGTTCAACTGATCCTATGATTGTTTTATTTGCTTGTGCGGAGTTGGTAGTTGTCTCTCTGCTTCCATCTTCTCCGTTTATATAATATAATTCTTTACCTGTTGCAGGATCAACTCCTGCATATTCATAAGCATAAATAGAATAGTATGGTTCCCCAATACGATGAATGGATACACCGCTAATCATTTCGTTCTGTTCACCATCCAACTTTGTTAATTTGTTTTTATTGTGGCTGATGTTGAATGTGGTAGTCCATGTCAAATTGTTGTTTTGAATATTCGTTGATTTGATTTCAAACTCAAATCCCCGGTTTCTCATTGAGCCTACATTCATCAATGTATTAGCAATACCACTCCCGTCAATAATGCCGGGTACAGCAGATATAGCTCTATCCATCAACAAGTCTTTAGTTTCACGATTGTACCATTCGAATGTTAAAGCCAGACGATTCCACAAAGTTAAGTCCAGACCTATATTTGTTGCATAGTTCTTTTCCCATTTCATATTAGGATTCTCGATACGATTTTCTGCAGAACCAGCTCCTTTATTATAATTGTATCCAAATCCGAAAACACCCAAATAACCATAATAATCAGATGGCTGTGTACCATTTACACCGTAAGAAGCACGTAACTTGGCATCAGTAATTACTTCTTTTATATTTTCCATGAAAGATTCACTGGTAATTCTCCACGAACCGGATACAGACCAAAAATCACCCCATCTGCTTTCTCTAGATAAACGTGAACTTCCGTCACGACGGAAACTGGCACTGAAATAATATTTATTTTCATAATCATAGTTCAAACGTCCTAGAAATGATGTCATACGATATCTTTGTACACTGCTGGATGCACGGGTATTACCTGCATTTTCTATTTCCGGCAGATAAGATGGATAGGTGTTTCCGTTAGCATATACATAATCATATTTGTAATCTTCTGTTTCAAAGCCAATTAAAGCGTCTAAAGTGTGCTTTTCTGCAATTACTTTGTTATATGTCAATTGAGTTTGGGTATTCAATTTCGCACGGTTTCCCATAACACGCTGGTAAACTCCATTAGAAGAACGTCCGTCATTTGAGCGGGGATCCCACCAAACACGTTCATTGTTTTGATTGAAATCATAACTGACTACCTCTTTTATGTTTAAGTTGTCCCAAATGTTCCATGTTGCAGAAAGAGAACCTAAAAAACGGTTTATTGTACTTCTGTTATAATTATAGGCTTCTGTTTGTATAGGATTGGCACCATTTAATGCCGGGAAGTTTGTGCTGAAAGAACCATCTTCATTATACGGATATGTAGAAGGAGAGGCAGTCATTGCATAGCACATGATGGGGCTGGCAAAACTGGTCCCTTCGTTGTTTACGTTTTGAGTGGAGTTGGTAAACATTGTGTTTGCCTCCAGTGTCAAACGATTGGCTTGATGAGTTACATTGGCACGTCCGGTAAAGCGTTCATAGCCGGAAACGTTTGTAATACCTTCCTGTTTAGTATAAGCAAAGGAAGTATAAAAACGTGTTTTTTCGCTTCCTCCTTGTGCGCTTACTTCATAATTTTGGTGACTTCCGTTGCGGAATAAGACGTCTTTCCAGTCTGTATAACCCGACCATGGTCTTGCGGCGAAGTCTTCAATATTCTTATCTGCGAAGGCTTTTGCAGCTGCTTCGTCATTACCATTGTTTAATGCATAGTTTGCAAGTCCCAGATGTAGTATTTCACGTCTGTCTTCTCCATTTAAGATCGGACGGTAGTTAATGGCCATGTTGGAAAGTCCCCAATCTGCTCTTAAATTGATTTTTGTCTTGCCGGATGCCCCTTTTTTAGTTGTGATAACAATTACACCGTTGGCAGCACGAGAACCGTAAAGTGATGCAGCGGCGGCATCTTTTATCACGGTCATAGATTCGATATCGTTGCTGTTTAATGTAGCCATAAGGCTGTTACCTGAATCTGCGTATGAGAATTCACTAACATTGCCATTCAGCATAGGGACTCCGTCAATAACGTACAATGGCTCATTGCTGGCATTGATAGAACCCATACCACGAATACGTACAGAAGCGACAGCTCCGGGTTGTCCTGAAGTTGATGTAATTTGTACACCAGATACAGAACCCGCTAAACGATCCTGAACACTAACTGTAGGGATATCTTGTAATTTCTCTGTTGATACATTAGAGGCTGATCCTGTAAATGATGATTTTTTGAAATTACCATATCCTGTTACTACCACTTCTTCAAGCACTTCGGCATCCGACTTCAAAGTAATATTGACAGTCTGTTTTATAGCCACTTCTTGTGTAGCCATTCCGATAAAGGAAACCACCAAAGTCTTTGCAGAACTAA
>ENA-OXEU01000646-OXEU01000646.1-human-gut-metagenome-genome-assembly--contig:-NODE-646-length-10477-cov-6.76962_pt1 | contig 10477 bp, 10 predicted proteins | sample MGYA00249832_ERZ652258 | MGnify/ENA primary metagenome ERZ652258 (study PRJEB26925, sample SAMN05826730) | human gut metagenome | biome: ENVO:2100002; feature: ENVO:00000062; material: ENVO:00002003... | reverse complement strand
CTTTTTTGTTATATTTGTAGATAACAACCCCTAATAAGTAAGATCATGAAAGAAGAAGATTATAGCAAGGCAATAGAAGTATTCTCCGGATCCCCCTGGGAAGCCGAGATCATTAAAGGGTTATTAGAAAGCAACAATATCCGTTGTGTAATCAAAGATGGAATTATGGGGACATTAGCACCCTATATCGCTCCTTCCGTATCCGTCCTCGTGACAGAGGAAGAATACGAAGCAGCTACCGAGCTTATCAGAAGCCGGGACGAAAAAGGTAGCGATTGATACGGTCCAGTCCTTCTTTGATATTCTCCAATGAGTTTGCATAGGAGAAGCGTACATATCCTTCACCTCCCGTACCAAAGTCCACCCCGGGAGTAATGCCGACATGCGCATGTTCGAGTACATCGAATGCAAAGCGATAAGAGTCGGTAGTAAATTTGCGTGCGTTGGCAAAAATGTAAAATGCTCCTTGAGGTTCTACTTTAATCTCAAACCCCATTTCCCGAAGACGAGTAATCATGTACCGGTGACGCTCATCATAAATCTGTTTCATCCGTTCCACATCCGAATCAGCCTGCCGCAATGCAGCAATCCCAGCCTGTTGGGCAACGCTGGACGCACAAATAAATAGATTTTGCTGCAACTTCTGCAAAGAACGCATACAAGATTTAGGTGCAATCAAATAACCCAGCCGAAGACCTGTCATCGCAAAACGTTTAGAAAATCCGTTCAAGACAAAAGCCTGATCGGTATATTCAAGAATGCTGTGCGCACGCCCTTCATAAACAAGTCCGTGATAAATCTCATCCGAAATAACAGGAACTCCCAGTGCCGCCACTTCCCTCAAGAATTTTTCATCCAGCAACATTCCGGTCGGATTCATCGGAGAATTGATAAAGATAGCCGCTGTATGTGGATTCACACATTTACGAATAGCTTCTATGTCGTATTGCAAATATTCCTTAGACAAAGGAACCAAAACGGGTTTAGCCTGGGTAGCCAATACAAAATTACGGTAACAAGCATATCCCGGATTGGAAAGAATCACTTCGCTATCCGTGTTGCAGAGCAACATCAACGCAAGAAGAATGGATGGAGAAGAGCCGGAAGTCACCACAATGCAATCCGGATCTACCGTCACTCCATATTCCCGTAGATAAAAAGCAGCAATTTCCCGCCGGAGTTCCGGGTCCCCCAAAGAATGTGTATAGTGAGTAAGATGACGATCATAAGCCGCTTTTGCTGCTTCCGACACACAAGACGGTACATCAAAATCGGGTTCACCAACTTCCAAATGAATAATATCAACACCTTGTTTCTGTAATTCGTTTGCCCTCTCCAACACATCCATTACGATGAAGGAGGTCATCTGTTCTACTTGTGGATTTGTATGTTTCATTGTTTATCTTTTCTCTATCTAGCTGCAAAGATAATTCTTTTCAGCCTGTTTTGGTAGCATATCGGCAAAAAGCTCTATATTTGTGCTTTCAAATCGTTAGTAAGGATGAAACAGGAATTTACACGAATCGCAGTAAAAGTAGGAAGCAATGTATTGACACGCCGCGACGGAACGCTGGACGTTACCCGTATGTCGGCACTTGTTGACCAGATAGCGGAATTACATAAGTCCGGGGTAGAAATCATTTTGATTTCTTCGGGAGCTGTTGCTTCCGGACGCAGTGAAGTGCATCCGCAGAAAAAACTCGATAGTGTAGATCAGCGCCAATTATTTTCTGCTGTGGGTCAGGCCAAACTAATCAACCGTTACTACGAACTTTTCCGTGAGCACAATATACCTGTCGGCCAGGTACTGACAACGAAGGAAAGTTTTGGAACTCGCCGCCATTATCTGAATCAGAAAAATTGCATGACGGTAATGCTTGAAAATAATGTCATTCCTATTGTCAACGAAAACGATACGATTTCCGTCAGTGAGCTGATGTTCACCGATAATGATGAATTGTCCGGACTCATCGCTTCGATGATGGACACGCAGGCACTCATTATCCTAAGTAATATTGATGGGATTTACAATGGTTCTCCTTCCGATCCAAACTCTTCTGTTATCCGGGAGATCGGTCACGGCAAAGACTTATCCAACTATATTCAGACAACTAAGTCCAGTTTCGGACGGGGGGGGATGTTGACGAAAACCAATATTGCCCGCAAAGTTGCTGATGAAGGAATTACAGTGATTATTGCCAACGGGAAGCGGGATAATATTCTGGTAGATTTATTACAGCATCCTGAAGAAACTCTTTGTACACGTTTTATACCATCAGACGAACCGGTATCCAGCGTCAAAAAGTGGATTGCCCATAGCGAAGGGTTTGCCAAAGGGGAAATTCACATCAACGAATGTGCGACAGAAGTTCTAAACTCTGAAAAGACTGTCAGCATCCTCCCGATTGGAATCACTCATATTGAAGGTGAATTTGAGAAAGATGACATTGTACGTATCATGGACTTTCAAGGAAACCAGGTTGGCGTTGGAAAAGTGAACTGTGACTCCAAACAGGCACAAGAAGCGATTGGCAAGCATGGAAAGAAACCAGTAGTACATTATGACTATCTATACATTGAATAATTAATAATAAGAATTTCTGTTTTATCCGATTTTAGACTAAAATTAACTTGTTTCTGTACGGTTTTCACCACAGAGTACACAGAGGTGAATCTTGTTCATGACTGCACGGTAATAAACTGTTTCATCCTATTCTAGCAAGGGGATATTCTCACTGCAATGAGAAAAAGTTCTCATTGTAATGAGTATTTCTTCTCATCCCTATGAGTATTTTTTCTCATAGGGATAAGTATAGTTGAGAATGTTTACGGAAGTTTTTTTGAATTATAATTGTATGAGTTTACCTCATTTCTGCACCCAAATGAAGCTCTTATTCAGGTAGAATATTAGCTTCTTTAGTGAAGATAAGCGCTTTTATTTTCAGTTATATAATGTATTATAGATAGACATCTGCAACATAAATACAGGGACTTTATTTGCAAAAAACTATTAATAGCAGTATATTTGCCCTCTAAACAAACAATATAATCCCCATGCTACTAAAACATTGGAACCTTATACTCATATTTTTAACATTCTCAATTATATCTTGTGAGAGCAGTAAGAATGAACCTGAAGTAAACAGTACACCGTCATTTCCTGTCGGCAGAGAGTTTAATGTCAGTTTAAATATAGCTCCTTTTCTTGAAGTAGCCGAACAACCTTTAAGCCGTTCCACCTCCACGGTGGCTGACGGAATATATGCAGTTAATGTTTTTTGGAAAGGAAAAGGCCTGACTTCTTTTCAGCCCTATGCTTCAGGCCTTTTCGATAATCCATATCGAGTAAAAATCGGGTTAATCGAAGGATATGTGTATCGCTTTGACTGCAGCTTCCTGGGATATAAAGACCGCCCATATTATACAATACAAAGTGACAACATACTTTATGGACTTCCTTTTTCATCTACTCTGCAGAAAGAGGTGAACGGGTTAGTCAACAACGATCTAAAGATTTCAATCAATCCCCTGAATATCAATGGGGCATTTCACCAACATATTTACAAAGGAGAAATGCATATAAAATGCGATAGTACTAGTACTCACCCTACCGTCAAACGCTTTTTCGGCAGTGAGCAATTGGACTTTTCAAATCCCAATATGAATACCTCCGTTTCAATGACATTGAAACGTGCTTATTATTCTATACAATTCGTTACAGACGAACTTGCACCGGGTGACTCCATCAAAATTAAAGCAGCGGACGTTACTCCATTTTATCTACTATATTCCAAAGATGGAACATCCCGGACGGAGGAACGAATTATCTCTATGTACGATATATCCGACTATTATACGGCCAAACTTAAGGAAGAAGAAACAATCGCTTTCACTATTTCCTACCGCCCGGCCAATGAAGAGAAATGGTATTCTCTATATACCAATCAGAGTATTAAAATGAAAAGAAACAAAAAGAACATAATCAAAATAGTCAAGATAGATGAGCATATAGGGGATGCTACTATCTCTTTTGGTGAAGAAGCAGAAATGGAAGAATCAGAACAAGAAATAGGGAAATAATTATCATACTCAACAACTACTAAAAAAGATTCATATGAAAATCAAACATCTTATGATCGCAGGCTGTCTATTCACAGCTTTTACTCTACAATCATGTATTAAGGAGAAAGATCTGTATCAGGCACCTCCTACTACGTATTCCGAACTTAACTTACAACTGGACGGAGACTACCTCTCAACCGAACTGCCCATGGCACGTGCTACAACTCCAACCAAAATTAATGAAAGTGAAACATTAGTGGGAATCGCCATTACCATGACACCCAAAGAGGGACAGAATCCATCTTCAAAACCATACGCTTATGGTATTTTCCAGTTAGACAAGGCGAAAGATCCCAATAACCTAAAAATAAAAGTTATTGATGGATACACTTACCGCATCTCTTGCTCTATGATTGCAAATGCAAAGGACTCAATCATAAAAGACGAAAAAGGCTTCTTCGGAGCCCCTTTCGATTTGGAACGTAGCGGAAAAATCAAAGGGGAATGCCTGAACAAATTCCTGACTGCCGAACAAGCAGATGGAATCAAATTCTTATACAACATTGAAAACCCGAGAATACAAACGAGAAACGGATCACAAGACGCCTGCAACCGCCCGTTCATCGAACGTTATCATGGATTAAACGATAAAGTGGAAGTGACAGATGGCATGCAAAATCACATAATGCTCTATCGCCGTTTTTTCGGAGTAAAATTCAAACAAACAGGTTTAGAGAAAGGACGTCTTAGAATAAAACTTGAAGACGCACCAAGCATCTATTTGAATGCTAATGCAGATATTCATAAGACTGTTGAATCTGAATTAAAAATGGTCAGCATGAGAAATCTCACTGCCAATATACCTACTGGTGATAATCAACATTTAACAGAGAATGTAAAAGTGGAAGTATTTTGGGAAGAGACTCCAGGAGCAGAAGAAAAGACAATCATCAGTAGCAGTATCACATTCAAGAGAAACTATACCCATTCTATCGCACTAACCAATATTGAACATATAGGAACACCTAGTGACATAGGAATTGAAGTCGAATCAGGAGAAATGGGAGAAGATATTGAACAAGACATTCCATGGCAATGAGATAATGCCAAATAGGAGTTCGAATAACAAGCACTATACCAATATAGTGCATAAATGAAAAATACGAGATTCAGAATTGAGTCTCGTATTTTTTTAGTATTAATCTTGTAAAAAAACCAGTGAATAAGTAAAGAGCAACATTTATTTCTATTTTCAACAAGTTTTATTCACATCATTCACTATATTTGCATAGTTTATCTTTCCATTTAATGCAAAAAAGGAGCAAATGACTACAAATTTAAACGAGACCTTTGCCGCTGTACAAGTAGCAAGTCGGGAATTAGCCCTGCTGAATGATAATGTCATCAATCAGATTTTAAATGCAGTAGCTGACGCAGCAATTGCAGAAACACCTTTCATTCTTTCAGAGAACGAAAAAGACCTCGCACGGATGGACAAAAATGATCCGAAGTACGATCGGTTGAAACTGACGGAAGAACGTTTGAAAGGTATTGCCGCAGATACACGCAATGTAGCAACACTCCCCTCTCCTTTGGGTAAAGTGTTGAAAGAGAGTGTTCGTCCCAATGGAATGAAGTTGACGAAAGTCAGCGTTCCTTTCGGAGTCATAGGAATCATTTATGAAGCACGCCCTAATGTTAGCTTTGATGTTTTCTCCCTTTGTCTGAAGAGCGGAAATGCCTGCATATTGAAAGGAGGAAGTGACGCCGATTGTTCCAACCGGGCCATCATCAGTGTGATTCACAAAGTATTGAAGAAGTTCAAAATCAATCCGCACATTGTAGAATTACTTCCAGCTGATAGAGAGGCTACGGCAGCGTTACTGAATGCTGTGGGCTACGTAGACTTGATTATCCCCAGAGGCAGCAGCAGTCTTATTCATTTCGTACGCGAGAATGCAAGGATTCCTGTCATTGAAACAGGAGCAGGTATCTGTCACACTTACTTCGATGAATTTGGGGATACAAACAAGGGAGCAGACATTATTCATAATGCAAAGACACGTAGAGTTAGCGTATGTAATGCATTGGACTGCACCATTATACATGAGAAGAGACTGGCCGACCTCCCTCTGATTTGCGAGAAACTAAAAGACAGCCATGTCATTATTTATGCTGATCCGCAAGCTTACCAGGCATTGGAAGGCCGCTATCCTGCCGAGCTCCTGGAACATGCAAAAGCAGAAAGCTTCGGCACGGAGTTTCTGGATTATAAAATGGCTGTCAAGACTGTAAAGAGCTTCGAAGATGCCTTAGGACATATTCAGGAAAACAGTTCTAAACATAGCGAGTGTATTGTTACCGAGAACGGGGAACGTGCAGCTTTATTCACCAGAATCGTGGACGCAGCTTGCGTATACACCAATGTGTCTACCGCTTTCACTGACGGGGCACAATTCGGATTAGGAGCCGAAATCGGAATCAGCACGCAAAAGCTACACGCACGCGGTCCGATGGGACTGGAGGAAATCACTTCTTACAAATGGGTCATTGAAGGAGATGGACAAACGAGAAGAAATTGAGACTATACCTATATGTTAAAAATCAAACAAGGTTTTGAGCGAAGCTAATTAAAAATTAAAAAATAAATGATATGAAGAAATTTACTTGTGTACAGGACATTGGCGATTTAAAATCAGCCCTTGCAGAAGCATTCGAAATCAAAAAAGAGCGCTTCAAATATGTAGAACTGGGACGAAACAAGACTTTAATGATGATCTTCTTCAACTCTAGTTTACGTACCCGCCTCAGCACACAGAAAGCTGCCATCAATTTGGGAATGAATGTAATGGTACTGGATATCAATCAAGGTGCATGGAAATTGGAAACTGAACGTGGCGTAATTATGGATGGTGATAAACCGGAACATATATTAGAAGCCATTCCGGTTATGGGATGCTATTGTGATATCATTGGAGTACGCTCTTTTGCCCGTTTTGAAGACTGTGACTTTGACTATCAGGAAACTATTATCAATCAATTCATCCAATACTCCGGACGTCCTGTCTTTTCGATGGAAGCGGCAACACGCCACCCATTACAGAGCTTTGCCGACCTGATTACCATCGAGGAATACAAGAAAACAGTACGTCCCAAAGTAGTTATGACCTGGGCTCCTCATCCACGTCCATTGCCACAGGCTGTTCCTAATTCCTTTGCTGAATGGATGAATGCAACGGATTACGAATTTGTCATCACTCATCCCGAAGGTTATGAGCTTGATCCGCAATTTGTAGGTAATGCAAAAGTAGAATATGACCAGATGAAGGCCTTCGAAGGAGCCGACTTCATATATGCCAAGAACTGGGCTGCTTATTCTGGCGACAACTATGGACAGATATTAAGCAAAGATCGTGATTGGACTGTCAGCGACCGCCAAATGGCAGTTACCAACAATGCTTATTTCATGCATTGTCTTCCGGTTCGTAGAAATATGATTGTGACAGACGATGTCATTGAAAGTCCGCAATCTATTGTGATTCCGGAAGCTGCCAACCGTGAAATCTCGGCAACTGTCGTTCTGAAAAGGTTATTGGAAGGACTGAAATAACCCCAAAAAATAAAGTGCTGATAAATCAGCACTTTATTTCTCTATTTCTTTACCTGCTTCCTGCCAGGAATTAAATCCCTTATCAAGCTCAAAAACTTTATATCCCTTCTCGCTCAAAATTGCCGCAGCCTTCTTGCTTCGTTTTCCACTGCGACAATATACAGCCACCGGTTTGTCTTTTTGCAACAAAGAATCAGCCATTGAAGCAAAAGAGTCATCCATCACATTGATGTTGATCGTCTTCGTGATATGCCCCTCCGAATATTCCGCAAGTGTACGAACATCCAGACGTTGTATATCCTCATTCTGAATAAGAGAATCAAACTCCTCTACATTCATGGATTGAAAATCTCCTTTCTGCTGACAAGAGAAAAGGGAAGAGAGAAATAAAAATATCCCCACGATTAATTGATTCAATTTAAACATATACACTCCATTATTCAATTCTGTCCCGGAGTATAGTCAAACCCAGGATCACAGTACTTATCAGATTCTATCGGAGAACCATCCTTATCGTACGTATAATATTTAAACTTTACCTTTATCGTCCGACCCGGATTCTCTTCATCTATATATTGCGCCAAAGGAACAGAAATGTAAGCACGCCGATTATAGTATTCTCCATCACTGTTCGCATCATGGTATAACAACATATTCACAATGCCATTTGTTTTAAGTTCGGACACATCTTCCACTATACCGAAAACATGTCCCTTGCCCGTACTGACCTTGAGATTCAAAATCATATTCAGATAATCCCTTCCAAGCCAGATACTGACCATCTCTACCGGATCTAGCTTTATACCGTCCTTGTAAATCGGATCATCTTCCGGTTTAGGTACCGGCGTTATGAGCGATTGCAAAGAATATATAGTAGCAGTGTTCTCACCGGAAAGCACCTCATAGTTACTCATTACACGTCTGGAAGTGTTTGGAGAGATAGTAGAACCCGTACGGTCTTCCGAAACAGTCAAGACTTCTCCCTTATCAGGAATAAGCGTTTGTATGCGACCGTCTTCTCCGGCCTCTACAGTCACAAATTCCAGTTTCACCGAAGGATAATAATAGTCATCATCTCCACAGGCAGTCATCAGGAAAAGCAATCCCCACAACCAAACAACATGTAATTTTCTTCTTTTCATCGGCAAGCTGCTAAATAATTAACTAACGGATTGGAATACATTAATAACAACTTCTCACGCAAAAAGTCTTCATCCTTATTCGGAATCTTGATCTTTGCCAATTGTTGTTCAATATAGTTCATAAACTGCTGTTTCTCTTCTTCCGTGTAATTGGACACGAATTCCGTTGTGCCATTCAGCCAATCATACGCCACATAATTTCCCGGATATATCCGGTAATTACGATGGATGCGGCGATCAATACAGGCAGAGATACGGGCAAACAAATCCGGTTTCGGCAACGAACGGTCCAAGCTTTGCAAGTCATCATTCAAACAAGGAGCAACCTGAAAATGTACCCTGCCTTTATATCCGAAAAGACCTGTCTGCATATTAATCAAATCGTCCTGTGTCGTCTTTTTATATCCTTCGATGTCTCTCTTCAGCTGAAACTCTTGCGCTTTCAGAAAATCACACGGATCATATTCGTATGAAATAGCAAGCGGAGCAATATTCATTTCCATCAGGCGGTCTATCAAATCGCCTTCACCTCCCATTGCCAACATTTTCAATACACTGTCTTGTGTACGGTCATTCGAATCTTTTGCACGTCCTTCACGCTGCGCAATCCAAATAGACTGATTCTTCTCTGAAATGGTGTAATGCATATAACGGGACATACGCGCTGAAGATTCCAACATTTGCCGCATGGTCAACGCCCGCTGTACAATAAATGATTTATTGACACGCACCAGTTTCTTAATCCAGGGATAAATAAGCAAATTGTCGCCAATCGCAATTTCTACCGTATCCATTCCCTGGTCAATCAACAAAATAGAGAGAAAGCCCGAATCAAGAATAATATCTCTATGATTCGATATATACGTATAAGCTTTACTTTTATCCGGTATGGCGGTATGATCCAGTGTCAGCCCGGCGGTATGATCTGCCGCTATCTTCCACAAAATGCCATAACAAAATGCCTCCTGAAAATCAAGCTTAGTCTTACAGGCACGCATTTTTTGCGCCAGAAGTTCAAATGGAACGTTCGGTATAGCACCGGTAGCAGCTTTCTGAAAAGCCGGATCGGCAATCAGTTCCTCAAAGATTTGAGGAAGTTCCTCATCATTGTAAGGACGAATTTCATTAAACTCTGTCAGATCCATCACGTGATTAAAATTTGTTTTCAATAATATCGGTCATCACATCCTTTATATCCAGTCCGGCTGCACGCACTTGCTGGGGAATAAAGCTGGTAGTAGTCATTCCCGGAGTAGTGTTTACTTCGAGAAGATTCAGTTTTTCACCGGCAGTCACAATATAATCTACACGGATAATGCCGGAGCAACCTAATATATCATAGATAGCCGAAGTCAACATCTGCACACGCTTGGTCAGTTCGTCCGAGATACGCGCAGGAGTGATTTCATCCACCTGTCCATTATATTTAGCATCGTAATCAAAAAACTCATTGTGCGTCACCACTTCCGTAGGCGGGAAGATAACTGTCTTCTCTTTGGTCTTATAGCAGCCGCAAGTCAGTTCCGTTCCATCCATAAACGCTTCTACAAGTACTTCTTGCGCCTCTCCGAAAGCTTTAACAATGGCCGGCTGTATTTGTTCTTTTGTTTTTACTTTCGTAACTCCGAAGCTCGAACCTCCCAGACTAGGCTTGATAAAACAA
>ENA-OXEU01000606-OXEU01000606.1-human-gut-metagenome-genome-assembly--contig:-NODE-606-length-11002-cov-7.92902_pt1 | contig 11002 bp, 9 predicted proteins | sample MGYA00249832_ERZ652258 | MGnify/ENA primary metagenome ERZ652258 (study PRJEB26925, sample SAMN05826730) | human gut metagenome | biome: ENVO:2100002; feature: ENVO:00000062; material: ENVO:00002003... | reverse complement strand
AAGTGTTACTTTACAATGGAAAAGAAAAAGCCAATCAGGCAGCCGCATTTGCAGTTGTAGATATGGAGATAGGCAACCGCGATTTGCAACAGTGTGCCGATGCAGTGATACGCTTGCGGGCGGAATATCTGTGGAAACATAAACGGTATGCAGATATAAAATTCAACTTCACAAGTGGATTTACTGCCGAATATAAGAAATGGGCGGAGGGAAATCGAATAAAAGTCAACGGTAATCAGGTTCAATGGTATGCTTCGGGCAAGGGAGTGGATTATTCCTATAAAACTTTCCGTAACTATCTCGATATGGTTTTTATGTATGCCGGAACTGCCTCTTTATCTCGTGAGCTCCCAGCTGTGCTTTATACTTCCTTGCAACCCGGGGATGTCTTTATTAAAGGCGGTTCACCCGGTCATGCTGTGATTGTTATGGATATTGCCATTCATCCGAATACCGGAAAGAAAGTATTCCTTCTGGCGCAAAGCTATATGCCTGCCCAACAGATTCATATCCTGGTCAATCCAACCAGCCGCAACCTTTCTCCCTGGTACGAGCTGACGGAAACGGATGCAGGGAAACTATACACTCCGGAATGGATTTTTGAGAAGAAAGACCTGAAGCGTTTTAAATAGGATAATAGACGTAAATGCAGCATAACAGAGAAATAATTAAATCTTTTCTTACTTGATTTTCCATCTTTTCCTTATCTTTGGCATTCAACAAACCGTTTTAATCATACAACAACGAAAAACAACCGATTATGAATTATGATTTATCAATGAATGCTAACCAGTTGGTGGCATTCCTTCAAAAACCAACTTCAGAGTTTACAAAAGCTGACATTATCTCATTTATCCAGCAAAAAGATATCCGCATGGTTAATTTTATGTATCCGGCGGGAGACGGGCGTCTGAAAACTCTGAACTTTGTCATCAACAATCAAGCTTATCTGGAAGCTATTCTCACATGTGGAGAACGGGTAGACGGTTCCAGTCTTTTCTCATTTATAGAAGCGGGCAGTAGTGACCTTTATGTAATTCCCCGTTTTTGCACAGCATTCGTTGATCCGTTTGCCGAGATTCCGACGCTGTCTATGCTGTGCTCTTTCTTCAATAAAGACGGCGAACCCCTCGAAAGTGCACCAGAACACACTCTTTACAAAGCAAGCAAAACTTTTACAGAAGTTACCGGAATGGAATTTCAGGCAATGGGCGAATTGGAATATTATGTAATAGCTCCGGATACTGGTATGTTTCAGGCAACCGACCAACGTGGTTATCACGAATCGGGCCCTTATGCTAAATTCAATGAGTTCCGTACTCAATGTATGTCTTACATCGCACAGACAGGCGGGCAAATAAAGTATGGACACTCCGAAGTGGGTAATTTTACGCTGGATGGTTATATCTATGAGCAGAATGAAATAGAATTCCTGCCGGTTCCCGTATCGCAGGCAGCAGATCAATTAATGATTGCCAAATGGGTGATTCGTAACCTGGGATTTAGATATGGATACAATGTAACTTTTGCTCCAAAGATTACCGCAGGTAAAGCAGGTTCGGGCTTGCATATCCACATGCGTATCATGAAAGACGGAAAGAACCAGATGCTGAAAGACGGTGTTTTGTCGGAAACAGCACGCAAGGCAATTGCCGGAATGATGGTGCTTGCTCCGTCAATTACTGCCTTCGGAAATACCAATCCTACTTCTTATTTCCGTCTCGTTCCTCATCAGGAAGCACCTACCAACGTTTGCTGGGGAGATCGCAACCGTTCCGTATTGGTGCGTGTACCTCTGGGATGGGCTGCAAAAACAGATATGTGTACATTGGCAAATCCGTTGGAAGCTGAAAGTCATTTTGACACCAGTCAGAAGCAGACTGTAGAAATGCGCTCTCCGGATGGTTCGGCAGATTTGTATCAACTGTTGGCTGGTTTGGCTGTTGCCTGCCGTCATGGTTTTGAGATTGAAAATGCGCTGGACATTGCTGAAAAAACTTATGTAAATGTGAATATCCATCAGAAAGAAAACGAAGATAAGCTGAAATCACTGGCGCAACTGCCGGATAGCTGTGAAGCTTCTGCCGATTGTCTGCAACAACAACGGGCAATCTTTGAACAATATAATGTATTCAGCCCGGCAATGATTGACGGTATCATCCGCAGACTTCGTGGTTATGAAGATAAAACATTGCGTGCGGATTTAGAAGGAAAGCCGATGGAGATGTTAGATCTCGTACATAAGTATTTCCATTGTGGATAATTAAAAAATGATATACGGATAAAAGACTATCTTCGGTTGAAAGGTAGTCTTTTATTTTTTTATATAATACATTCAGACCAAACAGGCTACAAATTTACAGGTTTGGTCTACTTAATGCCGGGTTTGGTCTACAAACTCTCTACGCAGATCGGTAAAACTCTACTTTTGTCTCATTCAAACCCTAAAACTGATAAAAGAATGAGGATTATTTTGTTAAGTGCGTTCGCCTTGTTTCTATTACTTCCTGAAAATATACAGGCACAGGTTACTGTGAAAACCGGGTATATATCTTCTTCCCGATATAAAGATGAAAACGGACAGTATCCCGGGAAAGGGGATATGTGCTTTGTGGAAGGGAACGTCAATATTCCCGTATCACAGAAAATGAATGAAAGAAATCAGCCAACTCTTTGGATGATTTCGGCAGGAGGAAGCTATACGGCAATGAATAATAAGAATCTTCAATCTTACATAGACATAGATCAAATTATAAATATGCAGTTGAGCGTAACCAATATTCGCCCTATCAGCAAAAAATGGCTTTTGTTGACGACTGTCGGTGCAGGCGTCTATACCTCTTCTGATGTAAAACTGAAGAATGTTCTGGGACAGGGAGGAGTTATTTTCATCCGGCAGTTCAAGTCCAATTTATCTCTTGGGGCTGGTTTGGCTGTGAACAACACATTTGGTTATCCGATGGTATTTCCTGCTATTTATTTTGATTGGAGCACTGAAGGACGTTATCAAATTAAAGTTTCGATGCTGAATGCCATGGAAGTATCGGCAGGAATGAAAATGAATAAATATCTGAATCTAAGGATCGTGGCAGAGATGAACGGGTCATTGGCATTGTTGGAAAGAGAAGGAAAAGATACTATGTTTTCCCAGCAATTCATTATTGTAGGTTTACAACCGGAAGTAAGTATGGGGAATTCTTTTTCAATCACTGCTACTGCCGGTGTGTCGTGTAGCAGAATAGCTTATTACACTACCCGCACTTTAAAGGCTTTCTTCGAAGATATGTCTAAAGATACTGATCCATATTTTAAACCGGCAATGTATGTTTCGGTGGGAATGAAGTATAAGTTCTAAAAAAATGGTAACTTTATCGCCTGATGTCAGTTAAGATACTATTATATACGTTACTGAAGCAAATTGGGATATTTCTTGTAGTCTCCTTTTTAGTGTTCAGAGGCACTTTTGTCGAAAGCGATAGTTTAGGGCTAAATCTTTCTACGGGAGTTAGTCTTTTACTTTCTGTCATTCTATGGGGAATCATAAATCTGCATACTTACTGGTTAATTCCCGGTTATCTGTTTCAGCGTAGATATAAAAAGTATATCATATATTTGAGTTGCCTTGTTGGATTTATGCTGACCGCCATGGTTGGTGCTATTTGTTTTCTAGGGCAATATTATGTTATACCCGAACAGATGCAAAGACTAAACAGTGATCTCCCTTTCTTTCTGTTGATAAATGCATTGGCACTGATACTCTATTTCCTGGCTTTTTCTTTTACTATTTTTCTGCATCGTTGGGTGGCCTATCAACAACGATTAAATGAATTGGAGAATATTAGCATACAGACTGATCTAAATCATTTGAAAGATCAACTCCAACCGGAGTTTTTTTCGAGAATATTGAATAAGGTACGAACCTTGCTGGGAGAAGATGGAGAAAAGGCGTCATTGCTTATCTTTAAATTAAGTCGGTTGCTTAGATACCAACTTTATGAAAGTGAACGGCAACAGGTATTGTTGGGAGATGATATCGATTTTATGACTGATTATATGAAGTTGGAGAAACTATGTAATCCGGAGTTTAATTTTGAAGTCAACATCCTGAATGAAGTGCGTTATATACAAGTTCCTCCTTTATTGTTTATGCCTGTGATAGAATATGTGATTCAGACAACTGTATGTGGAGAGAATGGAAAGGGAGAAAATATAAGGATCGATTTTCAAATGGAAGAGAATCAGCTTCGATTTATTTGTACATACTGTCTGCGAAAAAAGGAAAGTCTGCAAGTAGCACCTGCTTTTGACAAGTTACGGCAACGATTGGACTTGTTATATCCGGGAGGTTATCAATTAAAAAGTGGCTATAATGATGAGGCACTGTGTACCATTGGTTTAATGTTGGAATTATGAAAGATACCTGGAATGTATACGAATGGGGGAAGAATCTGGTAAATGACCGTTTCAGGCTTATCAGTAACTTACTATTGCTATTTATTATACTCTTTTTGGGCTTTCAGAATGTATATGGAGATTTTACTAGAGAAGGTTTCCTATATGCATATCCGGTTAGTATATTGGTTTTTGCATTTCCTATCTATCTGAATATATATTGGTTAGTGCCCCGTTTCCTGTATAAGGCCAAGCGCAAGTTATGGTGTTATTGGATTTCGTTTCTCGGAGTCAATTTAGTGAGTGTATTATTAGGATTTATATTTCTGTCTCCATTATATCAACGATACGGTATTCGTGGGTTTTGTATACAGGATAACCACGCTGTTTCTTTTGATAGTATTGCTTATGGAGTATTAGTACTGCTATTAAGTGCAGGTGGCTGTACGAGCTTTGAACTATTCCGCCGTTGGGTTGTCTCCGATAAAAAGATTCTTGAATTGGAGAAGGCGACTAAACAGACAGAATTGCAACAATTAAAGAAACAGATCAATCCGCATTTTCTTTTTAATATGCTGAATAATGCCAATATTTTGGTAAAGGATGCTCCGGATGAGGCTTCACAGATATTGGAGAAACTGGACAATCTACTTCGCTACCAGTTGAATGACAGTACAAGAAGAGAAGTATTTCTTACTGCAGATATACAGTTTCTCACCAGCTTTCTTGAATTGGAGAAGGTGAGAAGGGATCATTTTGAATATACAATCTTTCAAGAGGGAAATATGGAGAATATCTGTATTCCTCCGTTATTGTTTATCCCTTTTGTAGAGAATGCGGTGAAACATAATTTGGATAGCGACAATTTATCTTATGTTCACTTGTATTTTTCTGTGCATAATAAACAGTTGACGTTTCGTTGCGAAAATTCTAAGCCCCGTGTTCCTGTTAAGCGGGAAGGGGGAATAGGGTTGGCCAATGTGAAACGCAGACTGGATTTACTTTATGAATCACGGTATACGCTACAGATAGAAGATAAAGAAACAACTTATAATGTCAACTTACATCTAAACTTATGAATTGTATTATTGTTGATGACGAGCCGGTAGCTCGCAAAGGTATGAAGTCATTGGTGGAGCAGATTCCACAACTGACATTGGTGGGTAGCTTTAATAATGCTATCGCAGCGTCTGCTTATATAAATGAATATACGGTTGATCTGATTTTCCTTGATATTCAGATGCCGGGAATTACCGGAATAGAATTTGCGCAAAGCATTCCCGTGAATACGTTGATTGTCTTTACAACGGCGTATGCGGAATATGCACTCGATAGTTATGAAGTAAGTGCCATTGATTATCTGGTGAAGCCCATTGAAATGAACCGTTTTCTGAAAGCAGTCAATAAGGCAATAGTATATCATAAACTGTTATTGTCGGAAACAGCCGAAAGAGTGGAGGAGATACAGGAAGAATATATCTTCATCAAATCGGAACGACGCTATATCAAGATAAACTTCAGTGATATTCTTTTTATTGAAGGACTAAAGGATTATTCCATTCTCCAATTGGAAGGTCAGCGGGTGATTACTAAGATGAATCTGAAAAATATTCATGAGCAACTGCCCGCTAAACAGTTTCTCCGGATAAACAAGTCCTATATTGTCAATACTTCACGGATTGACTCTTTTGATACCAATGATATTTTTATTAAGTCTTATGAGATAGGAATAGGAGGTGGAAACTATAAGAAAACGTTTTTTGAGGAATTTGTAGCGAAGAATTTGCAGAAAGACTAATCCGGTAGTTTACATGGAATGGCTTGGTATAAAAAGAATAAGAACGTTAAGTATTGGCCTATTTTCATAAAAAAGATGTTTTGCAGAAAGAAAAAGGAGAGAATATAGTGCAATATCCCCAAATAATGCTTTCCTTTGTACCAACAACAATAAAGAGGTTTATTACGATTTGATTTTTTTACATGAATCTTCTCATTTATTTGAGCATATCCATCTCTAATTAAGATCTTCCTAAAACTTTCTTATTGAATTATTAATTTTTTATATTTGTATTTTATGAATTTGTACATTGGAAATCTTAGCTATAATGTTAAGGAATCAGATTTGAGACATGTAATGGAAGAGTATGGAACAGTTGCTTCAGTAAAGTTAATCACAGATCGTGAAACTAGAAGATCAAAAGGTTTTGCGTTTATCGAAATGCCGGATGATGCAGAAGCTGCTAAAGCTATCGAACAATTGAACGGTGCAGAATATGTAGGTCGTTCAATGGTAGTAAAAGAAGCATTGCCAAAGAATTAATACTGAATACATATACAGTAATAGAGAAAGGCGCACTAGGTAACTAGCGCGCCTTTCTTCTGTTAATCCTCATTGTTATCTTCTTCATCATCCACCATATTATTGAGTTCCAATTCCAGGTCTACCAGCTCTTGTTCCCATAATTTCAGGATATCCTTCGGTGTATCTTTTGCAGCTTTCTTTATTCTTTCTTGAGCAACAGATACTTCATGCTCTAATTGTCTACGTCTGCTCATAATTCTATTGTTTTGATTATAAAATGATAACAACTCGTGTGGGGAATAGTTCGACGGGATAAAATTAAAAGTAATGGGGTGAACTATTCACAAATAAAGGATGTTTTGTAATCTGAATCTTTAAAAAACATACAGCCATGCTCAATTTAATAGCCGTTTTCTTAGTATGTTCAGGTATCGGAATTGCAGTACATATTGCCATAGACCTGACACATCGTCCGCAATCAATGAAGATAATGAATGCAGTCTGGATATTATCTGCATTATGGGGAAGTTATTTAGCTTTATGGGCGTATAATAAGTTTGGACGGAGTAGTCCGATGAAAGCTGAGGATGATGGGATGAAAATGGATATGTCTGGCATGAAAGATATGTCTGATATGAAGGGAATGGATATGTCCGGTATGAAAGATAATATGGAGATGGATATGGCCATGCAGGGAGAAATGTCGATGCAAGGAATGCAACGTCCTTATTGGCAATCGGTAGCTTTGTCGGCGCTTCATTGTGGTGCAGGATGTACATTGGCAGATATCATAGGAGAGTGGTTTACAAACTATGTTCCTGTAACTGTGGCAGGAAGTCAGCTCTTTGGTAATTGGGTACTTGACTTTATTCTGGCTTTGATGATTGGTGTTTATTTCCAATTCTATGCTATTCGGGAGATGGAAAAAATATCGGTAGGTAATGCCTTGGCTCGTGCTTTCAAAGCGGATTTCTTTTCTCTTTTGTCCTGGCAGGTAGGAATGTATGGCTGGATGGCGATTGTCTATTTTGTATTGTTCATCAATGAACCGTTACCCAAAGACACATGGATATTCTGGTTTATGATGCAGTTGGCTATGCTTTTCGGCTTCTTCTGTGCATATCCTATGAATGCTCTTCTTATAAAATTAGGTATAAAGAAAGGTATGTAAAATAAATGCAGATTTACTCTAAACGATAAGTATGTAATTACTTATTTGAGGGAGTGAATCTGCATCTGTTATGATATGACTACTTTTGTCTTTTCTTTCTCTTTGGGAGTTTATCTTTTCAATAATTTCGGTATATCCGAAGGTTCTTGTGCTACCCGGATACCGGCAGCTTCTAAAGATTTAATCTTCTCTTTTGCCGAACCGGAACTTCCCGAAATGATAGCTCCTGCATGTCCCATCTGCTTTCCCGGAGGAGCTGATTGCCCGGCAATAAATGCTACCACAGGTTTGGTTACATTATTGCGGATATATTCGGCCGCTTGCTCTTCCGCATTTCCTCCAATCTCTCCAATCAGAACGATTGCTTCTGTTTCCGGATCATTTTGAAACATCTCCAGCAGTTGACGGAAATGAAGACCTACAACAGGGTCACCCCCGATGCCGATAGCAGTGGATTGTCCCATGCCATTCGCCGTTAAGTGATACACAATCTCGTAAGTAAGTGTTCCGCTACGACTGATAACTCCGACATTCCCTTCTAAAAAGACCTGTCCCGGTAAAATACCAACCATACTTTTTCCCGGAGAGATCAGTCCCGGACAGTTAGGCCCGATCAACATGGCGCCTTTTTGTTCGGCAAACTGATGTGCCTTAATCACGTCCAGTGTGGGGATTCCTTCTGCAATGCAGACTATGATACGGATGCCTGCGTCCGCTGCCTCCATAATAGCATCTGCCGCAAAACGTGCCGGAACGAAAATGATGGAGGTATTAGCCTTTGTCTGCTCGACAGCATCATACATGGTGTTGAATACGGGGATTCCGTCCACATCTGTTCCTCCTTTGCCCGGAGAAGTACCTCCGACCACATTGGTTCCATATTCTTTCATCTTCTTGGCATGGAAAAGCCCGTCTCTGCCAGTGATTCCTTGCACAATTAAACGGGTGGATTTATCTATTAGTATGCTCATAATTGCTTTATTTTTTAGTGATTTGGTACGTATTATGCTTTCAGAGCCATAAGAGCAGCCTCTTTCATCGTTGTGGCTATTTGGAAACGGCTGTAATTCCGTAACAGTTCCCGTCCGATATGTTCATTGGTGCCTGTAAGCCGGACGATGACGGGGACATTGCTGTTTATCTGCTCGAATGCCTGAAGGAGCCCCATTGCCACATCATCGCAACGAGTGATCCCACCGAAAATATTAATCAGGACCACTTTTACTTTCTCATCCTGCAATAAGAGTTTCATAGCTTCAATAACCTTGACAGGATTGGAGCTGCCACCGATGTCGAGAAAATTAGCTGACTGACCTCCATAAAGTTTAATCATGTCCATAGTAGCCATGGCAAGTCCGGCGCCATTTACCATACAACCGATATTGCCGTCCATGTGGACATAACTGAATCCTTTATCTTTGGCATCTGCTTCCACTTTTTCTTCTTCCGTCGGATCAAATAAAGCATGTACCTCCGGATGGCGATAGAGCGCATTGTCATCAAAAACAATCTTTGCGTCAATAGCCATTAACGTACCTTTCTTTGTAAGTGCCAGCGGATTTACTTCCACTAACGACGCGTCATTCTCCACAAAGATTTTATAAAGTTCCTGAAGGATGGCTGCCATTTTACCCGCCTGTTCCATTTGGGGAAAAAGAGAGAAAGCAAAACGCCTTGCCAGATAATCGGGAAGACCAATAAATGGATTGATTGAATATCGGATGATTTTCTCCGGTGTTTGACGGGCTACCTCTTCGATATCCATACCGCCGGACGCACTCATCATCAGAACGACAGAACGTGTATTCCGGTCGATGGTGTAACTGACATAATATTCTGCAGCAATATCAACCGCTTCGCTGACCAGAACTTGATTGACTGGAAGACCTTTAATGCTCATTCCAAGAATGTTCTTGGCTTCCTGATAAGCATCTTCCGTATTGTTTACCAGTTTCACTCCTCCGGCTTTTCCCCGGCCTCCGGTTAATACTTGTGCTTTTATAACCACTCTGTCTGTTCCCATCCTCCGGTATGCAGCCAGGACGCCTGCGGCAGTACGGCATAAAGTGTGCCTCTCGACAGGTATTCCGTACTTGGAGAAAATCTCTTTCGCTTGATATTCATGTATTTTCATGGCTCATAAATTTGAGTAAATGATTCCTGTAATAAAAACAAAAGAAAGATTCGGAAAGTTTGCCGGAAAAGAAAAGTATCAGGGTGTTTTACAACATGTTCGTTTGTATTTCATCTATGGTTTTCATATAAAAAAAGCGTGTTGGCAATAGTTACCAACACGCTCTATATCATTTAAAGATGAAGTCTGTCTTACGGATATTTATGCAATACCGTGAGCATTGACAGTACCGTCAATCTTCTTAATCAATCCTTGAAGTACTGCACCCGGGCCACATTCTGTAAAATCAGTAGCACCGTCAGCAACCATATTCTTTACTGATTGTGTCCAACGTACAGAAGCAGTCAATTGAGCAACCAGGTTCTTTTTGATTTCTGCAGGGTCAGTGTGAGGAAGTGCATCCACATTCTGATATACCGGACATTTAGGAGTATGTATTTCTGTAGCTTTGATAGCAGCTTCCAGTTCTATTTTAGCAGGATCCATCAATGGAGAATGGAAAGCACCACCCACTTTCAGCGGAAGAGCACGTTTTGCTCCGGCAGCTTTCATCAGTTCGCAAGCCTTTTCGATACCCGGTACAGAGCCGGAGATAACGATTTGTCCTGGGCAGTTGTAGTTGGCCGGTACGCAAACTTCACCTTCTGCATTTACTGTTGCGCAGATTTCTTCTACTTTCTCATCCGGCAATGCGATAATGGCAGCCATAGTAGAAGGAGTAGCTTCACAAGCTTTCTGCATAGCCATTGCACGTGCATAAACAAGTTTCAAACCATCTTCAAAACTCAATGCACCGGCAGCAACCAATGCAGAGAACTCACCAAGTGAGTGGCCGGCAGTCATTTCCGGTTTGAAGTCGTCGCCCATGCAAAGAGCAGAAATAACAGAATGAAGGAAAACGGCAGGTTGAGTAACCTTTGTCTGACGAAGATCTTCGTCTGTGCCGTCGAACATGATATCTGTAATGCGATATCCGAGGATATCATTTGCTTTTTCAAACAAT
>ENA-OXEU01000563-OXEU01000563.1-human-gut-metagenome-genome-assembly--contig:-NODE-563-length-11591-cov-8.95414_pt1 | contig 11591 bp, 8 predicted proteins | sample MGYA00249832_ERZ652258 | MGnify/ENA primary metagenome ERZ652258 (study PRJEB26925, sample SAMN05826730) | human gut metagenome | biome: ENVO:2100002; feature: ENVO:00000062; material: ENVO:00002003... | reverse complement strand
TTTTATACATAGCAAAAATATAAGAATGAAAAAAGGGCGACAAGATAGAATCGCGGAGACGCTTACTTCTAAACAAGGTAAAAAGACGGTGTAAGAGCGCCCCTTCACCCGTAAACACACTATTTATCAGGAATCTGGAAGAAAGGTGAAGGGCAGAAAAATAACTACGTTCGAGAAAGAGAATTGAATATCAATTATGCGCATAATGCTTCTGTCCTGTTATTACAATCAAAGTTACAACTACAGACATAGGGATTAGTAGTATTTTTCAATTCCCCCAAATCCTTTTATCATTTTATTTTCCTTCGTTTTATTGATAAAGTTGTTCAATCGCTTTTCAAATTCTTCCGGCCGTTTTCTGGCAGCCTCAATGTATGCAATTCGGATACGTCTATACGCATTAGAAAATTGTTGGTAATTCTCCCATACAGTTTTATCCTCTTTCAGTTTTCCGATAATATCATTCGGGAAGACAAAAGGGGCTGACAATACTTTTCGTATATTATCTTCCCTATCAGGGTGAATCATATTATGTTCCAGCAACCATTTCAGTCTCTCTTTGTTGGCTTGCGAGTAGGAACTTTTAGGGTTTCTGGGTGTGAAATGCTGGATTTTATGTTCTTTGTCGAGCGCCTTTATGGTGCTGTCGATCCATCCGAAGCAAAGGGCTTCCTCGACAGCGTCGTTGTATGTAACACTTTTTTCGCCCGAAGATTTGGAGGGGAATACAAACCAAACGTCATTGGCGTTTTCAAAGTTGTCTGCCAGCCATTTTCGCCAATCTTCTCTGTTTTCAAAATATTTTATTTCCATAGTGCTAAAAAGAACAGCAACCCATTGTTGAGAATAGGTTGCTGTTAAATTGGTTATTCATCAGACTTCATGTATGGGAGTCAGGGGCTTTTATTCGTCCGGTCACTTATTTGTCTCCGTACATCTTCGCCCGCAATTCCTTAATATGGTCGGAAGTGATATATTCGTCATATTCCATCATCTTGTCGATGATACCGTTCGGTGTCAGTTCGATGATGCGGTTGGCAACGGTCTGAATAAATTCGTGGTCATGAGACGAGAAGAGGATATTTCCTTTGTACGTCTTCAGGTTGTTGTTGAATGCCTGGATAGATTCCAAGTCCAGATGGTTGGTCGGAGTGTCCAGAATGAGGCAGTTGGCATTGCGCAGCTGCATACGGGCAATCATACAACGCATCTTCTCACCTCCGGAGAGTACGCTTACTTTCTTCAATACCTCTTCGCCGGAGAAAAGCATACGGCCGAGGAAGCCTTTCATATATACCTCGTTGCCTTCTCCAAACTGGCTCAACCAGTCTACCAGGTTCAGGTCGGAATTGAAGAAATCAGTGTTATCCAGCGGCAGGTAAGCAGTGGTGATGGTTACCCCCCAGTTGAAAGTACCTGCATCGGGTTTCATGTTTCCGTTGATAATTTCGAAGAAAGCAGTCATCGCGCGCGGATTGCGTGACAGGAATACCACCTTGTCACCTTTCTCTACGTTGAAGTTCACGTCGTTGAAAAGCACCACGCCTTCTTCCGTCTTCTTGCTCAATCCGGAAACTTCCAGAATCTGGTTGCCCGGCTCGCGTTCGGGAGTGAAGATGATGCCCGGATACTTACGTGAAGAAGGTTTGATTTCTTCTACGTTCAGTTTCTCCAACATCTTCTTACGGCTCGTTGTCTGCTTGCTCTTCGCTACGTTCGCGCTGAAACGGCGGATAAACTCTTCGAGTTCTTTCTTCTTCTCTTCAGCCTTCGCCTTCTGGTTCTGTTGCTGACGGAGAGCCAATTGGCTGGATTCGTACCAGAAACTATAGTTACCGGCAAACATATTGATTTTTCCGTAGTCGATGTCTACGGTGTGTGTACATACAGAGTCGAGGAAGTGACGGTCGTGGCTTACCACCAATACGGTATGCTCGAAGTTGGCAAGATATTCTTCCAACCAGGTCACTGTTTCCATATCCAAGTCATTGGTAGGCTCATCGAGCAAGAGGTTGTCCGGATTTCCGTACAATGCCTGCGCCAGCATGACACGTACTTTTTCCTTACCACTCAATTCACCCATCAATACGTAATGCTTATCTTCTTTCACGCCCAGTCCGCTCAATAGCATGGCTGCGTCGCTTTCCGCATTCCATCCGTCCAACTCGGCAAATTTTTCTTCCAATTCGGATACTTTCAGTCCGTCTTCGTCTGTGAAATCTTCTTTTGCATACAATTCTTCGCGTTGCTTCATGATGTCCCACAACACGGTATGTCCCATCATGACGGTATCCATGACGGTATATGAGTCCCACTTGAAGTGGTCCTGACTCAACACCGAGAGACGTTCGCCCGGTCCAAGCGCAATCGTACCTGTTGTCGGGTCCAGATCTCCGTAAATCGTACGAAGAAACGTAGATTTTCCCGCACCGTTCGCACCGATAATACCATAACAATTACCACTCGTAAACTTCAGGTTTACGTCATTAAATAACACTCTTTTACCAAACTGAACCGATACGTTCGAAACTGTAATCATCTTATTATTTACTATTTTACTAGTTACTATTTACTTATTTGAGCGTGCAAAGGTAGACATTTAAAATGAATTATGAGCTATCTGATATGTGCCAATCTGACATAAAAGTGTTACCTTTGCTGCGTTTTTTGGCAAAACGGCCAACTTGGCAAAGTTTTTGCAGACGAAATCTGTGACATCCGGTCAGTCCGGTATGTTTATAAGCGGTATCTTGCATAGATAACGTGTGTTTCTAAATAGTAAATAATAAAATAGTAAATACCAAGATGGATCCGAAAGAAAAAAAAGTGAAGGAAGAGGAACTGAATGTGGAGGAAACTCACAATCCTGCGGAAGACCAACCGCAAAACGAACAAGCAGAGGGAACCGCTCCGCTGACTCATGAAGAGGAGTTGGAAAAGGAACTGGAAAAGGCTCAAGAAGCGCTTGAAGAGCAAAAGGATAAATATCTGCGCTTGTCTGCCGAGTTCGACAATTATCGTAAACGCACTTTAAAGGAGAAGGCCGAACTGATCCTGAATGGTGGCGAAAAGAGTCTTGGCAGTATTCTTCCGGTAGTGGACGATTTCGAACGTGCCATCAAGACGATGGAAACGGCAACGGATGTCAATGCCGTAAAAGAAGGGGTGGAACTGATTTACAATAAATTTATGGCTGTTCTGGCTCAAAATGGTGTGAAAGTCATCGAGACGAAAGACCAACCGCTGGATACTGATTTCCATGAAGCCATCGCGGTAATCCCCGCACCGTCGGAAGCACAGAAAGGTAAGATTCTGGATTGTGTGCAGACGGGGTATACACTGAACGACAAAGTGTTGCGCCACGCCAAAGTGGTAGTAGGGGAATAAGGATTCGCAACCCATAAAACTCATAATTTTTAAAGAAGCATGGCAGAAAAAAGAGACTATTACGAAATATTGGAGGTGACGAAGACAGCCACAGTAGAGGAGATTAAGAAAGCGTACCGTAAGAAAGCAATCCAGTATCACCCTGACAAGAATCCGGGGGATAAGGAGGCAGAAGAGAAATTTAAGGAGGCGGCCGAGGCTTATGACGTGTTGAGTAACCCGGAAAAGCGTTCGCGTTACGATCAGTTCGGTCATGCGGGAGTGAGCGGTGCGGCAGGCAATGGCGGTCCGTTCGGTGGTTTCGGTGGCGAGGGGATGTCGATGGATGACATTTTCTCTATGTTTGGCGACATCTTTGGTGGCCGCGGCGGCGGTTTCGGGGGAGGCTTCGGAGGGTTTAGCGGATTTGGCGGTGGCGGTTCACAGCAACGCCGGTATCGCGGCAGTGACCTTCGTGTGAAAGTGAAGCTGACGTTGAAGGAGATCTCTACCGGAGTAGAAAAGAAATTTAAACTCAAAAAATATGTGCCGTGTGACCAGTGTCATGGCACGGGTGCCGAAGGTGACGGCGGTTCGGAGACTTGTCCTACTTGTAAGGGTAGCGGCTCCGTGATCCGTAACCAGCAGACTATTCTGGGCACTATGCAGACTCGCGTCACTTGTTCTACTTGTGGCGGTGAGGGTAAGATTATCAAGAACAAATGTAAGAAGTGTGGTGGCGACGGAATCATTTACGGTGAAGAAGTGGTGTCGGTGAAAATCCCTGCCGGAGTGGCAGAGGGTATGCAACTTTCTATGGGTGGCAAAGGAAATGCCGGCAAACACAACGGTGTGGCAGGCGACTTGCTGATTCTCGTAGAGGAAGAATCGCATCAGGACTTGATTCGCGACGAGAATGATTTGATTTATAATCTGTTGCTTAGTTTCCCGACTGCTGCTCTGGGCGGAGCTGTGGAAATTCCGACTATCGACGGCAAAGTGAAAGTGAAGATTGATTCGGGTACTCAACCAGGTAAGGTGCTTCGTTTGCGCGGCAAGGGATTGCCGAATGTGAACGGGTACGGAACGGGGGATTTACTCGTCAACATCAGTATCTATGTGCCGGAAGCGCTCAATAAAGAGGAAAAGAGCACGCTCGAAAAGATGGAGGCTTCGGACAACTTCAAACCTAACACGTCGGTGAAGGAGAAGATTTTCAAGAAGTTCAAGAGTTTCTTCGATTAATTTTTTGCTATAATATATAAGGTATAAGTGAGCTGCAATCTTTTTTGTGGCTCACTTCTGTTTTTAGGGCTTGTCCTTTTAAAAAAAAGACATATATTTGTGTAGCAAATAAATAGATACTAAATATAGACTTCAAGTATGGCAGAACCTTTTAAGAATATGTACAACAAGCAATTTTTCGATCTGTTTACGAAAGATTTGAGACTTGTTATCGATGATTTTGATGCTCACGGTTTTGTTTCTCAAATAATGGATGATGAATGGGAAGGCAGGGAACTAAAACAGCGCTGGATACATATCACTAGCATTCTGAAAAAGTTTTTGCCGGCAGATTACAAAGAGGCGATCGCTAAGATTCTTGAGTTGTTGGATCATGTAAAAAGTACGCGGCCTGATTTTTCGGTGATAGACGATACGAAGTTTGGATTGATGCTGGAGTATGGGGTGATTCTGAATAATTATGTCGAGCAATATGGGTTGGATGATTATGAAACGTCTGTCAAGGCGATAGAGAAAATCACACAGTTCACAAGTTGCGAATTTGTGACTCATCCTTTTATAATAAAATATCCGGATGAAATGATGAAGCAGATGTTGGTTTGGTCGAAACATGAGCATTGGGGAGTCAGGCGGCTTTCGTCAGAAGGTTGCCGTCCGCGTTTGCCTTGGGCGATGGCTTTGCCGAATCTGAAGAAAGACCCGACACCTATTATTCCTATTTTAGAGAATCTTAAAAATGATCCGGCAAGATTTGTACGGTTGAGCGTTGCCAATAATTTGAATGATATTGCGAAAGATAATCCGGAAATTGTCATTGATTTGGCAAAGAAATGGAAGGGGGAATCTAAAGAGGTAGACTGGATTATTAAACACGGTTGCCGGACGCTCTTAAAACAAGGGATTCCAGAGGTGATGGAGTTGTTTGGCTTTGATTCTATCAGAAATAATATTAGTATGGAGGATTTTCAGATTTCAAGTCTTAAGGTTAAAGTCGGTGATTCGTTGGAGTTTGGTTTTAACTTGTTGAATCATAGCAATAAGACAATCAAAATACGGCTTGAATATGGTATTTATTACCAAAAAGCAAATGGAACGCTGACGAAGAAAGTTCATAAAATCAGCGAAAAAGAATATACCGGGAATTCTACCACACGAATAACGCGAAAGCACTCTTTCCGCGTGGTTACGACGAGAAAATTCCATCTCGGGCTTCATCAAATTGCTATAATAATCAATGGGAGTGAATTTGAAAAATATGATTTCGTTTTGATTGAGTAATTCGATTGCTGCAACAAATAATATAAATCCTCGATTCTCCGGATGAAAATCGAGGATTTTTTATTTTGATTACTACTATCTTCTTCCTAATACCCCGGATTCTGTTTCAACCTCTCATTCATCACCCGTATTTTCTCCGGTATAGGGAATACAGTTGTATATCCACTTGCCTCATCCGGTAGTTGCGGACGGCTGCTGTAAGCTCTTGTAAACTTCCCGAAGCGGACTAAGTCCTGTCGTCTCCATCCTTCCCAAGCCAGTTCCAGCTGACGTTCGGCAAGGATATTCTCTAAAGTGGCAGTGCGGGGAGAAGCGTTGACACGGCTACGAACTTCATTGAGTTCTTCATCTCCGTTTGCTCCGTTCCGGACTTTCGCTTCACTCTTCATCAACAAAGCGTCTGCATAGCGGAACAATACAATGTCATTCTCCATCAACTTACCGTCTTTTGTGGCAGTCGGGTCGACTTCATACTTTTTCATGCGGGCTCCTGCGGTTTGTTCGTATGGGGTATCTGTTATATCCAGAGATACTTTCCAGGGCAGATATTCCAGTACCGTTCCATTATCCAGTTTGATTATGTTTCCTTTCAGGTCGTGGACAATTCCTGCAAAATAGCAAATATCAAAACGGGGATCTTGTTCCGCGGTTTCATAACCGAAAGTTTCGAGGGCTTCAATGGTGGCGCTGGGACCGTTCTCACCGCTTAGTCCGTAAGCCTTGGCGTGATTATAGTGGCGGGAACGGAAGAGATATTGCATCTGGTTGGTGTACAGAGTTTTGTTCATCGGGATAGTGAAGACATTCTCTACGGACGGTTCGTTGAATATAGAGAAATTCGTTTCGTATTCCGGTTCCAGTTTGTAGCCCATAGTCTTGAGTTGGTCACAATAGTAGATAACTGTTTCCCAGGCATTTAGTTCGCTGCCGTTCACTGTGAACTTTATATTTTTTCCATCCGGGCGTTGTCCGTCCGTCCAATCATTGTCTGTATAAACTTCGGAGTTCAAAGCCAGTTTGGCCAGTAGGAAAATTACCACGGGGCGAGTGATACGGCCATAGTAAGGGCCGGACTGGTTGCTATGTGCATCGCTCAACAAAGGAGCCGCCTCTTGCAATTCCTTGACAACAAAGTCAAAGACCGTTTTCCGTTCACTTTGCACTACATCTTTCATTGCTACGGAAGAGGATTGAACTAGCGGGATGCGTCCGAACAAATCCATCAGGTAATAATAATACATAGCCCGCATGGCACGTACTTCGGCACGGTATGCCGGCAGTTCCGTAGCGGAATGAGTTTCGGCGAATTTGTCTATCCGTTCCAGTGATTTGTTACTTAACATGACGACTTTATAGAGATATTCCCATGTAGCCTGAATGGCATCATTCTCTATTCCCCAATCGTGCAGGTAAAGTCCTTGCCAAAAACCACCGTCATACCAGTCACCTCCACGGGTGGGGATAATGGCTTCGTCGGAGGTAAAGGTGTTCAGGTCGTAGACTCCCCTACCCGTTCCCTGCAATCCCTGACTATCACTATAACCGCCTACGTATGTATAAAGCGAAGCTACTGCATTGAGATATACTTCCGAGATTGTATTGTAAACGTCATCTTCGGGTAACTTATCTTTCGGATTTTCCTCCAAAAACTTACTACATGAGAATAAACCCAGGCACGTTATAAGAAGGAATACCAGCACTCCCGAAGGACGTAAGATCTTCTTTGAAAACAGTTCCGCTATCCTTGAAAGCAGTTCTTCTTTCTGCAAAAAAAGACTTTTATTTTTCATATATTGTTTCATCATCTCCTCCTCCATTAAAAGTTAATACTCAATCCCAGTGTGTACGTCCGCGCCAACGGATATCCCCGTTTATCATCCACGCCTAAAGTGGAGTCCACCGTTGAACTGTTAATCATGGGTGAAAGTCCCGAATAACCGGAAATGGTTGCCAAGTTGTTGACTGTAAATGCCAGACGCAGGGAACGGACATATTTCTTCAGTTTCTGCACTTTCTCAATCGGCACGTTCCAACCCAGCGTCACATAGTCGAAGTTGACATAATCTCCCTTTTCCAACCAATAGTCGGTGGCGGTTTGATCCTTGATGTTCTGTTTCGGGCCTTTCTTCATTACGTTATAGTCGGGAAATATATTCATGTTCATATAGGTCAGGGAGGTTCCGTTGTAAATTTTATGTCCGAAAGCTCCGTTAACCTGCAAAGACAGGTCGAAACGCTTGTAGCGGAAACTGATGTTGGAGCCAAGAATCGTTTTAGGTACGGCTTGTCCTGCCACGTAGCGGTCTTCACCATCTTCAAGGCTGACACCTCCGCCATTCAGATCGGCGATGCCATAGGTGTATCCGCCGTTTCCGTCGGATTCCAGTCCCGTACTGTGGGGAAGATAGAACACGCCCAACGGTTGACCCACCATCTGATATACGATGTGGTTGTATCCTCCATGAAAGCCGGCTCCGTCGAGGCCAGAAAGACTTTTATATTCGGGGGCAGAAAGCATTTCGCCGTTGTACATACCGCTTAATGAGAGCAGTTTGTTGCGCTGGAAAGTGATATTGGCATTGATATTCAGTTCCATATCCTTGGTCTTCAAGGGGGTGATGCCGATGGCGATTTCCGTACCCCAGTTGCGCATGGAACCGATGTTGGCAAGCAAGGTGTTATAGGTGAAAGGCGGTACGCTTACGTTGTAAAGGTAAAGCATGTCTGTGGTTCGGGAGTTGTAATAGTTGGCGGAAAGCAGCAGGCGGTTGCCGAAAAGAGCTACGTCGATACCGGTATTAAAGGTATGTTTCACTTCCCATTTCAGGTCGGGATTTGTGTTCCGTAAGTCTCCTAAAGATACGACGGCGGAGTTTCCGACGGGGACTACACCGTTCGGCTTTACAAGGTTCAATGTAGTGTATGAGTCAATCCCGCTCTGATTACCTGCCAGACCATAGCCAATACGGAATTTCAGATTATCCACCATCGGCAACTGCTTCATAAATTCTTCTTCACTAATCACCCATGCGGCAGATGCGGAGGGGAAGAATCCCCATTTATGGTTCGCTCCGAATTTGGAGGAAGCATCTGTACGGGCGTTCAGCGTCAGTACGTAGCGGTCGGCGTATGTATAGTTGAAACGTCCCATGAAAGATGCCAGACGGGGTTGGTCGTAGTAAGAATTAGTGCCTTCCCACAAGCGGAGTGCACCTGCCTGAAGATTATTATACCCGAATTTGTCGGTGCTGAAATTGCTTACTGTTGTATAATATCCCGTGTAGGTTTCTTTTTGAAGTTCGGCAAGTGCCAACACGTCAAAGAAATGTTTTTTCCAGTTTTTCTTATAGGTCAGCATCATGTTGCCCAGCAAGGATTCTCGCTTTTTGGTTCCTTTGTAAGCCTGGCCGTTCGCCCAGACGGAGGTGGGGAGGTATTGCGAATTTTCCACGATATTATAGGTATAGGCTCCGAAGAGGTTTAGTTTCAGTCCTTCCAGCAGATTGAAAGTCAGACGGGCGTGCGTGCTGATGTGCGAAGTGGCATCATCATCCTGCACTTCCATCCATGCCAATGGATTGGTAATTTGGCTGGCGGTTGTTATTCCGTCCCAGGAATTGGTGACGGGGTCTTTATGGTTGGGATAGGTGGGATTGAATGTGGCTGCCGAATAGAACGTTTTCTGATAATCCACCAGATTATGATTCTTCTGAATGGAACCGAACATTCCCAGCTCGCAGTTCAGGAAGCCGTCGAACATTTTCTGATTCATGTTCATATTCGAAGTGAAGTTTTTCATGTCTTCATTCAAAATCACTCCCTGACGATCCATGAAACCAAGAGAAACGCGATAGCTGGACTCACTGGAACCGCCATAAAAGGCGATGTGATGGTTTTGTTGTAGTCCTGTCTGTTCAATTTCTTTCTGAAAATCGGTATTATTTCCTTTGTCCAGAATGGAAATCCCGCGTTCCGAAGCGATACGGCGGTACTCATCGCCGGACAGCATTTTCAGATTCTTGTAGACGGTGGAAATTCCGAAGCTACCGTTGTAGGCTACCTGTGTTCTGCCGCTCATTCCTTTTTTAGTGGTGACCTCGATCACACCGGAAGCTCCTCGTGAACCGTATTGTGCGGTTTCGGAAGCGTCTTTCAGAATGGTGAAGCTCTCAATATCCGTAGGGTAAATGGAGGTGAGCATACTCAAGTCACCAAATACTCCGTCGACGATTATCAAAGGGTCATTGCCACTGGTCAGTGAGGTAGTTCCCCGCAGGCGTACTGCATCCAAGGCTGCCGGACCATTTGACCCGCGTTGGATAGTCAAGCCCGGCACACGTCCGCGGATTGCTTCCAAAGGGTTCGTTATCTGGTCTTTATTCATCTGTGTCTCCGTAATCTTCTCTACGGAACCGGAGAGGGTTTTCAAACTTCCGGTGGCATATCCAACAGTTATCAATGAGTCTATGGGCGTGACGGGAATCTTCTGCGCCAAGGTGCTCTCGCACGGGATTACCAGAAGAAGAAGGCTGTAGAAAATGAGTCTAGCGTGTTGTACCATATTCTTAGTTTTTAAGGTAATAATACAAATATAACAAAAAAAGAGGGAATCTGGTTGAGTAGATTCCCTCTTTTATTCATAAATGATATTGACAATGTCTATTTCACGATTATCTCATCCGTAAATATCCAACCTCCGAATTCGCTTCCGGCCTGTGCCTGGTAACGTACGTATCTTCCTTTGGCTTCTCCCTGCCATGAAATATCCGTAAACCGGATAGGGGTTTCTTTGCTCACTTCAAAGTGTTGTTTTTGCAACTCCGTGAAGTTAATTCCATCATCGGAAATGGAAATAATCACTGTCTCCGGCAGGAATACTTCCGCGCCGACCACTTGCATAAAAGCGGCGGTGACGGAATGGATAGGGGTTTCTTTTTCCATATCAATCGTCACATCGAGACGGTTGTCCGAGATAAATCCTTGCCATGAACCATCACCGTAAGTCCAGTCACCACGTATGCCGTCTGTCAGGGCTGTGTTGCCTTGTGCGGGATAATGGGCGCTATAGGAGGAGTTATAGGTCACTTTTTTACCGAGCGCCAAATGGCTGACTGGTTGAAGAGATTCGGGACGGCTGCCGATTTCTTTGCTCAAATCGAAAGGATGATATCCTTTTTTCTGTAAATCGGCCACTGCTGACAGTGCGCGGGTATGGAAATCGGGCCACGACTTACGTTCCGGAGCCGACCAGGCTACTTCCGCCAATGCCAGCATACGGGGATAAATCATATATTCCACGTGTTCGGGAGTGGGGATATATTCCACCCATAGGTTACCCTGCACACCATAGACTAACTTTGCCTGCTCCGCAGTTAAGGAAGCGGGGACAGGATCGTAGGCATATACTTTCTTCAATGGCAGGTAGCCACCGATAGCTTCCGGCTGGGAGTACGGGGCGTCCTGATAGCTGTCCAGATAACAGTATGCACCCGGTGTCATGATGGCATGATGGCCGGAGGTGACGGCAGCAATACCACCCTCTTCTCCACGCCACGACATAACGGTTGCATTGGGCGCGATACCTCCTTGCAGAATCTCGTCCCATCCCAAGAGACGGCGTCCGTGATTGTTGAGGAACTTTTCGATACGGTGTATCAGATAGCTTTGCAGCTCGTCTACATTGGCCAGATGCTCGTCTTTCA
>ENA-OXEU01000554-OXEU01000554.1-human-gut-metagenome-genome-assembly--contig:-NODE-554-length-11768-cov-6.34193_pt1 | contig 11768 bp, 9 predicted proteins | sample MGYA00249832_ERZ652258 | MGnify/ENA primary metagenome ERZ652258 (study PRJEB26925, sample SAMN05826730) | human gut metagenome | biome: ENVO:2100002; feature: ENVO:00000062; material: ENVO:00002003... | reverse complement strand
CTCTCTATTCGTCGGCAGCGTCAGATGTGTATAAGAGACAGGGGGAAAACTTATTGCTATACATGTTATGTTGGGGATAAGAAGCCTGTATTTAACAGAAAATATGTCAATATAATTGAGGGTAAGCTGGATGTTGATGCCATGAAGAGGGCAGCAGACATACTTACTGGAGAACATGATTTTGCATCATTTTGTGGTAATCCCAAGATGAAGAAATCGACAGTCCGTGAGATTTATTCGATAGATGTTTCTTTAAAGGGTTCATTCCTTAATCTTACATATCATGGAAGCGGATTCCTGCAGTACATGGTAAGAATCTTAAGTGGTACACTTCTTGAAGTTGGACAGGGAAAGAGAACACCAGAGAGTATGTATGAACTTTTAGAGGAGAGAAACAGAAGCCTTGCAGGTGCAACTGCGCCGGCGAAGGGACTGTGTCTTCTGAAGGTTGACTACTCGAAGGAGGCTTGATAGTCCGGACGCCGTACAGTAACTGTGGAAGGGTGTGTGGTGTCCTTAGGCATCTGCCCTCAGGATTCTTATGTCTAGTGAAACTAAATGCCGCAATCTGCTAAGTTTATAATGGGACTTGTAATCAAACGCGCTTCGCTTGAACGAGATTACAAGTCCCAACCTTTAGCAGATTGCGGCATTAACTTTCACACGACATAAGAATATTCGGGCATACACCTAAGGACATCACACACCTATCCCACAGCATACTGTACGGCTGACTATTTCTTCACCAAGTAGTCAGCCTCCGGACGAATGCTCGCCTGCGGCATTGCATTCTGAGTGGGGGCTGGTGAAGTGCGTGATGTCCTCTGTTGATAAGATACGTTTGCACCAGCCGTGGAAGGCTTGGCTGCTTAGTAGCGGGGTGGTGGCTTTGAGATTGGGAGATGTTATGCAAGACCGATTTATGCCGAACCGTGTGTAAGTTAATGCCGTTATATACAAAAAGTGCTGTGTAAAAATCTCGTTCAAGCGAAGCGCGTTTGATTTTTACACAGCTAAAAGACATTGTATATGACGGCATTTACTTACACTAGGTGCAGGCATCCATGAGGGCTTGTATAACATCTCCCTATCTCAATGCCCACCTTTGTACTAATTAAAGCACCTTCGACAAGAAATCCTTCAATCTCTCACTCTTAGGATTGCCAAAGAATTCTTCCGGAGCCCCCTCTTCATTGATGACTCCATCATAGAAGAACATGCATCTGTTGGCAACTTCTTTTGCAAATCCCATCTCATGAGTTACGACAATCATTGTCATTCCTGATGCAGCAAGTTCCTTCATGATTGCGAGAACCTCACCAACCATTTCAGGATCAAGTGCGGATGTCGGCTCGTCAAAAAGCATTATCTCAGGATTCATTGCGAGTGCTCTTGCAATAGCAACTCGCTGCTTCTGACCACCACTTAACTGGTTAGGATAAGCATCGGCTTTGTCAGAAAGTCCCACTCTTGCAAGAAGCTCATCAGCTTTCTTATCAGCTTCATCTTTGCTCATAAGTCCAAGCTTAGTAGGAGCAAGAGTTATGTTTCTTCTTATAGTCATATTAGGGAAAAGGTTAAAATGCTGGAACACCATTCCAATCTTCTCTCTTAATTCATCCACATTTACACTCTTATCTGTAAGATCCTGCTCATGGAATAATACATGACCTTCTGTAGGAGTTTCAAGAAGGTTAAGTGAACGCAAAAATGTTGATTTACCGCAGCCAGATGGTCCGATAATTGCAATAACCTCTCCTTTGCGGACTGTTGTATTGATTGATTCTAATACAACATGGTCGCCAAAAGATTTCTTCAAATCCTTAACTTCAAGTATGATTTCGTTAGTATTATCGCTCATTGTTTCTTAACCTCCTCTCAAGTTTCTTAACAAGCTGTGAAAGTCCCATAACCATTACAAGGTAGATGATGGCAACACCAATAAGTGGAAGCATTGGATCATAGGTTATGCTTCGGATAATATCGCCGCCTCTTGTAAGGTCGTTAAGACCGATATAACCGCTGATAGATGTTTCCTTTAACAGAACAATGAACTCATTAGCAAGTGCTGGGAGAACATTCTTGAATGCCTGAGGAAGAATAACACTTATCATAGTTGTTTTATAAGAAAGACCAAGGCTTCGTGCTGCTTCAAACTGTCCGTTATCAATAGACATAATACCTGAACGGAATATTTCGGCAACATAAGCACCTGAGTTGATACCAAATGCAAGTATCGCAACAATAAGCTTGTCAATATGTACAGAACTGAATATTACATAGTAGATAATAAGCAGCTGTACCATAGTTGGTGTTCCTCTGATTACAGTAAGATAAATGTTGCAAATGAAGTTAAGAATCTTCATGTGTCCTGTCTTATCATGGTTAGAACGGACAACTGCAATTAGGAAGCCAATAACAACACCCATAAGTGCTGCAAAGAATGCAATAATTACTGTGTTTAACAGACCTTTTAGAAGATAAGTGTATCTTGCTTCTTTGATGAAGTCTGTCTTGAACTTCTCAGCAAAACTCATGCCTGATGCAGAAGCATTGTCGTCACGGACAATAATAACCTGCTTAGAAGTTGTATAAGTAGTTGTGAAATCGATATTTTTCTTACGCTCATCAGTAACTGTCATACCAGCCATACCGAAATCAGCTTTACCAGAAGATACGGCAGTGATAATTGAATCAAATTCCATATCCTCAATTTTTAAATTCATTCCGAGGTAATCAGCAATAGCCTGTGCAATATCAGCGTCAATACCAATAATAGAACCCCCTTCATAGTACTCGTATGGCTTGAAGTAAGCATTTGTAGCCATAACAAGAGTTCCATTAGTACGGCTTATACCGTCTGGTGATTTGTAACCAGAAAATGTAGCATTATCGCCAACATAATCGTCAATAAGCTTCTGGATAGTTCCATCTGCCATAAGTACTTCAATAGCCTCATTGAGCTTTGCAGTAAGGGAATTGCCCTTAGCAACACAGATGGCATAATCCTCATTTGCAAATTCTTCTTCAAGAATTGTAAGGTCTGGATTAGCTTTAACAAATGCTAAAGCAGGCTGTTCATCAATAACAACAGCATCAGCTTTACCTTGCTTTAAAGCCTGTATAGCATCAGAACCTTTGTTGTATCTTGATACTGTTGTGCCAGAACCGTCAGTTTCGTAATCACTTACGAGAGTATCACCAGTTGTTCCTAACTGAACACCAATAGTCTTGCCTGCAAGATCATCTACAGAAAATACCGTGTTCTTAATCTTCTTGCCCTGACATGAAGTAAGAAGAACAGATGAGAACAAGAGAGTGAGGGTCGCAAAAACCAAAAGGAATCTCGACCTGTACTTTTTAAAATTCATTAGTAACTCCTTTCCATGCGAACTGTGGTGTATACGGACGCTGCAAAGCGAATATATTTAGCTGTGGAGCACGCTTTCGCTTCTTGTCGCTAGTAACGGACACTAAGTTCATCGCAATTAGGCTTTCTTCAAAAGACGCTTGCGGTTTACCAAGTGCCGGCTGCTCCGAAGAGCATCCACAGCTAAATATATTCACTTTGCGACTGTGTATACAACAGTTCAATATAATATATTTCATTAATTATACACACATAGTAGGGAAATTAGCAATTAAAATATTTGCGATGGAAGAAAATGTGAGCGTACAGATTAGGATTGGACGTTGAAGCAGAGGAATACACGGAGAAAGTCCAAAAGGAATGGAAAAGAGTGGTGGATTGGACGTTGAAGCAGAGGAATGCACGGAGGAAGTCCAAAAGGAACGGAAAAGAGTGGCGGATTGGACATTGAAGCAGAGGAATGCACGGAGGAAGTCCAAAAGGGAAGAAGCGGCGTGGCGGATTGGACGTTGAAGCAGAGGAATACACGGAGGAAGTCCAAAAGGAGCAAGAAAGAGTGGTGGATTGGACGTTGAAGCGGAGGAAAGGCGCGCAGAAGTCCAAAAGAAGAAAATATGTACATGGAAACAGCCGCCAGGCAGGCGTCTGTTCCCACAGATTGAGGTTATTAGTTAGTCTTGCTGCATATGCCATTGCAAGGTCCGGTGCATGCACCAGAGGAAGTCTGGCTGTTATTGCCATTATTACAAGAGTTCTGGCAGGCTGTGCTGTTAGTATTAAGAGTGTCGGTGCAGTCATTCATGCAAGGCTTCTTGCAGTCTTTTTTTAAGTTACCTTCGCATGAAGGTGGACTTAAATCGAGAGGCTTGATGGCTCTGTCTAAGAGGTTTCCGCAAACAAACTTGATGCAGTCAGATTCTTCACCGGAAACAATGCTTCCCTTAGGCGTTGAGATTCTGCCGGCACTTGTTACGCGGTATCCACAGAAGTAAAGGCTCTGTAAGATGAGAGTGAGACCTACAGTAACCTCGTCATCTGTAGTATCAAGACCTAAAAGCTTAGGTATTGCATAAAGGTTGAGTCCCTGGGTTACAACATTGGCAGATGACAAGAAACCTATACTGTTAAGTGCAGGCGTATAAACAGGTGGAGTTGCGTTATTCGAATTGTAGGAAACTCCGTAAGGAGCGAATATTTCAAGGGTGACAGATGTTGGATTGGTATCTTCATCATAAGTTGCAGCAGTAGTTGAGTTAGGAAGGTAGACTGCCGTTGGGGTAAGAGTTGCTAATGCTCTGCATGACTCATCATAAAGCGTTACTGCAAATGTTACAGTAAGGTTGGCAAGTTTCACAGAGTAGCAGTTAGGCCTTCCGGCTATCTGGGTGATTTCAACATTTTCATCACCATAAGTGTAGGCTATATCTATAACACTGACTGATGCGTTGGTAGCTGTTGGATAAGTCGTTGAAATATCTGTGCCGACAGCGAATGTGGTACACAGATTAATACCTATCTCATCATAGATAAGAGGGGCAAGAATACTGAGTTCATCGGGGGAACCGCATATCGGGTTCGTGCATACATCAAAGCAGCCATTAGGCATGTTCTGCACGATATTGCTTACAATGCGGGTAGAACCACATTTGCTGCATTTACATTTAGCCATTATCTTTTCCTTCTTCGTTTCTTTACTACATTATATGTTCTATCTACATTCACGTGACCATATAATAATATAAAAACGGGAGTGTCCTTTTATGGCAAATGTATACACGGCAGGCAGTGACAGACGGCTTATAATCTATAGCATATCACGATATATATTTTTGAGAACGGCGTACATAGACGGTATAGAACGCCCGATAATGCTTGTGTCAGACTTTTTGGACGGACTTTCAGATGTAGTGTTGGGAGACACAATATATTATGCATATCAGAACCAGAACGGAGATATTCTTGTTAAAAATGTGATGAACAACGAAGCGCTTTTTCGTGTGAAAAGCAGCGAGAACCCAGATATGCACTGTCCACAGCTTGTAGTAAATAAAGACAGGTTAATGCTGTTTTATATGGTGACAAACCCGCTTACGGACAGACTGTCGCTGCGAGCTGTCTACCCACTGGAAGAAGGTGACAGTCTTAATATTCCTGTTGATTGTGAAAATGTTGATATGTATGAAGTGTTTGGAATGCAGGGAAAAGCATTTTTGTATGTAGACAGTTTCTACGAAATAACATCAGATGGGAAATTCATTAAATGTCAGGATACAGACATGCTTATGCAGAATGAACAGAAAATATCAGAGTACGAAAACCGGCTTAATACATATATGCAGGAAAACAGACAGGCAATACAGACAATAAGCCAGCTTGAGGCAACAATAGAAAGTGTAAAGGCACAGTATAATGAACTTATGGAGACGGCAATTGCGTATAGGGATGAGGCAATTAAGTGGCGCAGTAAGTTTATATAGACACAAACTTTATATTAATAAGCCACCCGCCTCCACCCACCCCTCAGGCATGCACTGGTCCACAGGGGTCTGGAACACGTTAAGAATTGCTAATTTAGCAGGTGGTGCTTTTGGCTTTTTCTATTGTTTGTGTTCATTCGACATCTGTACACTTCCGTCATTATGTCCGCCTGTGACCTACGCCCGATATATTGCGAACTGTGTGGGAGTTAATGCCGCTATATATATAAGGGCGGTGTGCTAAAGCACGTTCAAGCGGAGCACGTTTGATTTAGCACACCGTAATAAGCTTTGTAGATAGCGGCATTTACTCCCACTAAGTGCAGCAATCCTTGAGGGCGTATGCCACAGGCGGACATAATGCCAGAAATGTTCATCTGCGAATGGACACAAACATTAAGCCAAAAGCACCACCTGATAAATTAACGCAATTCTAACGAATCGTTCCAACCCCTGCGGACCAGTGCGTGCCTGAGGGGTGAGTGGAGGCGGGTGACAATAAAATATGAAGTTTGCGCAAATATTTATTGAAATCTGTCTCCATAATTGCGATAATAATGCAAATGGAGGAATTATGGATAACAGGAAGCTAAACAGAAGGAATTTTTTACTATTATTATTTGTTGTGGCGGCATGTATTATGGGTGGCCGCTCTATATTTGGGTTCTTTGCACTGCTTACAGGATATGAGACTGCGACGACAGAAGTGTCTGCATTTGCAGCTTCTGAGATGTATATGATGTTTCTTTTATTTCTTGTATGTATAATTGGAGGCATTGTTATGAGCTGTCTTAGTAAAGCTAAGGTGAGCAGGACATTTTTTCTGATACGCAATACGGTGCTGATTGTGGCACTTGTGCTTGGTAATATGTCTTTTCCTAATATAACAATCATGAGTACGGTTGTTATGTCTAAATATATAGGTGATACGGGGATGTATGATTTTGCAGTCAGCTCACCGCTTCTTGTGTCAGCGTTAAGACAGCCATATCTGTTCTATACATACATGGCAGCAGAGGGGCTTATGATTATTCTTGCGTGTGTCACAGTGTATAAGTATATTGTAGACAAGAAAAAGAACAGTAATTATAATAATATGTACATGTAAATGTGTCTGCTGCACTAATAAGGTGTGGCAGACAATTTTTGCGTAGTTAACAGATGCACTTAACATGCCGGTTTATATGCGGGAGATAATAAAATGAAGGTAATGACACCACATTATTATAAGGATTTCAGATGCATTGCGGGAGCCTGTACAGATACATGCTGTGCCGGGTGGGATGTTGATGTTGATAAGAATTCTTACAAATATTATAAAACAGTTAAAGGTGCTTTTGGAAAGCGCCTGAAGAGTGTAATGGTACCATCACAGGACGGAGAATGTACATTTACACTGAAAGAAGGAGGACGATGTCCTTTTCTTAATGATGATAATCTGTGCGATTTATATATAGAACTTGGAGAGGATAAGCTGTGTGAAACATGTGCAGAGTTTCCAAGATTTATTAACGATTATGGCAATATAAGAGAAATTGGCATAGCCCCCTCGTGTAAGACGGCTGGTGAGCTGATGTTTTCATATAAAGATGAACTTACATTTGATACGGTTGAGGATAACAGTCTTTCGCCTGAGCCTAATGATATAGATGCATATACATATATGCAGCTTCGGCAGGCAAGAATAGTGGCTTTTGGAATAATATCAGACAGGGATATAAGTATATTTGAGAGGCTGATGCTCTATCTTGATTATGCAAAGCGTATCCAGAAGCATCTTGATGCTGAAAGGGACGAGCTTATAGCTGGTGTTGCAAAGCGGTTCTGTGGAGCTGATTACAGAGAGGAGCTGCTTGACAGACTAAAAAGCCGGGATGAGAAGCTGCATGGCAAAAGGCTGATAAAGGGATTGAGACGTTTCTTTGATGACTTTAAAGGAATGGAGGTAATCAATCCTGACTGGAATATTCATGTGGCGAGAGTAAGACAGTTCCTTGACAGGCTGGCGGATGATTCTGGGCTTTCAGCGGTAATGAAAGATTACCATGCGGGAAGCGATGCATTTGCACATGAATATGAGCAGCTTGCAATGTACTATGTATATAGATATATGCTTGATGCAGTTAATGATTACGATATCCTGCTTAAAGCCAAGAATGCGGTTATCGGCATACTTGCCGTGGATATAATGGCAGCAGCTAATCAGGCGTCCGGCTGTATGCCAGATTTTACAATGCGCGTTGATATAGCACATTTGTATTCAAGACAGTTTGAACATTCATATTACAATTATGAAGTTTATAGAGAGTACTTTGGCATGAAGAGATGTTATTCATATAAGTTTCTTATGGACGCTTTAGTGTCACTGAATTAATGGAGGAAGTTTTCTTATGAAAATGATTATGAGATTCCTTAAGGATTACAAAAAGGAATGTGTTCTGGCACCGCTTTTTAAGATGCTTGAGGCGATATTTGAGCTGTTTGTGCCGCTGGTAGTATCATCAGTTATCGATAAGGGTATTGTTAATGCAGACAAGGGATACATTATGCAGATGTGTCTTATGCTTATACTTCTTGCAATCATAGGACTTGTATGTGCCATCACAGCACAGTATTTCAGTGCCAAGGCTGCAGTTGGTGCAGCAACAGGAATGAGACACAGTTTATTTGCACATATCCAGACATTCTCATTCACAGAGATGGATACACTTGGTACATCGACACTTGTAACAAGAATGACAAGTGATATTAATCAGGTACAGAATGGTATCAACATGGTACTGCGACTGTTCCTTCGTTCACCATTTATTGTATTTGGTGCGATGATTATGGCATTTACTATTGATGTGAAGGCAGCACTTGTATTCGTTGCGGCAATCCCGGTACTTGCATTTATCGTATTCGGTATCATGCTTGCAACAAGACCTATGTACAAAAATGTACAGTCAGGACTTGATAAGATTCTTGGAATAACAAGAGAGAACCTTACCGGTGTGAGAGTTATCAGAGCATTCAATAAGGAACAGGATGAGGTTAAGCGTTTCAAAAATGATAACGAAAGCCTTAACAGATTACAGAAATATGTTGGTAAGATATCAGGACTTATGAATCCGCTTACTTATGTTGTTGTAAATGTATCAATAATTGCACTTATATGGATTGGTGGAGTAAGAGTTAACGCCGGTGCGCTTACACAGGGACAGGTCGTTGCACTTTACAATTATATGTCACAGATATTAGTTGAACTTATCAAGCTTGCCAATCTTATCATTACAATAACTAAGGCACTTGCATGTGCAGGAAGAATTGAGTCTGTATTCGATGTAACATCTGGAATGGCAGATGGCAGCGTTAAGGAAACTGCAGCTAAGGAAGAACAGCCAGGTGTTGAATTTAAGAATGTTTCACTTACATACAGTGGTTCAGGTGCACCTTCAGTTGAAGGAATTAATTTCAAGGCTATGAAAGGCCAGACAATCGGTGTTATCGGTGGTACTGGTTCAGGTAAATCAAGTCTTGTTAATCTTATTCCGAGACTGTACGATGCTACACAGGGTGAAGTACTTGTTGATGGTGTAAATGTTAAAGATTATGATATTGAGGCTTTAAGAAATAAGGTCGGTATCGTTATGCAGAAAGCAGTACTTTTTAAAGGTACTATAAGAGAGAATATGTGGATGGGAAAGAAGGGGGCTACTGATGAGCAGATAGATGAAGCACTTGAGATTTCACAGTCTAAGGAATTCGTAGATTCTAAGCAGGGACGTCTGGATTATGTTATAGAGCAGGGAGGTAAGAACCTTTCAGGTGGTCAGAGACAGAGACTTACTATTGCAAGAGCAATCGTAAGAAAGCCGGATGTGCTTATTCTTGATGACAGTGCATCAGCTCTTGATTTTGCAACTGATGCAGCACTTCGAAAAGCTATAAGGGGAATGAACAATTCTCCTACTGTGTTCATAGTTTCACAGAGAGCGGCATCACTTATGTATGCTGATCTCATTATCGTATTAGATGACGGACAGGTTGCAGGAATGGGAACACATGACGAGCTTCTTGCAAATTGTGAGGTTTATAAAGAGATATATGAATCACAGTTTAAGAAAGCAGATTCAGAAGGGGGTGTAGCATAATGAAGAAGAATAAATCAACATTTGTAAAACTCCTTAAAAGAATTAAGAAGCACAGCTTTTTTATAATAGTATCGCTTATTATGGCAGCAGTAACTGTTGCAACTACACTTTATGTACCAATTCTTGTAGGCCGTGGAATTGACTGCATTATCGGTGTGAATAATGTGGATTTTGCAAAGATTGTGAATATACTTATAAGAATTGGTATATTTGTTGGAATTACAGCACTTTCACAGTGGCTTATGAACATATGTAACAACAGAATCACATATGAAGTAACAAGAGATATAAGAAATGAGGCTATAGAAAAAATTCAGGTGCTTCCACTCAAGTACATTGACGGACATTCATATGGTGAGATTGTGAGCCGTGTAATAGCTGATGTTGACCAGTTTGCAGATGGTCTGCTTATGGGATTCACACAGTTCTTTACAGGTGTCATGACTATACTTGGAACACTTATATTTATGATTACAATCAATGCTAAGATTACACTTGCTGTTGTTGTTATCACGCCACTTTCGTTTTTAGTTGCAAGCTTTATTGCCAAGAAGACCTTCAGCATGTTCAAACTCCAGTCTGAGACAAGAGGCGAGCAGACAGCACTTATTGATGAAATGATTGGCGGACAGAAGGTAGTTAAGGCTTACGGATATGAAGATGAGGCGGTAAGAAAATTTGATGAGATTAATGAAAGACTTCAGAAGTATTCCTTAAAGGCAATCTTCTTCTCATCTATAACTAATCCTTCAACAAGATTCGTAAACAGTCTTGTATATGCGAGTGTTGCGATTGTTGGTGCATTTTCGGCTATCAATGGCGGTATAACAGTCGGTCAGTTATCAAGCTTCTTAAGCTATGCTAACCAGTATACTAAGCCATTTAACGAGATATCAGGCGTTGTCACTGAGCTTCAGAACGCACTTGCCTGCGCAGCCAGAATATTTGAACTTATTGAAGAAGAACCTGAGATTCCTGATACAAAAGATGCAAAGGTTGTTGATGAGGTTGATGGAACAGTTGACCTTAATGATGTGTGCTTCTCTTATGTGCCAGATAAGAAGCTTATTGAGGGCTTCAATCTTCATGTCAAGAAGGGACAGAGAATTGCGATTGTAGGACCTACAGGCTGTGGTAAAACAACAGTTATTAATCTTCTTATGAGATTCTATGATGTTAACAGTGGAAGCATTGATGTATCAGGAACTGATATAAGACAGATGACCAGAAAGTCTTTAAGACAGGGTTTTGGTATGGTTCTTCAGGAGACATGGCTCAAGTCAGGAACTATAAGAGAGAATATCGTAATGGGTAAGCCTGATGCTACAGAGGAAGAGATTATTGCAGCAGCCAAGGCAGCACATTCATATGGATTCATCAAGAGAATGTCTAACGGATTCGACACAGTTATAGGCGAGGATGGTGGAAGCCTTTCACAGGGACAGAAGCAGCTTTTATGTATAACAAGAATTATGCTTGCAAAGCCGCCAATGCTTATTCTTGATGAGGATACATCTTCTATTGATACAAGAACAGAGATAAAGATACAGAATGCATTTGCAAAGCTGATGGAGGGAAGAACAAGCTTTATTGTAGCCCACAGACTTTCAACTATCCAGTCTGCGGATGTTATTCTTGTTATGAAAGACGGACATATTATAGAGCAGGGTAATCATGAAGAATTACTGGCTAAGAACGGATTCTATCACAAGCTGTATTACAGCCAGTTTGATACAGCAGCCAAGAATTAATGTGGAGATATATGTATGTTTATAGACTGTCTCTTAT
>ENA-OXEU01000547-OXEU01000547.1-human-gut-metagenome-genome-assembly--contig:-NODE-547-length-11902-cov-9.86022_pt1 | contig 11902 bp, 10 predicted proteins | sample MGYA00249832_ERZ652258 | MGnify/ENA primary metagenome ERZ652258 (study PRJEB26925, sample SAMN05826730) | human gut metagenome | biome: ENVO:2100002; feature: ENVO:00000062; material: ENVO:00002003... | reverse complement strand
TTTCTTTTCCCTACAACTTATCTCTTCTCATATTTGTTATAATCGTATTATTACTAAAAAAAACGATTATGAACTTTGATATAGCTATTATTGGTGGTGGTCCGGCCGGGTACACAGCTGCCGAACGGGCAGGGGCCAACGGATTAAAGGCCGTTCTTTTTGAGAAAAAGGCAATGGGGGGAGTATGTCTCAATGAGGGGTGTATTCCTACTAAAACTTTGTTATATTCTGCTAAAATACTGGATAGCATCAAGAGTGCTTCCAAATACGGCGTTTCTGCCGAATCTCCTTCGTTCGATTTATCCAAGATTATGAGCCGTAAAGATAAAACAGTAAAAATGTTGACGGGCGGTGTGAAGATGACTGTGAGTTCTTACGGAGTGACTATTATAGAAAAGGAAGCTCTGATAGAAGGAGAGAAAGAGGGGAAAATACAAATCACTTGTGACGGAGAAACCTATTCCGTGAAATATTTGCTGGTATGTACCGGCTCTGATACAGTGATTCCTCCCATACCGGGGCTGTCAGAAATCAGCTATTGGACTTCCAAGGAGGCCTTGGAGATAAAGGAACTCCCTAAGACACTGGTCATTATTGGTGGCGGAGTGATCGGGATGGAGTTTGCTTCTTTCTTCAACAGTATGGGCGTGAAAGTACATGTGGTAGAAATGATGCCGGAGATTCTGGGAGCGATGGATAAGGAAACCAGTGGTATGCTTCGTGCCGAATATGCCAAACGGGGAGTCACTTTCTATTTGAATACGAAAGTGGTGGAAGTAAATCCTCATGGAGTTGTGATAGAAAAAGAAGGCAAGACGTCTACTATTGAAGCGGAGAAGATCTTGCTTAGTGTAGGACGTAAGGCAAATCTATCCAAGGTAGGACTGGACAAGCTGAATATAGAACTGCATCGGAATGGAGTGAAAGTAGACGAACATCTGTTGACTTCACATCCTCGTGTATATGCGTGTGGTGATATTACAGGCTACTCTTTATTGGCGCATACTGCTATCCGTGAAGCGGAAGTCGCCATCAATCATATTTTAGGAGTGGAAGACCGGATGAATTACGATTGTGTTCCGGGAGTCGTTTATACCAACCCTGAAGTGGCGGGAGTGGGAAAGACGGAAGAAGAACTGGTAAAATCAGGAGTTCCTTACCGTGTTTCAAAATTACCGATGGCTTATTCCGGACGGTTCGTTGCGGAGAATGAACAGGGAAACGGACTCTGTAAGCTGATTCAGGATGAAGATGGGAAGATTATCGGTTGTCACATGTTGGGAAATCCGGCATCAGAACTTATTGTGATAGCAGGTATTGCTATTCAGAGAGGGTACACGGTGGAGGAATTCCAGAAGACTGTGTTTCCACATCCTACGGTTGGAGAGATTTATCACGAAATTATGTTTTAACTCTTATTCCGCTTGATCTATGATTCGATGTATCTATAGTCCGTTTACTGATATTTACTTTCACTTGGCAGCAGAAGAGTATCTGTTGAAGCAGGGAAATGAAAATATTTTCATGCTTTGGCAGGATACTCCTTCTGTGGTAATAGGTAAGCATCAGCGGTTGCGGTCGGAAGTCGATAAGAAATGGGCGGAACAGGAACGAGTACATATTGCCCGTCGTTTTTCGGGTGGGGGAGCGGTGTACCATGATTTGGGCAATATCAATCTGACTTTTATAGAAACGGCTCCCCGATTGCCGGAATTTGTTACGTACTTGCAACGGACATTGGATTTCCTGAACTCTATAGGCCTGATGGCAAAAGGAGGCGAACGACTGGGGATTTATCTGAATGGATTGAAAATATCAGGGAGTGCGCAATGCGTACATAAGAATCGGGTGTTGTATCATTGCACTTTATTGTATGATACGGATCTGACAGCATTGCATAAAGCTTTGAATCCGGAACCGATGGTTGATGATGAAACTTTATCGTCAGTATATGCCGTTCCTTCCGTTCGGAGTGAGGTAACCAATATTCGGAGTTATTTACCGGAGGGAACTGTAACTGATTTTAAAGAGAAGGCTTTTCAGTATTTCAGTAAGTCCCAATCTGTCAGTGCTTTTACCGGGAAGGAAATAGAGGCTGTTAATCAGCTCCGGGAAGGGAAATATATTCAGAAAGAGTGGATATATAGTCGTTGATGTCCGGGCTGGCTTTGTCAGCATCCGGTTAAAATTTACTTAACTTAAAACTTTCTATTTCAGCCCGTTGTTGTAATATATCAAGGTTGAATAATAAATTTACTGTCTATGTCAAAATTCGAAATAAAAATGCCTAAGTTGGGCGAGAGTATAACCGAAGGGACAATCGTCTCTTGGTCTGTAAAGGTAGGTGATATGATTCAGGAAGACGATGTGCTTTTTGAAGTGAATACTGCCAAAGTAAGTGCGGAGATCCCTTCTCCCGTAGCGGGAAAAGTGGTGGAGATTTTATATAAGGAGGGCGATACGGTTGCTGTAGGAACAGTAGTCGCTATAATTGATTTGGATGGAGAAGAATCTTCAGGAACGGAGCCGGTAAGCGAAGGAGTTGTAAGAGAGGAAGCCGATGCTGGTCAGGTTGCTGCAAATGTTTCTGAAACATCACCATCATCACCATCATCAGCGGAAACTGCTAAAAACGAATCAGCGAATACTGCATCGAAACCTGTTGTTGCAGAGGAAGAACGTTGGTACTCTCCTGTTGTGATTCAGTTGGCGCGGGAAGCTAAAATTCCGAAAGAAGAGCTGGATGCTATACAAGGAACTGGTTATGAAGGGCGATTGAGTAAGAAAGATATAAAAGATTATATTGAAAAGAAGAAAAGAGGAGGTAGTGTTGAACCGAAGCCGGCATCTGTTGTTGCTGCCCCGGCCGCAAGCAAAACATCAGTTGCTGTTTCTTCTGAACAGGCAAGTCCGAAGGTTGCTCCTGTAGCAATGCCTGGAGTCGAAGTAAAAGAGATGGATCGTGTCCGCCGGATTATTGCCGACCACATGGTTATGTCTAAGAAAGTATCTCCTCACGTGACCAATGTAGTAGAAGTAGACGTTACCAAATTGGTACGTTGGCGTGAAAAGAATAAAGACGCTTTCTTCCGTCGCGAAGGAGTGAGACTGACTTATATGCCTGTGATAACGGAAGCCGTGGCAAAAGCATTGGCTGCCTATCCACAGGTGAATGTATCGGTAGATGGATACAATATTCTTTTCAAAAAGCATATTAATGTCGGTATTGCCGTCTCTTTGAATGATGGAAATCTGATTGTTCCTGTGGTGCATGATGCCGATCATCTGAATCTGAACGGGTTGGCTGTTGCCATTGATTCTCTGGCCTTGAAAGCAAGGGATAACAAATTAATGCCGGAAGATATTGATGGGGGTACATTTACGATAACCAATTTTGGTACATTCAAGAGCCTGTTCGGTACGCCAATCATTAATCAGCCGCAAGTTGCTATCTTGGGAGTAGGGTATATTGAGAAGAAACCTGCTGTTGTAGAAACTCCGGAGGGTGATACGATTGCAATCCGGCATAAAATGTACTTGTCTTTGTCCTACGATCATCGGGTAGTAGATGGAATGTTGGGAGGTAACTTCCTGCATTTTATAGCCGACTATCTCGAAAATTGGAAAGGCTGATAACTGATTGTTTCATTCATTAAGAACTTCATTACTCATGAAAAAGAAATATGATATAAAAACTACAGATGTAGAAACCCTGAAAAAGTGGTATCATCTGATGACATTGGGGCGTGCCTTGGACGAAAAGGCACCGTCTTACCTGTTGCAATCTTTGGGTTGGTCTTATCATGCTCCCTATGCAGGGCATGATGGTATTCAACTTGCTGTCGGTCAGGTATTCACCCTCGGTGAAGATTTCCTGTTCCCATACTACCGGGATATGTTAACCGTGCTTTCCGCCGGAATGACCGCTGAAGAAGTTATCCTGAACGGTATTTCCAAAGCAACGGACCCGGGTAGCGGAGGACGTCACATGTCGAACCATTTCGCCAAACCGGAATGGCACATTGAAAACATCTCCTCTGCTACTGGTACACACGACCTTCACGCAGCAGGTGTGGCCAGAGCAATGGTATATTATGGACATAAAGGCGTAGCTATCACTTCTCACGGAGAGTCGGCTACTTCCGAAGGATTCGTTTACGAAGCTATCAATGGTGCCAGCCTCGAACGTCTTCCGGTGATTTTTGTAATACAAGATAATGGGTATGGTATTTCCGTACCCAAATCGGAACAGACTGCCAACCGTAAAGTAGCCGAAAACTTCTCGGGCTTCAAGAACCTGAAGATTATCTATTGTAACGGAAAGGATGTATTCGATTCGATGAATGCTATGACCGAAGCGCGGGAATATGCTATCAGTACCCGTAATCCGGTTATTGTGCAGGCGAATTGTGTCCGGATCGGTTCGCACTCCAATTCAGATAAACACACCTTGTATCGGGATGAGAATGAATTGGAATATGTGAAAGATGCTGATCCCTTGATGAAGTTCCGCCGGATGCTGCTGCGTTATAAACGTCTGACCGAGGAAGAACTGCAACAAATAGAAGCTGATGCAAAGAAAGAATTGTCTGCTGCCAACCGGAAGGCTTTGGCTGCTCCCGATCCCGATCCTAAAAGCATTTATGATTTTGTAATGCCCGAACCTTATCAGCCACAGAAATATAAAGATGGTACACATGAGGCGGAAGGGGAGAAGACTTTTCTGGTCAATGCCATTAATGAAACATTGAAAGCTGAATTCCGCTATAATCCCGATACCTTTATTTGGGGACAGGATGTGGCAAACAGGGAAAAAGGAGGCGTGTTTAATGTAACCAAAGGTATGCAGCAGGAATTCGGCGAAGCCCGTGTATTCAGTGCACCGATTGCGGAAGATTATATTGTAGGCACCGCCAATGGAATGAGTCGCTTTGATCCTAAAATTCATGTGGTGATTGAGGGAGCGGAGTTTGCCGATTATTTCTGGCCTGCCGTAGAACAATATGTGGAGTGTACACATGAGTACTGGCGTAGCAATGGGAAATTCGCTCCGAATATAACTCTGCGTCTGGCTTCCGGTGGCTATATCGGTGGAGGCTTGTATCATTCTCAAAACCTGGAGGGAGCTTTGACCACTTTACCGGGGGCACGTATTGTCTGCCCGTCTTTTGCGGATGATGCTGCCGGATTACTTCGTACCAGTATGCGATCCAAAGGCTTCACGCTGTTCCTTGAACCGAAAGCATTGTATAATTCGGTAGAAGCAGCGGCAGTAGTGCCGGAAGATTTTGAAGTACCTTTCGGAAAAGCACGTATTCGTCGTGAGGGATCAGATTTAAGCATTATTACCTATGGCAATACCACCCATTTCTGTCTGCACGCAGCAGAACGATTGGAAAAAGAAGGTGGCTGGAAAGTGGAAGTCATTGATATTCGCTCCTTGATTCCGTTGGATAAAGAGGCGATATTCGAATCGGTCAAGAAAACGAGCAAGGCATTGGTGGTTCATGAAGATAAAGTATTCTCCGGTTTTGGTGCGGAGCTTGCTGCTATGATTAGTGGAGAGATGTTCCGCTATCTCGATGGACCGGTGCAGCGTGTCGGTTCTACTTTTACTCCTGTCGGTTTTAATCCGATTTTGGAAAAGGAAATTTTGCCGGATGAGGCCAAGATATACGAGGCTGCCCGGAGATTATTGGAATATTAAATAGTGTGGATTATGAAAAAGATAGGTTTATTTTATGCTACCAAAGCCGAAAGAACGAGTTGGGTGGCAGAGAAAATACAGAAAGAATTCGGTAAGGAAAAGATAGAGACAGTGCCTATTGAACAGGCTTGGCAAAATGACTTTGCTGCTTATGACTGCTTCATTGTGGGTGCTTCCACTTGGTTTGATGGAGAACTTCCTACTTATTGGGACGAACTGTTGCCGGAACTCCGGACAATGAAATTAAAAGGTAAGAAGGTTGCTATTTTCGGTCTGGGAGATCAGATACGCTATCCGGAGAATTTTGCAGATGGAATCGGTCTGTTGGCGGAGGTATTTGAAGAAGATGAGGCTACTTTAGTTGGTTTTACTTCTTCCGAAGGTTATACTTTCGAACGTTCCAAAGCTTTGCGTGGTGAGCAGTGGTGCGGTTTAGTTGTCGATTTGGATAATCAGTCCGAGCAGGCGGAAAAGAAAATAAAAGCATGGTGTCAACAGCTAAAGAAAGAGTTCGCGTAACAACTTTGTTTCTCCTTATAAGATAGTGACGCTATCCGATACAAATAGTGACGGTATATGCTTGGGATAGCGTCACTATCCCAAGCATATACCGTCACTATTTTTTCTACATCCATCAGGACTCTTATCCTTTATAAACAAACTTCACCTCTGCCCAGCGATTCTTCTCTTTATAATGAACGAAAGTCAATCCGTTCTTTTCCGCTTCTTCGCGGATGGCGGTAATATCGTCTACGTAAAATCCACTCATATAGAGTTCGGAATCCGTATGCATGGAGGCAACATATTGCTTCATATCATTCAGTAATATATTCCGGTTGATGTTGGCGATGATAACGTCGAAAGGTCCTTTTCCTGTAAGCGACGAGGCATCTCCTTGTGAAACGGCAATATCGTCTACGTGGTTCAATTCGATATTTTCGATGGAGTTTCGTACACACCATTCATCAATGTCGATGGCTGTACAGGGGCGTGCGCCCCGCATACGTGCGAGGATGGCAAGAATTGAAGTTCCGCAGCCCATATCGAGCAGAGATTTATCTTTCAATTCGCTGTCCAACAATTCTTCAATGATGAGGCTGGTAGTCTCGTGGTGTCCTGTTCCGAAGGCCATTTGAGGATTGATGACAATGTCATATTCCGCTTTGGGAATATCTTGGTGGAAAGTGCTGTGAATCACACATCGGTTTCCGATAATGATGGGTTGAAAGAAATTCTTTTCCCATTCTTCATTCCAGTCCTTATCTTCCGCTTCGGTGTATGTATAAGTAATATCCGTATCGGGTAGGGGGAACTCGGTGATGGCAATCTTGATGGCGTTTTCATCACAGATTGTCTGTTGGATATATGCGGTCAGTCCGCCTTCACACTCAACAAAACTTTCAAACCCGACTTCACCCAGTACGGCAGCCAGTACGTCAGTGACGATTTCTGTGCAAGGGTGGGTGCGGAATGTGAACTCAAAATACTTCATAGTTGTTTTTAATTCTGGTGAATAATGGACAAAGATAGTTAGAAATAGGGATTTCCCTATTATCCTTTGGGGAAAATCTCCCTCGGACGAAAAATCTCTTCCTTATCTTTGTAACATGAATAAGTTTAAGTAATTACATAAACCGAGATGATATGAAAAAGATTGTTTATTTCTTGCTATTTGCCTTGTGCCTCCCGATAGGCTTGATGGCACAAAGCGTTGATGACGACCTTTACTTCATTCCTTCAAAAGACAAACAGGAGAAGAAAGAAACTCCGGTTAAGAAGGAAACGAAGAAACAGGTGACCAACATCTATACTTCACCGGGTACTACAGTAGTGGTTCAGGACCGTAAGGGAAGAACACGGGATGTGGATGAATATAACCGCCGTTACGATGCACGTGATAATGAATTCGTAATGGATAATGATACCTTATATATAAAAGAAAAATCTAATCCGGATTTGGACGGAGAATGGGTGACAGGCGAATTCAATGGTACGGAAGACGACTATGAATACGCTGAACGTATCATCCGTTTCCGCAATCCTCGTTTTGCTATCAGCATCAGCAGCCCGTTGTATTGGGATGTAGTTTACGGTCCGAATTCATGGGACTGGAATGTATATACCGACGGTATGTATGCTTATGCGTTCCCGACATTCAGTAATCCACTCTGGTGGGATTGGCGTTATGGCTCTTACGGCTGGGGATGGAACTATGGCTGGGGATGGAATCGTCCTTACTACGCTTGGGGATATTCTCCGGGTTATTGGGGCGGCTGGTATGGCGGCCACTGGGGTGGCTGGTATGGCGGCGGTTATTGGGGACATCACCACCACTGGCACGGTGGTCCTAGCTGGGGCTGGGGCGGAGGTGGAAGCGGTCATTGGACAGGTCCTACCTATACAAACCGTCGTTCTTCTGGACAAAGCAGTTACAGGAATCCTTCCACTGTTCGTCGTTATGGTTCGAGTGCCGTTCGTTCCAGTGGTTCTTCTGTTCGGGGAGGCTCTGCAGTTCGTTCAGAAGGTAGTTCTGTTCGTTCTTCTGGTTCTACTTATAGCAGGGGAACTACTTCCAGGCGTGTAGTGGGTACACGGACTTCAGGTGAACGCAGTGGCTCAAGTAGTCGTAGCAGTGCTACTTATTCTCGTCCAAGTAGTACTAGAAGTAGCGGAAGTTCTTCATCTTCCCGTTCGACTGGTTCTTCTGGTTATTCGCGTTCATCCGGAACCACTACTAGGAGCAGTAGTGCAAGATCAACTTATAGTCGTGGTAGTTCAGAAGCACCGCGTAGTTATTCTCCAGCGAGTAATAGTAATACCCGTTCTTCTTCCTATGGTACTTCTCGTTCTTCTTCACGTAGTTATTCTCCAGCTTCGTCAGGTGGTAGTAGTTCTCGGGGCAGTTATTCGAGTGGTGGTTCTTCTAGGTCATCATCAGGTGGAGGCTCCTCTCGTGGTGGCAGTGCCAGAAGATAAGTATTAATTAAACGGTTTTACAAGAATGAAAAAGATAAGTGTTTTAATTGCTCTAGGGATGTTGATGATAGCGCCTTGGGGAATGGCACAAACGATATATGATGGTGCCAAATTAACAGGAAAAGATTTAAATGGAACTGCTCGATTTGTGGGTATGGGTGGAGCTATGGGAGCTCTTGGAGGAGACATATCTACAATGGGGACTAATCCGGCAGGTATTGGCCTTTATCGTAGTAGTGATGTAATGACTTCATTTGGGTTTTCTCTTTATGGGAATGAAAGTCAGTATTTGGGGAAAAAGTTTAATTCCGATTTAACTAAAGGAGATTTTAATAACATCGGGTTTGTGTTTTCTTCGAAGATTGGTAATGAAACTCCGCTGCGTTTTGTGAATTTCGGTTTTAACTATCATAAAGCGAAATCATTTAATAACAACATGCGCATGGAAGGTAATTTGGGGCTTTACTCCCAAACCTATCTAATGGCATCTCAAGCAGCTGGCATTGAAAAATGGGGAGATTCGCCTTATACGGATAATGGTATTGGGTGGCTTTCTATTCTTGGAGCTGATGCTGGGCTGATTAGAGATATTACAATACATGACAAAACAGGAGGGGTAAACAATATTCCTTATACCTATAAGGATGAACAAGGGAAGGAGGTACAGTATAAGGATATAAATGGTAATCCTCTTTATATCTCTCCTGGACATTTTGAAGGAATGTTAGATAATGGATATGCAAATTTTCGTTCGGAAGAACGCGGAGGAATTGACCAATATGATTTTAATGTATCGTTTAATTTTAATGATCGGGTATATTTAGGGTTGACGCTGGGTGCTTATTCTGTAGATTATAATAAGTATACTTTTTATGATGAGGATTATGGAAACGATGAAGGATATAGTTTGCAGAGTTGGAATAGAATAAAGGGGTCTGGCTTTGACGTGAAGTTGGGGGCTATTATTCGTCCTTTTGAATATTCGCCTTTTCGAGTTGGATTAGCTATACATACGCCAATATTCTATAGTTTGGATTATAAAACGAGTGCACAAGTTATATCGGATGTGATGGATGTTGTAACTGGAGAAATAAAAGGATATGACGTGAGATCATGGGATAATCTTCCGGGAAAAGGGGATATGATTCTTCCTTTCGATTTTCAAACTCCTTGGACTTATAATGTAAGTTTAGGATATACGGTGGGTAAGAGTTTGGCTTTGGGAGCAGAGTATGAGTATCAAGATTATTCTTCCATGAAATTTAAAGATACCGAAGGTAATTCTTCTGCTTATGAATTTGAAAATAGTACGACATCTATGTTGAAAGGGGTTAGTACTGTTCGTCTTGGTTTGGAGTATAAAGTGATTCCACAGTTTGCTTTTAGGGCAGGATATAATTATAGTACTGCGGCTTTCCATCAAGATGCTTTCAAAGATTTGGCTATTAACTCTATTCAGACAGATACAGACTTTGCCAATTCTAAATCAATGAGTAATTATACATTGGGTATTGGTTATCGCGGATCAATGTTTTATGCTGATTTAGCTTATAAATACTCTACATATAAAGAAAACTTCTATCCGTTTGTGAATGGATTTACAGATGAAGATGGTAGTACAATCATTGGTTCACCAGAAGCAACGAAAGTTACGAATACACGCAGTCAAGTGTTGTTTACCGTAGGTATGCGCTTCTAATCTAATAAAGAGACAGTTTTCAATTTCAATAATAACTTTTGTGTGTAAAAAATCCCTGGAATGCTGAGTGTCTACAGCGGTTCCGGGGATTTTTATTAGTATCACTTTTTATTCTTTAGTCTTATCTGAATAGTGGAGTTCGTTCGTCAATGATTCCGCGTCTTGCGTACATTTTTACCGCAACAGGAGTTCCGGCTTCTATGGTAATGTCCTCCTCTGCGATGATAGGTTCTTCTTTACCGTCCTCCAGGATAACCGTTCCTATTTTCTCGCCGGCTTTGATGATCTGTGGAATCAAGTTAGTCAAGATACCTTCAGATACTTTCCGAATATCAATGTATTCCGGTTTTGCATTGGGGTCAGCTTCGATTTTGCCGCTGAACAAGTCCTGTACACCTTTGTTCTTCAAGAACAGTTTAACGATTGCTCTACCTTCGTACGGCTGGTTGTTCTCGTCGAGCAGAACGACGGGCGTTGTCATTCTCTTGAATGCAAGAGCAACATTCTTAGAACCTTTGTTGGCTTGGGCTGTACCGAACAAATATTCTAAGCCACCCTTGATTTCACGATAGCGGCTGCTCAATGATCTGGTAGTAGCTGCTTCGTCGGTCAATTCAGGATAATGAGCATAGAAAGTAACCGTTTCCGAATCGGTGCCTGCCTCGTTCCAGGTCTGGCTATCCATACCTATGGCAAATGGATGATAATCCTGCTCGGCAACGGACATTGAGATGACATCTCCGGCAGCGAAATTGTTCTTTAACGGAAGTGTCAAACTACTGCTGTTACGAGTAAGAGCATTGTTGATACTTTGGTCAATAGAAGTAGAAAAGTCGATCACTTCTTTACTGGGATCTTGCAGTTCTTCTTGCTGTTGACAACTGAACAGGCATACTGATGCCATAACAAATAAAAGGCTTTTTCTTTTCATTTGAGGGGTAATTAATAGGTTAATAATAGTGAGAGGTTTTTTAATATTCTACTCTGTCTTCTTTGGCCGCCCAGGCTTTGAAGGCAGTAAGGGCTTCATTATGCAATAAGATTTCGGAAGGAAGCTTTCTGTCTTCAGGCTTCAGTTCCAGTTCGTCATAGATAAAAGAGTCGTCGAAGCCAATATTCTTGGCATCGGTCTTATTGTTTCCATAGTACATTTTATCCAATCGCGCCCAGTAAATCGCACCGAGACACATGGGACAAGGTTCGCAGGAAGTATAGATTTCGTATCCGCTAAGATTAAAAGTACCGAGTTTGGCAGCTGCGGCACGTATCGCACTCACTTCGGCATGAGCAGTGGGGTCACAAGATGCCGTAACACGATTTACTCCTGTTGCAACTATTTCCCCCTCTTTCGTGGCAATCACAGCACCGAAAGGACCTCCACCATTTTCAACATTTTCTTTGGAGAGCTCGATTGCTTTCCGCATTAAGTCTTCTCTAGTCATGGCACAAAAAATATATTGTTAGTTTCATTTTCCCTTTGCTTCTTTTTACAAAGATAGAAAAAACTAACAATATACAAT
>ENA-OXEU01000522-OXEU01000522.1-human-gut-metagenome-genome-assembly--contig:-NODE-522-length-12465-cov-7.6527_pt1 | contig 12465 bp, 10 predicted proteins | sample MGYA00249832_ERZ652258 | MGnify/ENA primary metagenome ERZ652258 (study PRJEB26925, sample SAMN05826730) | human gut metagenome | biome: ENVO:2100002; feature: ENVO:00000062; material: ENVO:00002003... | reverse complement strand
ATTGATTATAAGCAAAATACCTTCTATTTATATTTTGATTTCATCAATCGTTATCGAACACAAAATTAAAAAAATTACTTAGAGATACAAAAATAAACCGGATATTTATAGGATTTTGGTCTTAAAATAAGAAAGGAAAAACGTTTTATCAGAATGAAGGTTACAGGATGTTAACTTCCTACCTCCAATGAAGTTGACTTCCTATTTCCAAGAAGTTAACTTCCTACATATAGGATGTTAATATCGTATTCTTAAGATGTTAACTTTTTAAAATACGGATATCCCAAATGTTTGGTGTGCACCGCATACTACTGCTTATACCTTCTAATAGGAGGTCAAATTTCTTCTTTTTTTGCAGCACGAAGGATAAGAGTAGTGGCCCCAATAGTAATAATGGCTCCGTCATCAATGCGAATACGGTCTTTATCCCCCAAGATCTCGTTCATCAAGAAAGTTCCGGTCAGGCTTGGGGCATCACGAAGAGTATAAACCAATTCTCTTTGTCTGTTACGCTTCACATTAATAATACAGTGGCGTCTGTCCATACTCATATCACCGGTTTCAATCGGAGTATTAATATCTGTACCTACACAACGGCGGCCAATGATATTATCACCTTCTTGCAGAGGTAAGACTTGCTTGAAACCGAAGACATTTTCAATGACAACGATACAGCCAAACTCTTCTTTATATACATCTTCATCCAATTTCTCTTCCTTACGAGGAGCCTTCATCTTACTCTTCCCCAGACGAATACTGAATTGCTTACCACAGTGTTCACATACAAAAACCAATGACTGGCCTTCGCTATATTTAGTTTCATCAAAAGAAAGATAGTTCTCACATTTAGGACAAAGAATTCTTTTCATTATAAAATATTTATTTAGCTAACATCCAGGCGTTCTTATAAGCCTCGTTCTCTCTTAATTTCAACAGTTGACGGTTGGCATCTTCACGATCGGCACATGACATAATACTCACGCGAATCTTACCGTCACCCGTCAATACTTTGGCACCTGTATATCCCTTGGCTTTAAGTTCACCTGCCATCGCCTCCGCATCTTTCGTATTAGCTACGCTGGCAATAATTATATGATATGGAAAAGTTTTTTCCACAACCTTGGTTTCGGTTGCTTTCATTGTCTTTTCCGGTTGGTTAACTTTCACTTCTTTTACCGCAACCGGCTTTACTACAGATGCTTTACGAACAGTGGACGACTTTTTCTTCGCAGTTGCCGGTTTGGTTTGTGGGATGGCATCAACTGATTTTAGCATAACCGGAGTCATTGCCACCGATTGTTTCTCTATCTTTTCAAACAAATCAGTTGGAAGTAGCCGGGCATAATTTCCTTTTTCAATATATGTATTCTCTACCGGTGTTGACATAAAGAAAAACAATGCAACCGCTGCAATCATAGCTACGGCATTTCTCAAAAAGGCCCAGTTCGCTCTGAATTCATAACTTGTCTTTTTCTTAAGAACAGTCGGAAGAATTTGTTCTTTCTCCGGACGTCGCAAAGCCGACAACTCCTTCATCTCAAACGAGTCGAGCCCATAGAGGTAAGGAGTGGTAATTTTATTGTCGTAAGGAACAAACTCGTAAGTATTATGAATGGTATAGCGGATTTCTCCAATATTAGGAAGATCAGTTTTTCCATCCTCATGCAGAGCGGAGATAAGTTCTGCCACCTCTTTTTCTACCATTTTCGTAGCATCCGAGAAGTTAGTATCGTACACAGCCATATAAGATTGTACTAAGACACCATCATTCAACGTCAATTGAGGATTGAAACCAATAGTACGGGTAGGCGGGAGGAATAAATTCTCTTCAGCCACTCTCATAGCAGGAGCGTAGTGAGCTATAAATCCACCAAAACCGGGAACGATCACACAATCATTCTCTAATAATAATACTTCAATATGCTGTGCCAATTCAATCATGTGTGCAAAATTAACTGATTAATTCAAGATATGCCATAAAACCGCACATTTTATTATTAACAAATGCTAAACGCTGGCTTCCTTTCTTAGCCATCTATAACTGTCATATTAGAAAAAATGCCTACTTTTGCGCTACTTAATAATATCATCAGAAACGAATGAATTATATACAAACAGAAATAGATGGTGTGTGGATCATTGAACCGAAGATTTTTTTCGATCCGCGCGGATATTTCATGGAAGCATTCAAGCAACAGGAATTTGATGCTACTATCGGACAGATAAATTTTATACAAGATAATGAATCTCAATCTTCATTCGGCACGTTACGCGGACTCCATTATCAAAAAGGAGCCTATAGCCAAGCCAAACTAGTGCGTGTCATCAAAGGTGAAGTGCTGGATGTGGCTGTCGATTTAAGAAAGTCATCACCTACATTTGGAAAGCATATCAGCGTATTGTTAAGCGACGAAAATAAACGCCAGCTTTTTATTCCCCGTGGGTTTGCCCATGGATTTTTAGTGAAAAGCGAAATAGCTATCTTTACTTATAAGGTAGATAATATATATGCCCCCCAATCTGAGGCTTCTATCCTATACAATGATCCGGCATTGGCTATCGACTGGCCTATTGCCGATTCTCAACTTGTCATGTCAGAGAAAGACAAGCAGGCAGGAGCCTTTCGGGAAGCAGAATATTTTGAATAGAAACCCTCAATAAATAAAAGAACATGAAAATTGCAATTGTCGGAACCGGATACGTAGGTTTGGTCACAGGAACCTGTTTTGCGGAAATTGGCGTGGATGTTACTTGTGTTGACACCAACAGCGAAAAAATAGAGGCGCTTAAAAAGGGGATTATCCCCATTTATGAAAATGGATTGGAAGAAATGGTCATCCGCAATACCAAAGCCGGTCGACTAAAATTTACGACTTCACTGGAAAGTTGCCTGGATGATGTAGAAGTAGTGTTCTCTGCTGTCGGAACCCCACCTGATGAAGATGGAAGTGCTGATTTGAGTTATGTACTCGCTGTGGCACGTACCATTGGACAAAACATGAAGAAATACAAACTTGTAGTCACCAAAAGTACCGTACCTGTAGGTACAGCATGCAAAGTTCGTAATGCCATTCAGGAAGAATTAGACAAACGGGGTGCCAAAATAGAATTTGATGTAGCTTCCAATCCTGAGTTTCTGAAAGAGGGTAATGCAGTCAATGACTTTATGAGTCCTGACCGTGTTGTAATCGGTGTGGAATCGGAACGTGCAGAAAAATTAATGACTAAGCTATATAAGCCATTCATGCTAAATAATTTCCGCGTGATATTCATGGATATTCCCTCTGCCGAAATGACCAAATATGCCGCAAACTCAATGTTGGCTACTCGTATCAGTTTCATGAACGACATCGCTAATCTGTGTGAGTTAGTAGGAGCTGATGTAAATATGGTGCGTAGCGGTATCGGTTCGGATACCCGTATCGGACGTAAGTTCCTTTATCCAGGCATTGGTTATGGTGGGTCATGTTTCCCCAAAGACGTAAAAGCTTTGATAAAGACAGCAGAACAGAATGGATATCAGATGCGTGTGTTACAGGCAGTAGAAGAAGTGAACGAAAATCAGAAAAGCCTGTTATTCGACAAACTGGTAAAACAATATAATGGAAATCTGGAAGGTAAAACAGTTGCATTGTGGGGATTGGCATTCAAACCGGAAACAGATGATATGCGCGAAGCACCTGCATTGGTCCTAATTGACAAACTGTTGAAAGCCGGCTGCAAAGTACGGGCCTATGATCCCGCAGCAGCAAATGAATGTAAAAGACGAATCGGCGAAACCATATACTATGCACGCGACATGTATGATGCGGTTTTGGATGCTGATGCTTTGATGCTGGTAACCGAATGGAAAGAATTTCGTCTGCCTTCGTGGGCCGTTGTGAAAAAAACAATGTCACAACAGGTAGTCATGGACGGACGTAACATTTATGATAAAAAAGAAATGGAAGAACAGGGTTTTATTTACCATTGTATCGGCAAATAATACCTTATACCACCGCATCCTCACAAACCTGATAACAGAGCTGAAAAGTTAAGAGTTTTTTTGTAACCCCCAATTTACTTTTCAGCTCTTTTTTTATATCTTTATCGATATAAATGAGTAATTTTGCACAAAATTAAACAGATGATAAAGTACATTGCAACATTGTTACTGACGGTCTTATTCGTAGCATGCAATAATGGCAAAGGACAACAGCCCTCTGAAGAAAATGAAGACCCCAAGGCCAAAGAGATTCTCCAAGGCATTTGGCTTGATGATGAAACTGAAACTCCCTTGATGCGCATAATAGGAGATACGATTTATTATTCCGATGCTCAAAGTGCTCCGGTTTATTTCAAAATCCTAAAAGACACGCTCTATACCTATGGCAAAGACGTAACCCACTATCAAATTGACAAGCAGAGTGAATATTCTTTTTGGTTCCATTCTCTGGCTGATAATATTATCAAGCTCCATAAGTCGGAAGATCCTAATGATACATTGGCATTCTCCTTTAAGTCGGTTGAAATTATTCCGACCTATACAGAAGTCACTAAGAAGGACAGTGTGGTAATGTTCGATGGCGTCCGCTACAGAGCCTATGTATACATCAACCCCTCACAAATGAAAGTAGTGAAAACAACTTATTCGGAAGATGGTATCAGTATGGACAATATTTACTATGACAATGTAATGCATATATGTGTGTATGAAGGCAAAAAAAGTTTATATGCCAAGGACATTACCAAGCAAATGTTTGTAGATGTAATTCCAACAGATTTTCTGCAACAGGCCATTCTATCTGATATGAATTTTACAGGAATTGACCGCAAAGGCTATCATTATCAAGCACTCGTCTGTATTCCGGAAAGTCCGGTATGCAATCTTGTGAATCTTACCATCAGTTTCGATGGAAAACTAAATATAACGGCTGCAAAATATAAATAAACCGACCTGACCGAAGAATTACAAATAGTAAAAAGAGTATTAAGAGAAAAAGGGCAGAAAAGCTTTACGCTTATCTTCTGCCCGATCTGGGTGCCGTAGAACGTCCACCGTTATTATTTTTTCTATTTCCGTTCCGGAAGTTTCTTCCTCCTCTTCCTGCGTTAGTATACGAACGAGGATTATATTGAGGAGCTTCCCCCAATTCAGCCGGTACCGGTATCTTATAAATTTCTTTTTCGAGGAAATTCTCGATATTCTTAAAATTAGTTTGTTCTTTCTCATTCACAAACGTGAGGGCAACTCCATCATTGTTCGCACGTGCAGTACGTCCGATGCGGTGAACATAATCTTCACTGTCATGTGGAACATCGAAATTAATCACCAACCGGATATCATCAATATCTATCCCTCTGGATACAATGTCTGTAGCGACCAAAATATTGATACGTCCCGATTTGAATTCATGCATAATAAATTCACGCTGTACCTGCTCAAGATCAGAATGCATTTCTCCAACATTCAACTTCATCATTTTCAGCGCCTTTGCCACTTCTTTTACTTTTATCTTTGAAGATGCAAAAATGATAACTCTTTCGGGCACCTCTTCCGCAAACAAGCTTCTTACAATACCCAATTTCTGATTTTCGTAACAGACATAAGCAGCCTGAACAATTTTTTCAGCAGGTTTCGATACGGCCAGTTTGACTTCAGCAGGGTTATTCAGGATAGTATTGGCCAATTGCTGAATCTTAGCTGGCATGGTAGCGGAAAACATAATCGTCTGGCGTTCTTTTGGCAAATATTTTACGATCTGCATAATATCCTCGTAGAACCCCATATCAAGCATACGGTCTGCTTCATCAAGAATAAAATAAGAAACCCGGGATAAATCAACGTATCCCAGACTCAGATGTGCAATCAGGCGTCCCGGTGTAGCTATAACCACATCGGCACCAAGCATCAAGCCTTTTTTCTGCTGCTCAAAAAGTATTCCGTCATTTCCTCCGTAAACAGCCACACTTGAAACAGGCATAAAATAAGAGAAGCCCTCCATTTGTTGATCTATTTGTTGGGCCAGTTCACGGGTAGGTGACATAATCACACAGTTGATGGCATCTTCCGGATGTCCACCTTCCGACAATTTATTCAATATAGGCAACAAAAAGGCAGCCGTCTTACCGGTTCCTGTCTGCGCTACAGCGATTAAGTCTCTACCTTCGAGTATTACTGGGATCGCTTGTTCTTGTATAGGAGTACATTCCTCAAAACGCATAGCGTCGAGTGCTTCAAGTACATTGTCATTTAATTGTAATTCGGAAAACTTCATCGTTTATTTTATTTGCTCGCAAAGATAGAAAATTCACTACGTAGTACAAATTTTTCGGGTTCTTTTATTCTTTCCACTCTTACATATTCAAATAAGAGTCCTTAAATCCCAGGAAGTAAAGTACGCCATCAAGCCCAATCGTATTAATAGATTGTTTGGCATTGGCCACAACTTTGGGTTTTGCATGAAAGGCAATGCCAAGACCGGCAACTCCCAACATAGGAAGATCATTAGCTCCATCCCCAACAGCAATGGTTTGAGCGATATCTACTTTTTCTACCTGAGCGATCAATCGCAGCAGTTCCGCTTTACGCTTTCCATCTACCACATCTCCCAAATAACGCCCCGTCAGCTTGCCGTCTACAATCTCAAGTTCATTGGCATATACATAATCAACACCGTATTTCTTCTGCAAATACTGTCCAAAGTAGGTGAAACCTCCCGAAAGGATAGCAATCTTATAACCATACTTCTTCAGAACATACATCAAGCGATCCACCCCTTCAGTTATTGGCAGACTCTCGGCAATTTCCTGCATTACAGATTCGTCCAGTCCTTTCAGCAGTGCAACCCGCTCACGAAAACTTTCCGTAAAGTCAATTTCTCCCCTCATGGCACGTTCCGTAATTGCTTTTACTTCAGCACCTACACCGGCACGTATAGCAAGTTCGTCAATTACTTCGGTTTCTATTAATGTAGAGTCCATATCGAAACAGATCAGGCGGCGCATACGGCGATACATATTATCCAACTGGAAAGAGAAGTCCATTTCAAGTTCACTGGCCAATTTCATCAACTGTCCCTGCATAGCTTCTTTATCCCGGGGAGTACCGCGAACCGAGAATTCAATACAGGCTCGGGTATGCATTTTACGCTCATCCAATGGAATACGTCCGGTCAGACGTTTGATGGCATCAATATTCATGTCCTGTTCAGCTAAAATACGGGTAACCGCTGCAATCTGGCGAGCCGTAAGTTTACGTCCCAGCAATGTAAGGATATAGCGGTTCTTACCTTGCATATTCACCCAGCTTTCATACTCTTCTTCGGTAATCGGATAGAAACGAATGGTTACTCCCAAGGAAGATGCCTTAAAAAGCAACTCTTTCATCATAAATCCCGAGAGTTGTTCCTCAGTCATACAGAGAATGCCCAGTGAAAGGGTGTTATGAATATCTGCCTGACCAATATCCAGGATAGTGGCATCGTATTTTGCCAATATCTCTGTTACGGAGGCTGTAAGTCCCGGACGATCTTCACCGGTAATACGAATCAGAATTAATTCTGTTTTTGATGGTTGCATAGCTGAATGTTCATTAAGTATCCTGCAAAAGTAGGGGAAAATTCCCAGTATTTATGCTAAATAACATAAAAAACTGCACTTAAAAAGAGAGAAAATTACTTGTTTATTTGGAAGTTGGAATAATATTTACTTACCTTTGCACCCGGTTTCTGAATTAAAGGCCTTGACAGTCAACAGATTCCTCTCTGTTGTGCCTAAAAAGACGATGTTTCGGGGAGAGACCACTGTTTTAGAGGACAGTCCCGGATAGTATTAACTAAAACCGAATTACATGAGGCATGTAAAATGGATTTTTGTTGTATTACTAATTAGTTCCTTGACTTCTTTCGTAGAAAAAGACAAACCCACCGGAGGTTTGAATGTGGGTGACGTAGCCCCTGATTTCACAATCGAATCTACGTCAGATGCACAGTACAATTTTGATTTGACCGACTTAAAAGGTAAATATGTGCTGCTTAGTTTTTGGGCAAGTTACGATGCACAGTCCCGGATGCAAAACGCAAGTTTGAGCAATGCGCTTCGATCAACTTCTCAAGATGTGGAAATGGTTTCCGTTTCATTTGACGAATACCAGTCGGTATTTCAGGAAACCATTCGTAAGGACCAAATAGTTACGCCCACCTGTTTCGCGGAAACTAAAGGCGAAAGCTCCGGCTTGTTTAAGAAATACCGTTTAAACCGGGGTTTCACTAACTATTTATTGGATGGAAATGGTGTGATTATAGCCAAAAACATCTCTGCTGCAGATCTTTCTGCTTATGTAAGTGAGATTGGTTGACAATCTCGAAAAGAGTAAGGAGAAAGAGGGATTTTCCGAATCACCCATTTGGTGATTAAAATGGAGAATAGACAAAAGAGGAAATGGATACAACAAAAAAGTTCCGCCTGTACTTGCTTTCGGCAAGAATAGGCGGAACTTCTATTTTAGATCTCCTTGATCTAAGTTTTATGTTTCCTTATTTAGGTGCTTTCTGATACAGATAGAATGCGATGCCTGCATAGAGGATATTGGGAATCCAGACTGCAATCGCAGGAGGCACGTTACCGTTTATGGCAAAGGTAGAAGTGATTGTCTGGAACAGGATATAAGAGAAGCTAAGCCCTAATCCAATACCCAGATGAAGTCCCATACCACCCTTCGTTTTTCGTGATGAAAGAGAAACCCCGATGATTGTCAGAATAAACGAAGCAAATGACATTGCAATTCGTTTGTGGTACTCAATTTCAAACTCTTTGATATTGGCAAATCCCCGTCGTTTCTGCTTTTCGATATATTCGCTCAGTTCCGGACTGGTCAGCATCTCCTGTTGATTCTTCATGATCAGGAAGTCCGATGGGTCCATATTTATAATAGAGTCGATCCGGTCTCCTTTGGTGATCTTTTCTTTTAGTCCGTCCAGTTCACGTACCATATAGTCGTGAATGGTCCATTTATTGACCGTTGTTGTATCGTAAGTGATACGGCGTGCCGTTAAGTGGGAGACAAGTTTCTTGTCGACAAACTTATCCAATGAAAAGCGGTTGCCGGTTTTCATTCCGTCATTGTAATTATCGATATAGGCTATGACACCACTGTCCACTTCCAACTGCACGTTTCGGACCGAGTTGACTTTCTTGGGTTTGATGTATTTATCTTCAAAGTTCAGACGGGTAACACTACCTTTGGGAATGATGAACGAACTCATCATGAATGTTGCCGCAGCAATGATGGCGGCAGAGATCATATAGGGGCGCATCATTCTTTTGAAACTCATACCGGTGGAGAACATGGCAATGATCTCAGAGTTCTCCGCCAGTTTGGAGGTAAAGAAGATAACGGCGATGAATACGAACAGCGGACTGAACAGATTGGAGAAGTAGGGGATGAAGTTCATGTAGTATTCAAAGATGATCTTGTCCCAAGGGGCTTCATGCTCCATCAGCTTGTCCATCTTCTCGTTGAAGTCGAATACCACCGCAATTGAGATAATCAATGCAATGGCAAATACGTATGTCCCCAAGAATTTCTTGATGATATACCAATCCAGCCGTTTTATTAATCGATTGCTTTTCATTCTTTATAATCTTGTTGACACTCTTTTTACCATCATCGGCTTCCAGGTAGAGAAATCTCCGGCAATGATATGTTTCCGGGCTTCACCTACCAGCCACAGGTAAAATGCCAGATTGTGTATAGAAGCAATTTGCATTGCCAGTAGTTCTTGTGCGTGGAAAAGGTGACGCAAGTACGCTTTGCTGTATAGCGTGTCTACAGCAGAAGCACCGTCTGCCTCGATGGGAGAGAAGTCTGTTTCCCATTTCTTGTTTCGCATATTGATGATACCGTCTTTGGTAAACAGCATGCCATTTCGTCCGTTTCGGGTAGGCATAACACAGTCGAACATATCGACTCCGCGTTCAATACCTTCAAGGATATTTACGGGGGTGCCGACTCCCATCAGATAGCGGGGCTTGTCTTTGGGAAGAATCTCGTTGACAACCTCTATCATCTCGTACATCTTATCTACCGGTTCGCCTACGGCCAAACCGCCGATTGCATTTCCATCCGCTCCTTTGGAGGCGACGAATTCAGCGGATTGCTTACGCAAATCCTGATAAACACATCCTTGCACGATGGGGAAGAGAGACTGGTTGTAGCCGTATTTCGGTTCAGTTTCGTTAAAACGCTGAATACAACGATCAAGCCATCTGTGTGTCAGCCCTAATGACTTTTTGGCATATGCATAATCTGAATCTCCCGGAGGACATTCGTCAAAAGCCATCATGATATCAGCGCCAATGGTACGTTCTATATCCATCACCTTTTCCGGGGTAAAGATATGTTTGCTGCCATCAATGTGCGAGCGGAATTCGGCTCCTTCTTCCCGAAGTTTTCGTATTCCTGCTAATGAGAATACCTGAAAACCACCGCTATCGGTCAGCATAGGGCGATCAAAACCATTGAAGCGATGTAGTCCGCCTGCCTTTTCAATTACGTCTAGTCCCGGACGCAAGTATAAATGATAGGTGTTGCCCAGAATAATCTGTGCCTGGATATCTTCTTTCAGTTCTGTTACATGTACTCCTTTAACAGTGCCCAGTGTTCCCACAGGCATGAAGATAGGTGTTTGTATCTGCCCGTGGTCTGTTGTTATCAGACCTGCACGGGCATTACTTTTAGTGTCTGTATATTGTAACTCAAATGTCATTCCTGGCTGGGTTTCTTTACAGATAAATCAATGGCATCCGCAACTTTTTCGTCTGTCAGCGCAATTGCGAATACTTCTTTTATGTCGTTTACATAGTGGAATTGCAGTCCTTTTAAATATATGTCCTGAATTTCATCTATGTTCTTTTTATTTTCGGCACTCATGATGATTTCTTTGATTCCGGCACGTTTGGCGGCAAGAATCTTCTCTTTGATACCACCGACAGGAAGCACTTTGCCACGGAGAGTGATTTCTCCCGTCATGGCAAGGTTTGCTTTTACCTTTCTTTGGGTGAGAGCAGAAGCTAAAGAAGTAGCCATAGTAATACCTGCCGACGGTCCATCTTTCGGAATAGCACCTTCGGGGACATGGATATGTATATTCCAGTTGTCAAAGATGTCTTCATTCAGATCGAGGATGGAAGCATGTGCTTTGATGTATTCGAGTGCCAGCATAGCTGATTCTTTCATTACATCTCCCAAATTACCTGTTAGTGTAAGACGCGCACCTTTACCACGGCTCAGACTCGTTTCTACAAAGAGTATTTCACCGCCGACGGCAGTCCATGCCAGTCCGGTGACTACGCCTGCATAGTCATTTCCCTGATATTTGTCACGAGTATACTCCGGTGCTCCCAGGAATTCATACAAATCAGTCGGTTTAATTTCTGATTTGGCGAAATAACCGTCTGTTGCATATTGACGGGCAGATTTGCGGAGAATCTTGCCGATTTTCTTTTCCAGTTCACGGACGCCGCTTTCACGGGTATATGATTCGATAATCGCTTCCAAAGTATCTTTCGGAATCTTGATATCCGTCTTTTTAAGTCCGTTTGCTTCCAGTTCTTTCGGCAACAGGTGCTTACGGGCAATTTCAACTTTTTCTTCCGTGATGTATCCGCTGACTTCAATCAGCTCCATACGGTCGAGCAACGGGCCGGGGATCGTATTCAGATTATTGGCGGTTGCAATGAACAGTACTTTGGAAAGGTCATAATCTACATCCAGGAAGTTATCATGGAAAGAGGTATTCTGTTCCGGATCAAGTACTTCCAGCAAAGCTGATGACGGATCGCCTTGACGGTCGGCACTGACTTTGTCGATCTCATCCAGTATAAATACAGGATTAGAGGCTCCTGCCTTAATCAGACTCTTGATGATTCGTCCGGGCATAGCGCCAATATAAGTTTTGCGGTGACCGCGAATTTCTGCTTCATCGTGCACACCACCCAAAGACATACGGACATATTTTCGTTTCAGTGCCGATGCGATGGATTTTCCGAGGGATGTTTTACCAACTCCCGGAGGGCCGTACAAACAGATAATAGGTGATTTCATATCGCCTTTCAGTTTTAATACGGCAAGGTGTTCCAGAATACGTTCTTTTACTTTTTCCAGTCCGTAGTGGTCTTTATTCAACGTCTTTTCTGCATTTTTCAAATTCAGATTGTCTGTTGTATAAACACCCCAAGGCAGGTTGAGCATTGTTTGCAGATAGTTGAGTTGTACGCTGAAGTCCGGTGATTGCGGATGTGTACGTTCCAGTTTCGCCAGTTCCTTCAGGAAAGTATCTCTTACTTCTGCATTCCAGTGCATTTTAACTGCTTTCAGGCGCATTTCTTCAATTTCCTGCTCCTGACCGCTGCCACCCAGTTCATCCTGGATCGTTTTGATCTGTTGTTGGAGGAAGTATTCACGCTGTTGCTGATCGATATCCT
>ENA-OXEU01000439-OXEU01000439.1-human-gut-metagenome-genome-assembly--contig:-NODE-439-length-14068-cov-9.92871_pt1 | contig 14068 bp, 10 predicted proteins | sample MGYA00249832_ERZ652258 | MGnify/ENA primary metagenome ERZ652258 (study PRJEB26925, sample SAMN05826730) | human gut metagenome | biome: ENVO:2100002; feature: ENVO:00000062; material: ENVO:00002003... | reverse complement strand
TTCTGGATTGTAGGTGACCAGATTAAGAAAGGGGCTGCCCTGAATGCTGTCCAGATTGCCGAATATCTGATTAAAGTAAAAAATATCTAATATAACAGACTGGATATAATATCCAGACAACTATAGATAAGCCCAATAAATCAGCCGGTTTGCAATGTGATAGTGATCACAATGCAAGCCGGTTTTTTATTCTCCAAGCCGTAATCAGAGGGAAAATACCTATTCGTAGGTAACGAGTCACTAGTTATAGGTATCAGGATTTGCCAAAATAACTATTTATAGCGATTGATACAAACTCGTTTTTTATCGAATTTTGCGCAAAACTTATCTATGAAGTATTGTCTTTTTAATATAGCATTCTGGGGGCTACTATTTTTCAATTTATTTGAGGCCGCAGCTAATTCAAACATCTATACAATCTCGGGACGTGTGACCGAGGCAAAAACGAATTCCCCTTTGCCTGGTGCTTCTATTCTCATTAAAGGTACCTATTTGTGGGCCGTATCCAATCAGAAAGGAGAATTTACGATACAAGGAGTACAGGAGGGAAAATATAATCTGGAGGTTTCTTTTCTTGGTTATGTACCGGCAACAATTCCCGTAAATGTGCGCAGCAATATCAATAACCTTCCTATCATACTCAAAGAAAATACACTTGCACTGGATGATGTAGTCGTTACTGCACAAGCACCTAAAAATGAATTAAACACGACGCTCACCATCGGAAATCATGCATTGGAGCATCTACAGGTATCCAACGTGAGCGATATCTCCGCTCTCCTTCCGGGAGGAAAGACTAAAGTGCCGGATCTTACCGCCAATAATATCTTCTCATTACGCGACGGAGGGTCAACAGCTGGTAATGCCACATTTGGAACAGCCGTAGAAGTGGATGGGGTTCGTATTGGAAACAATGGTTCGTTTGGCAATATGAGCGGAGTGGATACCCGGAATATCACTGTTGCAGATATTGAATCGGTGGAAGTCATCACCGGAGTGCCTTCGGCAGAATATGGAGACTTGAATAGTGGTATGGTCAAGATTCACACCCGGAAAGGGAAAACACCCTGGAACATATTGCTGTCTATCAATCCTCGCACCGAACAGGTTTCATTTGCTAAAGGATTGGATTTAGGAAACGATAAAGGAGTCATCAACATAAACGGTGAGTGGACCAAGGCTACTCAAAAGTTGGTATCTCCCTATTCTTCTTATACAAGAAGGGGATTCTCTGCCGGATATAGCAACACGTTCCTCAACGTATTAAGATTCGACATCGGTGTTACAGGCAATATCGGAGGAATGAATACCAAAGATGATCCTGATGCCTATTCGGGAGAATACAACAAAGTGAGAGATAACGTATTCCGGACAAACACTTCACTGGCCTGGCTGCTCAACAAATCGTGGATAACCAACCTCAAGTTCGACGCATCGATATATTACAATGATAATAACTCCCACGCGCATACGTTCTACTCGTATGCATCGGAGCAACCGGCTGTTCATGCCACGGAGGAAGGATATTTTATGGCAAACAAACTGCCATATACTTACTTTGCCGACCAAATCATCGACTCCAAAGAACTGGATTATGCCGCATCGTTAAAATATGAATGGAACAGACGGTTTAAGACTGTAAACAGCAACCTGAAAGCGGGTGTTCAATGGAAAGCAACAGGCAATGTGGGTGAAGGAGAATATTACAAAGACCCAGCATTGGCTCCGAACGGTTATCGTCCCCGTCCTTACACTACTTATCCATATATGCATAATGTTTCGCTTTATGCAGAAGAAAGTCTGTCATTTCCTGTGGGAAATACCATGCTTAGACTGATGGCAGGGGTACGTTGGGAACATTTGTTTATCAAGGGAACGAAATATAAGAACCTGAATACTCTTTCACCACGTTTCAATGCCAGATGGCAGTTGAACGAACATATCGCTATCCGTGGCGGTTGGGGAATTACCGAAAAGCTGCCCTCTTTCTACACCTTGTATCCCAAACAGGAATATCGGGACATACAGACCTTCGGCTTTTCCTATAATAAGATTGAATCATCTTATATATATTATAGTCAGCCCTACACGTTATTGCACAATGAAAACCTACGCTGGCAACGGAATCAGAACGCAGAAATCGGTCTGGACGTCAACATTGCCCGTACCCGGATTTCATTAGTCGGTTATTTCAACCGTACCAAGCTGCCGTATAAATACGCAAGTACTTATACTCCGTTCTCCTATGATGTGCTCCAATTGCCGGATGGATTCACTATGCCGACTAACCCGCAAATCAATGTAGATAACCAGACAGGGATGGTTTACATACGCGACAATGCATCCAGTTACTGGACTCCTATGGATGTCAAAGTGACCGACCAGACTTTTGTAAAGTCAACTTCTCCCGACAATGGAATGGACGTGATTCGTCGCGGAGCGGAAATGATTGTTGATTTCCCGGAAATTACTCCGATTCGCACGCAATTCCGGGTAGATGCCGCTTATACTTATACGAAATACATCGACAACTCTTTATCGTATTATTATCAGAATGGATGGTCGCACACCAGTCTTGCCAATCGTTCTTACCAATATGTAGGTATCTACGCCAACGGCGACAACTTATCGACTACTGCCAACGGCAAGCGTACCCACTCGCTGGATGCCAATATCACAGCCATCACCCGTATTCCGAAAGCCAGACTGATCATCTCGTGCCGACTGGAAGCTTCGCTTGTGAAGCGTTCGCAGAACATCTCCGAGTATCAAGGAAAAGAATATGCTTTCAATGTGAGCGAAAGCAGTAATACCCAAACCGGGGGAAGTATCTATGACGGTAACTCTTATACCGCTATCTGGCCGGTAGCATACCTCGACCTGAATAATGAGATGCATCCTTTCACATCAGCAGAAGCCGCGAATCCGGCATTCTCCTACCTGATACGCAAATCGGGCAATGCCTATACATTTGCAGCAGACGGATATGATCCTTATTTTTCTGCCAATATCAATATCACCAAAGAGATTGGAGACTATGTATCTCTTTCTCTCAATGCGATTAATTTCACCAACTCACGGCCTTATGTAAAATCTCATGCAACGGGTGTAAGCGCTCTCTTCACCCCGGATTTCTATTATGGACTTACTTGCCGTATCAAATTCTAACTATATGAAACAATTCATCTACATATTATTACTAACAGTGACTGGCATCTTTGCGGGATGCACAGATATCGATAAAGAGAATCCGTATGACAACCAGTTGCACAGCCTGCAGGTTACTGCCGTATATCCGGACGGATACACGGATCATCTCCGGGAAGGAGTGACCGTAAAGATTGAAGATGTCGACCGTGGAAATTCTTACAAGGCTAAAACCGACAAGAATGGAGTGGCGCAATTCTCTTTGACCAAAGGTATATACCGCGTACAAGTCAGCGACAAAGGCGGAAAGGATATTTTCAACGGATTAGCTGATAATGTCAAACTAACCAGCGGAGACATGTCTCTTAATCTCCCGCTCATTCATTCCAAGGCCGGGACGATCATTATTAAAGAGATTTACTGCGGAGGATGCACAAAGTTACCGCTGGAAGGAAATTATCAATCCGACAAGTACATTATCCTGCATAATAACGACTCGGAAGTGCAATATCTGGATAGTTTATGCTTCGGAGCACTCGACCCTTACAATTCACAAGCCACTAATGTATGGGTGACACAGGATGAAGTAACCGGAGCAACCATCTTCAAGGACTTTGCTCCCATCGTTCAGTGTATCTGGCAATTTGGCGGTACCGGTAAAACGTTCCCGCTTCAGCCGGGAGAAGATGCAGTGATTGCCATCAACGGAGCGGTTGACCATGCGGCACAATATCCGCAATCTGTCAACCTGAACAAACCCGGATATTTTGTATGCTATAATAATGTTTATTTTCCGAACACACAGTATCATCCGGCTCCGGGCGACCAGATCACACCAGATCATTACCTGAACGTAGTGTTGAAGACTGGTCAGGCGAACGCCTATTCATTCTCGATATTTTCTCCTGCCGCGGTTATTTTTAAAGCCAAGGATACCACGATACAGGACTTCGTTCTAAAAGAGGGAAGCGTCATACAAAAACCGGGAAGCACTACGGATCAGGTGATAGCGATACCACTTGACTGGATGATTGATGGCACGGAAGTATATTATGGCGGTTCTTCCAACAATAAAAAGCGTATTTCTCCATCCATCGATGCGGGATATGTCACTCAAAGTGCCACATACAACGGACGCAGTTTATACCGTCATGTGGATGAAGAAGCGACACAGGAAGCGGGTTACGAAGTACTGGTAGATACAAACAACTCTTCTACCGATTTTTATGAACGGGAAAAACAATCTTTGCATGAGTGAGATGAAGAAAATATATATAACAGGTCTTTGGATTCTATGTCTGACATCCGGAGTTTCGGCGCAGACTTATGACATCATCGAACGGCGTAACTCCTGGAATGCCGGGGCAAATGTCACAGGTATCATGATGGACAGTATTTCTGCTTCCTATGCCGAACTGTACGGAAAGAATAACCACGGTGATTTCCGCAACTATTACGAAGCAAAAGAAGCATGGAGTGCCGGAGCGGTAGCAAAGTCCATCACTCATCTGAAAGGTTATTCACTGACGGGTTCGTTCTCATTCGATCATACTTCAGGCAAGGATATGAGCGGTTCGATGTTTATCCACCCGGGATTTTATCCCGTAGACCTCCTGGAGTTCACACCCGGACGTAAAGACTTGCAAACTTACACTTTCATGGGTGGTATTGCAACTGATATTTCACCCAACTGGCGATTAGGAGGAAAGATAGACTTTGCCGCTTCCAACTATTCCAAACGAAAGGACTTGCGGCATACCAATTACCGACTGGATTTGAAAATAGCCCCCAGCATCATGTATCATTCGGGAGATATGGCGATCGGCTTTTCCTATATTCTCGGTAAAAACAGTGAATCAGTGAAAGCAGAAGTCATCGGTACAGCCGAAAACTCTTACAATGCTTTTCTGGATAAGGGACTTATGTATGGAGCTTACGAGGCATGGGACGGGAGTGGAATCCATCTTAGTGAATCGGGTGTCAACGGTTTCCCCATCAAAGAATTGTCGAACGGGGTAGCCGTGCAACTTCAATGGAAAGGATTTTACGGAGATGCAGAATACACATATTCTTCAGGTTCTGCCGGTGAAAGAGATGCTATCTGGTTTAAATTTCCAACCCACCGAATTACCTCCCATTTGAGTTATCATTTCAAACAGGGAAAGAAAGAGCATTTTCTGCGACTGAACTTGCAATGGTCACATCTGGTCAACAACGAAAATGTGATAACCAAAGAAACTGTGAACGGGATAACGACCACTCACGTACACGGTTCCAATCGTATTTTTGAGCAGGATGTTTTCTCCGTCCATCCCGAATATGAATTGATTAGTCCCCGCACGGAACTTCGCCTGGGAACGAATATATCAACATTCAGACGACTGACCACACAGATGTATCCTTATGTGGTTTCGGAAAAGATGATTTGTAGCCAGACTTATATCTCCAGCGTATTTCATCTAGGGAAACTCGACCTGAAAGCGGCTGCATCCTTTGCCATAAGAAACTTTACCGAGAAAAACAGGACTACGGCAACAGATACGGAACCGGGTGATCCGCCTTATCGGCTGACTGATTATTACAATCTGAAAAATGAATATGCAACCGCCCCACAGGCGACATTTCATCTCGGATTACGTTATCATTTCAACTATGGAATTTATGCGGAAGTACAGGGTAGTTATACGCACGGTTTCAACCTGCAATATATAGATGGTTCGAACCGTTGGAACGAGACTATCAAATTAGGATATACTTTTTGAAAACAATGAATATAAATAAACTAAATTATTAAGCAATGAAAAAGAGTTTGACATTTATCTTCGCAGCAGCGCTTTTGGTATCTTGCCAACAGGAAGAGAACGAAGCTACGACTCCTGCAAACAGTCGCATTACTATCTCTCCTATTATTACACGTGCTACGGAAGTTAACTTTGAGACCGGAGATAAAATCGGTGTTACAATCACCCAAAACGGTGACTTCGTATATGCAGAGAATAAACAGATGACATACAATGACGGAGTATTTGCAGGCGATTTACTCTGGTACCCGGAAGGAAATGACAAATCGCAAATAGTAGCCTATTATCCCTATAAAGAGGGTAATACTCCGGCTTCATTTACTGTTGAAACCGATCAGACTAGTGGATATGGAGCGTCAGATTTTATGGCAGCAAAGAAATCGGATGTACTTCCGACTACCAACGTTATAAGCATGAACTTCAAACACATGTTTACTAAATTAGTGATTAATGTAACAAAAGAAGTAGAAGCTAACATCTCGTCTATCGCATTGAAAGGTTCCATCCCGACTGCAACTCTTGATTTGAGTGCTCTCACAGTGACTGCTGATGCAAACGCCTCCGCAACAAGCATTGTTGCACAAGCCGTTAAAGCGAATGAGACATACCGCGCCATTATCGTTCCCCAAACAGTAGCCTTGACGCTTGAAGTAGCAACATCTGACGGCAAGACCTTGTCACAGAAGCTCACATCTACCACTTTGGCACAAGGAGGACAATACAGTGTGAACATTCGCGTGTTACCTGACGATATAGAAGTCAAACTTAGTGGTGACATTGAAAACTGGACAGATGAGGGTGAAATTGGAGCTGATAATGAGATTCCTTTCGAGGAACATCTCGATCAGAACTATTTCCTGTATGATAATGTAAAATATAAGACTGTAACTCTCTCAAACGGTACGACATGGATGGCTGAACCGCTTATTTATTTACCGAAAGGGTATACTCCTTCAAGTGATCCAACTGCTGATAGCCATGTTTGGTATCCGTATGAAATCACAGCCGACGGTGCAACCGTAGCTACAACAAAAGAAAGTGCCATAAAAGAATTAGGTTATCTATATGATTTCCAGGCTGCACTGGGTGGTAAAGAAATTACTGATAGTAATCTGACCTCCTTTGAAGGAGCACAAGGAATCTGCCCGAAAGGATGGCACATACCGACACGTCTGGAGTACTTTAATCTGGTAGGAAAAACAACGAATGATGCCGACGGCAAGGTACCGGCTGATGGTGATAAAGCTCTTTTTTATGATGCAGCTTATGATGGAGCCAAAATATCATCACTGATGGATGCAGGATTCAATTACCAATTCTCCGGTGTTCGTATGGCAACAAGTCTTACAGGCGCCGGCAGCTACCAAAAAACTGCAATAGCAGATGACGCCAAGATTCAAGCTGCGTGGCATGGAAAACCGGCAATGAATTATCTCATGACTTCGACCGCCTACAAACCCATATACAATAGTACCAGCGGCCTACTAACCAATATACAGTTCTTTGGATTAATGAGTACAATCAATGCAACCAAGTATCCGGAAGGCAGATTATCATTATCTTATGTTAGCATTAAAGCCGGTATGCAAGTTCGTTGCATAAGGGATCAAGCCGGCAACTAAAAGACTAATATTTGTTTCATGCCTTGAAACCTTTAGTTTCTCGGTGAGAAACCAACAGTTTCAAGGTTTGAAACTACCAGTTTCACACTGGGAAACTAAAAGTTTCAAGTAAGGCTACCCCCCCCTCGCCCGTAAGGCGAACTACGATAAGCTATAAACAAACGAAAAACAGATTACAAACTATATAAAAACGAAGCAATAACAATGAAAACAAAAAAGCTAACAATCGCAATTGCCATCGTGGCAATGACTTTTATCGGAACTTCATGTGGTAACAAACAACAGAAAAGCGTATCAGAAGCAACTACAGAACAGTCTGCATCTTCCGCCTTGGAAATTGATTCTCTTCTTGCCAATGCCGAAAGCCTTGCAGGACAAGAAGTGACCATTGAAGGCGTCTGCACACATACCTGCAAACATGGCGCAAAGAAAATCTTCCTGATGGGTAGCGACGATACCCAAGTGATCCGTGTAGAAGCGGGCACTTTGGGGACATTCGATCCTAAATGCGTGAACTCCATCGTTCGTGTTACCGGAACACTGAAAGAACAACGCATTGACGAAGCCTACCTCCAGAACTGGGAAGCGCAACTCAAAGCACAGGCTGCCGAGAAACACGGAACCGGTGAAGCCGGATGCGACTCTGAAAAGAAAGCACGTGGTGAAACAGCCAACAGCCCTGAAGCCCGCATCGCAGACTTCCGTGCAAAAATAGCCGACCGCAAGGCAGAAACAGGAAAAGAGTATTTATCTTTCTATTTCATGGAAGCTGACTCGTATGAAGTGGAGTAGTAACATCCGTAAGTGGAGTCGGCTCATACACCGTGACTTATCATTTTTCTTTTCCGGAATGGTATTGATATATGCCATTTCCGGAATTGTAATGAATCACCGTGACACAATTAATCCGAACTTCTCCATCACACGGAAAGAGTATAAGATAGCAGAAAAGCTACCGGATAAAGCAGGAATGAATAAGGAGAAAGTGCTCACTCTCCTGGAACCATTGGGAGAAAGCGGCAACTATACCAAATATTACTTCCCGAAAACGGACGTAATGAAAGTATTCCTGAAAGGTGGCTCCAACCTTCTAGTAAACGTAAAGACAGGGGAAGCGGTATATGAATCCGTCACCCGCCGCCCGCTTATCGGAGCAATGTCCCGTTTACATTACAACCCGGGACAATGGTGGACTTACTTCGCGGATATTTTCGCCATCGCTCTTATTATCATTACTCTCTCCGGCATCATCATGCTGAAAGGGAATAAGGGCATTATCGGCAGAGGAGGGATCGAAGTCATTGTCGGAATCTTGATTCCCATTCTTTTCCTTTTCTTCTTTTGAATAGAATAACAGATAAAATCAAATGGAACATATTATCGAATGTAACAATCTGACGCACTATTACGGCAAACGGTTGATTTACGAAAATCTTAGTTTCACAGTACCCAAAGGACGCATCCTGGGACTGTTGGGAAAGAACGGTACAGGCAAGACCACCACTATCAATATCTTGAGCGGTTATCTGAAACCCCGTTCAGGGGAATGTCGCATCTTCGGACAGGAGATTCAGACAATGGCACCGGCTCTGCGTCGCAATATCGGACTGCTCATCGAAGGTCATGTGCAATATCAATTCATGACCATCACCGAGATAGAGAAATTCTACGCAGCTTTCTACCCCGGTCAATGGAAAAAGGAAGCCTACTACGAACTGATGAATAAGTTGAAAGTCGCTCCGGGACAACGTATCTCACGTATGTCATGCGGACAGCGCTCACAAGTTGCCCTCGGACTTATCCTTGCACAAAACCCGGAACTTCTAGTATTGGACGACTTCTCACTCGGACTCGATCCCGGTTACCGCCGCTTGTTTGTCGACTATCTCCGTGACTATGCCCGCTCGGAAGGGAAAACCGTCTTCCTGACCTCACATATCATTCAGGATATGGAACGACTCGTTGATGACTGTATTATCATGGACTACGGAAAGATACTGATTCAGAAACCAATCGTCGAATTACTGGAAAAAGGACGTCGCTACACTTTCACTATTCCCGAAGGTTATGAACTTCCTGCGTCTGATGATTTCTATCATCCTTCTGTCATGCGAAACCAGTTGGAGACTTTCTCCTTCCTGCAACCGGCAGAGACAGAAGCAAAACTGAAATCAATGTCAGTACCTTACACTAATTTTCATAGTGAACAGGTAAATTTGGAGGATGCATTTATCGGCCTGACAGGCAAATACTGATTAAATTAAGAATAAAAATTGGCTACTCGTAACCCACAAATCATAATTCATAAATCATAAATCCTCAAAAATGTACGCTATATTTTATAAAGAATGGATAAAGACACGGTGGTATTTTCTGCTTGCCGTGCTCGCCACACTCGGTTTTACAGGCTATTGTATGCTTCGCATCAACCGGGTGGTAGAAATGAAAGGGGCTGCTCATGTATGGGAAGTCATGCTGCAACGCGATGTTATCTTCATTGATATGTTGCAATATATCCCCCTGATTGCCGGAATCCTGATGGCAATCGTGCAGTTTGTCCCCGAGATGCAACGCAAATGTTTGAAACTGACTCTCCATCTGCCTTATCCGGAACTAAAAATGACGGGCAATATGTTACTCTCCGGACTCATATTGATTCTTGTCTGTTTTGCTTCTAATTTCCTGTTGATGGAAGTATACCTGAACGGAATACTTGCCCATGAACTGAAGAACCACATATTGCTCACCGCTTTAACGTGGTATCTTGCCGGGATTTCCGGCTACCTGCTCGTCGCATGGATCTGCCTTGAATCGGCATGGAAACGTCGTATTCTGAATCTCATTATCGCTGTATTGTTACTACGGATCTTCTTTCTGTCGCCCACACCGGAAGCATACAACAAGTTCCTCCCTTATTTAGTGGTTTATACTTTGTTGACAGCTTCTTTCTCGTGGCTTTCTATCGTACGATTTAAGGCCGGAAAGCAGGACTAAACAATTAAAAATTAAAGATTAAAAATTAAAAGATTGAGAAATGAGACGTTTCAGTACCATACTATTATATGTAACCATCGCTTTCCTGCTTCTTTGGCAGTTGCCTTGGTGTTACAATTTCTTTGTCGTAAAGCCGGAGAAGACTCCCTTTACCCTATATAGTTTCGTCATTGGCGATTTCGCACAGATGGGACAGGAAGAGGGAAAAGGAAGCGTGCGTCGCGACTTGGCAGGAAACATTTATTCGGAAGCTGCTTTCGACAGCATCCTGCCTATGTTTTACTTCCGCCAGTTGATGTCTGACGAGCGTTTTCCAGATACCATTCAAGGAATCGCAGTGACTCCCAAAATGGTGCAGACGGAAAACTTCAACTTCCGCAGCGTTCCTTCGGATATCAATGCGCCTTCTATCGGACTTTACCCGCTAATGGAATCCATGTCAGGACGTGTGGACTTAAAAATGCCGGATGACGTATTTCGTATCACCACCAAAGGGATCGAATTCATCGACATGGCCTCCAACAGCGTAAAGGAAGACAAGAGTCTTCAGTTTACCGAAGCTATGACTAAAAAGGAGTTTCGTTTCCCGGCAACGGAGATCGTAGGAAATCCAACGGTGAAAAAGGAGTATGACGAAGGTTATCTTCTATTGGATGCCGACCGCCGTCTGTTTCATCTGAAACAGGTGAAAGGGCGTCCGTATGTTCGTGCCATCACCTTGCCTGAAGGACTGACACTGGAACATCTGTATCTGACAGAGTTCAGAAATAAGAAAACACTTGCGTTCATGACCGATGTCAACAATGCTTTCTATGTACTGCAGAGCCGGACATACGAAGTAGTGAAAACAGGAATTCCTGTATTCAATCCCGAAACGGATGCATTAACCATCATCGGTAATATGTTCGATTGGACGGTACGTGTGACTACTCCGACCTCTGATAATTATTACGCATTGAATGCCGACGATTATTCATTGATTAAAAAATTAGAGAACGCATCGTCTACTCATTCCATGCCCGGTATTACTTTCACATCTTATACTGATAAATATGTAATGCCACGTTTCGAATAGTATTCCCATATTGAATGTAACAGTTGTAAGGGACTATCAAAAGTCAATCTATTAAATATGACTTAGGGTAGTCCCTTACTGTTTTCTTCCCATGCGTGTATAGGAAACAAAAAGAATTACAATCTTTTCTTCTGTAAGTATGGGCTTTTTCCGGCAAGAAAGTTTATCTTTGCCGACTCATTCAAATATTCAGACCGCAATTGCTTCTGCATTATACACAAACAAATACGGTAAAACGAAAAAACTCAAATTAAAAACCGTATGAAAGTTTACAAAGCATTTGCTTTCCTAAGTATCTTCATCATATTGTTCTATAATTGTTCGCTCCCTGCTAATGACGAAGAAAAAGGAGATTCAGAGGGAGAGGATACAGTTACCTCCGAACTTCCCTGGGAAGGAGAGATGGACAAATTCACCATCAATTCTAAAGAAGGAATCCATCTGAATGATCCATACGAAGACGCCGGAACAGCTTATGTCACCATTCCTTCCACCTCTGTAAAAAATACCCGTTGGGAATTTGGAGTTCACCTCACCTTTAATCCTTCCGCTAACAATTATGCACGATTTTATCTGACTTCTTCCTCAAACATTCTTTCCGGTAATTTAAACGGTTATTATATTCAGATAGGAGGAGCCAAAGATAATGTAACTCTTTATCGTCAAAACGGAGACCAATCTAAACTACTGGCTTCGGGAAGAGAGTTGATGAAAGGAGACTCTTCACCGAAACTATATATAAAAGTAGAACGTGACAATAATGGTTACTGGACTTTTTGGACACGACGTGAATCCGAGAATGAATACGTAAAAGAAAAACAAATAAAAGATACCGATATACAAACTTCCCGCTACTGCGGTATATACTGCATTTACACCAAAACCCGCTGTAAAGGATTTACATTTCATCACATACAGCTATCTAATAACGTAGAAACGGACACTACACCTGATGAAACACCCGATCATCCCGGAACAGACATTCCAGATAATCCGAACACCCCCGAATTACCGAAAGATGTGAGAGGTATGCTTCTTTTCAATGAAATCATGTATAATAATGCCACTGATGGTGCAGAATATATAGAAATCTACAATCCGACTGAACAGGCTATCATTTTACCGGCACTTTATCTATATAAGATGTATAAAGACGGGGCAATATACAATACTACCATCCTTCAAAATGAAAGTCCTTCTACTCCCCTAACCATTCCTGCCAAAGCATATCTTTGCTTCACGAAATACTTCAACAGAGTTGTTCAGAAACATAAAGTCGGTGGAGAAAATATAATAATTATACCGAACTTCCCGGCACTGAACAATAATGGCGGGTATCTGGCACTTTCAAGTAGTAAAGAGACTGCACCAGGACATACTTTTGACACTTGTTGTTTTAGAGATGAAATGCACACCATTGATAAAATAACCGGCGTTTCGCTTGAAAAGAAATCTCCGGAGTTGTCCTCGCTCAACAAAAACTGGCATTCATCAAAACATGCAACCGGAGGCACACCCGGAATAAAAAATATGTAAGAGTATGCATATCTATGATAAATTCCCTACATTTGTAGGCAAAGTAAACAAGTTCCGGATATTTATCCTCAAACGAATTTAAACAGCAGATATGAGTCCAGCCGTTATATCTATTACTATTGTGGCATACTTTATAATCCTGTTCACTATCTCTTATATAGCAGGACGCAAAGCCGACAATGAAGGATTCTTTGTAGGAAACCGTAAATCAGCCTGGTATATCGTTGCCTTTGCCATGATCGGTTCCACCATTTCCGGAGTCACTTTCGTTTCCGTTCCGGGTATGGTACAGGCAAGTAGCTTTTCTTACCTGCAAATGGTGCTGGGATTCATAGTAGGACAAATTATCATTGCGTTTGTACTCGTTCCTCTCTTTTATCGTATGAACCTGGTTTCCATATATGAATATCTGGAGAACAGGTTCGGAAGCTCTTCCTACAAGACGGGAGCCTGGTTCTTTTTTATTTCAAAGATGCTAGGGGCAGCCGTCCGACTCTTTCTCGTATGCCTGACATTGCAGTTTCTTATCTTCGATCCTTTCCATCTTCCATTCCTGTTGAACGTAATTCTTACGGTATTTATCGTATGGCTTTACACTTTCCGCGGTGGAGTGAAATCATTGATATGGACGGATGTTCTAAAAACATTCTGCCTGGTAGTGTCGGTTGTACTTTGCATCTATTATATTGCTTCCAGCCTGCATCTGAGTTTCAGCGGTCTGGTTAGTACGATTTCAGATAGTGACTTTTCCAAGACATTCTTTTTTGACGATGTCAACGACAAACGATATTTCTTCAAACAATTCCTGGCAGGTGTATTCACCGTTATTGCCATGAACGGGCTCGACCAGGATATGATGCAGCGCAATCTTAGCTGCAAGAACTTCCGGGACT
>ENA-OXEU01000428-OXEU01000428.1-human-gut-metagenome-genome-assembly--contig:-NODE-428-length-14317-cov-10.8948_pt1 | contig 14317 bp, 8 predicted proteins | sample MGYA00249832_ERZ652258 | MGnify/ENA primary metagenome ERZ652258 (study PRJEB26925, sample SAMN05826730) | human gut metagenome | biome: ENVO:2100002; feature: ENVO:00000062; material: ENVO:00002003... | reverse complement strand
GATAATTTCGGTTCCACATAATTAGCATGCTGCTCGTCTGTATACCCGATGATTGCCACATCATTCGGAATCCGGAGGTCATGGTTTTTGATAACTTCCATTGCTGCGAAAGCCAATGTGTCATTCATGGCAAGAATAGCATCCGGAGGCTGTGGAAGTGACAGTAAAGTTTCTGTGGCAATTTTGCCTTCCTCATAATCAATCTTCCGGCAGACTACCAGCTCTTTTTCGATCGGAATACGATTCTCACGCAAGGCTTCCAGATAGCCATGTTTTCTTCTCTTTACAATATCCAGATGATTAGCTCCTCCGATAAAAGCTACCCGCTTGCTTCCATTATCCAGGAGATGTTGTGTAGCCATCTGTGCGGATTGCACCCCGTCTGCTATCACCGATGAAAATTGGTCGGTCAGGCAAACACGGTCGAACAGGATAAGTGGCATATTAATGTCTTTCAAGGCGGAGATGTGGGAGAAATCGGTTGTTTCTTGAGACAGACAGGCGATGATACCTTCTACGCGCATATTGACCAGATTCTCAATATTTCTTTTTTCGTGCTCGTAAGACTCATGCGAGGTCGTGATAATCACGAAATATCCGTTGGCAATAGCCATGTTTTCTATTCCATTCAGAATTGATGCAAAGAAATGAGTGACAATATCCGGAACGATCACTCCGATGATACGTGGCGCATTTTTCCGCAGGCTCATGGCAAAAGGATTGGGACGGTAGTTCATCTCCTTAGCCAGTGCCTTTGCTTTAGCACAAAGTTCACGGCTGATTTCCGGACTGTCTTTTAGTGCCCTGGATACAGTAGGAATTGATACCCCCAATGCTTGGGCGAGATCTTTGAGTGAAGTATGTTTCCGGTTTTCCATTTGAAAGTCTGCAACTTAGATTCTTTTTACAAAGAAAGCACATTCCCGGAAAATTAAGAGCATCTGAAGCAATATTTTTTACGTAAACCGTTACGTTGGTTTTTCGACCGCTCTCTGCTGCACTGAAACTATTACTGACCTATTTTTGTCGCATACAAAATGATTTAAAACCTAAAAGTATGCAATACCATGAAATCGGAAAGACAGGGATGAAAGTATCATCTCTTAGTTTTGGAGCTTCTTCTTTGGGAGGAGTTTTCCATGATTTGAAAGAAAAAGAAGGAATTCAAGCAGTGTTTACTGCTGTTGAAGCAGGAATGAACTTTATCGATGTGTCTCCTTATTACGGACATTATAAAGCGGAAACTGTTTTAGGGAAGGCGCTTAAAGATCTTCCTCGCGACCGTTATTACCTTTCTACCAAAGTGGGACGTTATGGAAAAGATGGAGTGAACCTGTGGGATTACTCTGCAAAGCGTGCTACCGAAAGTGTGTATGAGAGTATGGAGCGTCTGAATATAGATTTTATCGATCTGATAAATGTACACGATGTGGAATTTGCCGATTTGAACCAGGTAGTTAATGAAACTCTGCCTGCTTTGGTTGAGCTGCGTGAAAAAGGAGTGGTAGGACACGTTGGAATTACCGACTTGCAACTCGAAAACTTGAAATGGGTAATCGACCATTCACCAAGCGGTACGATTGAATCTGTGCTTAGTTTCTGCCATTATTGCCTGTGTGATGATAAATTAGCAGACTTCCTGGACTACTTCGAATCCAAAGAAATCGGCGTGATTAATGCTTCTCCGCTTTCAATGGGACTGTTGAGTGAACGTGGTGTTCCTGCCTGGCATCCGGCTCCCAACCCCTTGGTAGAGGCTTGCCGTAAAGCAATGGAACATTGCAAAGCTAAGAATTATCCGATTGAGAAGCTGGCTATGCAGTTCTCCGTCAGCAATCCTCGTATAGCAACGACTTTATTTAGTACAACTAATCCGGAGAATGTGAAAAAGAACATCGCTTTCATCGAAGAACCTATTGACTGGGAACTCGTTCGAGAAGTACAGGAGATTATCGGAGAGCAGAAACGTGTAAGTTGGGCAAACTCATAAAACAGCGTCATTCGTATGGACTATACAATTATTGATGCGCACGCCCATCTGTGGTTACGGCAGGATACTGTTGTGGACGGATTGCCTATCCGGACTTTGGAAAATGGCCGTTCGGAATTTATGGGAGAAATCCGGCAAATGGTTCCACCCTTTATGATAGACGGAGTGAATAGCGCGGAAGTTTTTCTTTCGAATATGGACTATGCGCAAGTGGCTGCGGCTGTCATTACCCAAGAGTTTATTGACGGTATTCAGAATGATTATTTGTCGGAAGTCGCTTCCCATTATCCCAACCGTTTCTTTGTTTGCGGAATGTGTGAGTTCCGCAAACCTGGATTTCTGGAGCAGGCGAAAGAGCTTATAGCCAAAGGTTTTAAGGCTATAAAAATACCTGCCCAACGCTTGTTGTTAAAAGAGGGACGGGTAATGCTGAATAATGAGGAAATGATGCAGATGTTTCATTCTATGGAAGAACAGAATGTCATGCTTTCCATCGATTTGGCTGACGGAGCAACACAGGTTCCCGAAGTGGAAGAGATTATTCAGGAATGTCCCCGCCTAAAAATAGCTGTCGGGCACTTCGGGATGGTCACACGTCCGGACTGGAAAAAACAAATCCGCCTGGCACGTCATCCCAATGTGATGATTGAATCCGGCGGAATCACCTGGCTTTTCAATGATGAATTTTATCCTTTCAAAGGAGCAGTGAAAGCCATTCGGGAAGCGGCGGATTTAGTTGGCATGGAGAAACTGATGTGGGGATCGGACTATCCGCGCACCATTACAGCAATCACCTACAAGATGTCATACGATTTTGTGGTGAAGTCTTCCGAGTTGACGGAAGAGGACAAAAGACTCTTTTTGGGAGAAAATGCCCGGAACTTCTATGGATTCACGGATCTCCCCGTACTTCCTTACATCAAGAACATGTCCGAATGATGGAGAAAACATCCTTATCGTAAAACTAGATTTATACCATGAAAAAGAATACATATACAATACCTTTAGCGTTGGTTTTCTGCCTTTTCTTTCTGTGGGCGATAAGCAGCAATCTGCTTCCCACGATGATCCGGCAATTGATGAAGACATGTGAACTGAATACCTTTGAAGCCTCCTTTACCGAGACTGCCTACTGGTTGGCTTATTTTATTTTCCCCATCCCCATAGCGATGTTTATGAAACGTTACAGCTATAAGGCGGGAATTATTTTCGGACTGGTATTAGCAGCAATCGGAGGCCTGCTTTTCTTTCCTGCTGCCATTTTAAAAGAATATTGGGCTTACCTTTGTATCTTCTTTATTATCGCTACGGGAATGTGCTTTCTGGAGACAGCTGCCAATCCGTATGTGACGGTTTTAGGAGCACCCGAAACAGCTCCTCGCCGATTGAATCTGGCGCAGTCTTTCAATGGACTCGGAGCTTTTATCGCTGCCATGTTTTTGAGTAAGCTCATCCTTAGCGGAACTCATTACACGCGAGAGACCCTTCCTGTAGATTATCCGGGAGGCTGGCAGGCCTATATCCAATTGGAAACGGATGCCATGAAACTCCCTTATCTGATATTGGCTATACTGTTGATTGCCATAGCTGTTGTCTTCATCTTTTCAAAATTGCCGAAGATTGGGGACGAAGGAGAAACGGCTTCTTCCGATAAAACGACTTCTTCGGGTAAAACGAAAGAGGGTAGCCAGAAAGAAAAACTGATAGACTTCGGTGTATTGAAGCACTCACACTTGCGGTGGGGAGTGATTGCGCAATTCTTCTATAATGGCGGACAGACGGCGATAAACAGTCTGTTTCTGGTTTACTGTTGCACTTATGCCGGATTGCCGGAAGATACAGCGACTACCTTCTTCGGATTGTATATGCTCGCATTTCTTTTGGGGCGTTGGATCGGTACCGGATTGATGGTGAAATTCCGTCCACAGGATATGCTACTGGTTTACGCCTTGATGAATATTCTTTTGTGCGGGGCAGTGATGATATGGGGAGGTATGATCGGGTTATACGCAATGTTGGCTATCTCTTTCTTTATGTCTATAATGTATCCCACGCAGTTCTCATTGGCGCTAAAAGGACTGGGGAATCAGACAAAGAGCGGTTCGGCATTTCTGGTAATGGCTATTGTCGGCAATGCCTGCCTGCCACAGTTGACGGCTTATTTTATGCATGCCAATGAGCATATCTATTATATGGCCTATTGTGTACCGATGATTTGTTTTGTCTTCTGTGCGTATTACGGCTGGAAAGGTTATAAAGTAATCGATTAATAAATTTATTTATCAAACATATCCAATGAAAGCAGTTCAAATTGTCAATCCCTCCGAAATGAAGGTGGTTGAACTGGAAAAACCGACCGTTGGTGCCGGTGAAGCATTAGTAAGAATCAAGTATGTTGGTTTCTGTGGCTCTGATCTGAATACCTTTTTGGGGCGTAATCCAATGGTGAAGTTACCGGTAATCCCGGGACATGAGGTAGGAGCGGTGATTGAGGAGGTTGGTCCGAATGTTCCGGCTGGCTTCGAAAAAGGGATGAACGTGACATTGAATCCATACACCAATTGTGGTAAATGTGCTTCTTGTCGTAATGGTCGTGTCAATGCTTGTGAACATAATGAAACGTTAGGAGTGCAACGCAATGGAGTGATGTGCGAATATGCCGTATTGCCTTGGACGAAGATTATTCCGGCTGGTAATATCTCTTCTCGCGATTGTGCGTTGATTGAGCCGATGAGTGTCGGATTCCATGCGGTATCTCGTGCGCAGGTGATCGATAATGAATATGTGATGGTTATTGGCTGCGGTATGATTGGTATCGGTGCCATTGTACGTGCTACTTTGAGAGGGGCAACGGTCATTGCTGTCGACTTGGATGACGAGAAACTGGAACTGGCGAAAAAGGTAGGTGCTTCTTATGTGATTAACTCCAAGACAGAAAATGTACACGAACGGATGCAACAGGTAACGGAGGGCTTCGGTGCCGATGTGGTGATTGAAGCTGTCGGCAGTCCGGTCACTTATGTGATGGCGGTGGATGAAGTCGGATTTACGGGGCGTGTGGTTTGCATCGGTTATGCCAAAAGCGAAGTAGCTTTCCAAACGAAATATTTCGTTCAGAAAGAACTGGATATTCGTGGTTCCAGAAATGCGTTGCCGGCAGATTTCCGTGCGGTTATTAATTATATGAAAGAAGGGAATTGTCCGGTGGAAGAACTGATTTCGAAGATAGCAAAACCGGAAGGAGCTTTGGAAGCTATGCAGGAATGGACGGCTAATCCGGGAAAGGTGTTCCGTATACTGGTTGAGTTCTGATAAGTTCTTGTAATAAGAATAGTTGTTGATGCCTGTTGTTTCGGGTATGTAATAAGTGAGAGGAGGCTGAATACAGTCTCCTCTCTTTGGGAGATAGGGTGATGTAACATGAGTAAATATAGATGTAACATTCTTCATTTGATATGTAGCATCACAAAGAAATCATGTAGCATACTTTGGGCAATATATCTGTTTGCATTTTCTATTTTTGTGATGTGGAAGATAACAAGGAACATTTTAAATAATTAGCTTTCAAATAATAGATAATGTAGCCAGTTAATAAAAAACGATGATTATGCTGAAAACAAAAATCAACACTATTTTACTGTGTACTCTTTTTACATTGTTCTTCCCGCTATCAGCCGGAGCACAATACCGTAATCCTATTCTTTATGCTGACGTGCCCGATATGTCGGTGTGTCGCGCAGGCGATTACTTTTACATGGTTTCCACTACTATGCATCTGATGCCGGGAGCACCTATCATGCGTTCGCCGGACATGAAACATTGGGAAACTATCAGCTACGTATTTTCTCGCATTGACGATGGTCCTCGTTATGATTTGCTCGAAGGCACTGCTTACGGGCAAGGACAATGGGCATCATCTATCCGCTATCATGACGGTAAATTCTATGTCTGGTTTACAGCCAATGGCGCGCCCGGACGTGGGTTTGTCTATACTGCGACAGATCCGGCCGGTCCCTGGAAACTTCTTTCGCGTCCTCCGCATTTCCATGACGGTTCGCTTCTGTTTGATGATGACGGGCGGGTGTATCTCTTTCACAGTACGGGACAGCTTACGGAGTTGAAAACCGATTTGACCGATGTACTTCCCGGTGGCATCAATCAGCAAATATTTGAACGGGATGCTGACGAACAAGGGCTGTTGGAAGGTAGTTCCGTCATCAAGTATAATGGGAAATATTACTTGCTGATGATTTCTATGGATTGGAGTATTCCCGGCCGTCTGCGTCGTGAAGTATGCTATCGTGCCGATAAGATTACCGGACCTTACGAAAAGCGTGTCATTCTTGAAACGGAGTTTGACGGGCATGGCGGTGTTGGTCAAGGATGTATCGTAGACGGGAAAAACGGTGAATGGTACGGACTGATTTTTCAGGATCGTGGTGGCGTAGGGCGTGTGCCGTGTCTCATGCCTTGTACATGGACGGAAGATGGTTGGCCTATGCTGGGAGACAAGGATGGGCACATTCCGAATGATACCACTTTATCGTATATGTCAATGGATGGTATCTGCGGTTCGGATGATTTTTCCGCTTCCGGGCTTTCCCTCTATTGGCAGTGGAATCATAACCCCGTCGATCAGGCATGGAGTCTTACCGACCGTCCCGGATTTCTGCGTTTGAAAACCTCCCGTGTGGTAGATAACCTGTTTGTTGCTCCCAATACGTTGACCCAACGTATGGTAGGACCGAAATGTATGGGCACTGTCAGTCTCTCTCTGGGGGGGATGAAAGATGGTGACCGTGCAGGATTATCGGCTTTTAATGGTGACAGCGGTGTGCTTACGATTGAAAAGAACGGAAATAAACTGTCTCTTGTGATGAGTGAACAGAAAAGCGTGTTTGAGAAAACGAAGCGTGCCATTAGCCGTGTGGATATGACCGAACAAGCCCGTATACCTCTTAACAAAGAGCTTGTCTACTTGCGTGTGGAAGGTGACTTTACCAATGGACGGGATGAGGCTCGTTTTTCTTATAGTCTTGATGGGAAAGCATGGATACCTGTTGGTCTGCCTGTCAAGATGAAATTTGACTACACCCGTATGTTTATGGGCAGTAAGTTTGCCATATTTAACTATGCTACACGTTCTGTAGGCGGTTATGTAGATGTGGACTCTTTTGATTATTCGTTCTGTGATGCGTCAATGTAACAAACAAATATGTATTTGTAACCAATGAAACATTGTTTTATTGGAAAATAGGCTATTTTTGTTTCCAAATTAATCATAACTAATAAGTATAATATTATGAAAAGAGGTTGGATACCGATTATGGGTGTTTGTTTGGTGTTATCGTTTTCGGCATGTAAGCAATTGCTGCCTTACCAGGACACTTCTTTAACGGCGGAACAACGGGCGGAGGATTTGTTGCCCCGGTTGACTTTGGAAGAAAAAGTATCATTAATGCAAAATGCGTCACCTGCTATCCCTCGACTGGGAATTAAAGAATATGAGTGGTGGAATGAGGCGTTGCACGGTGTGGGACGTGCCGGATTGGCTACTGTTTTTCCCCAGTCTATCGGTATGGGAGCTTCTTTTAATGATTCATTATTATATGAAGTGTTCAATGCCACTTCCGATGAGGCTCGCGTAAAATCGCGTATTTTCGGTGAAAGCGGCGTGCTGAAACGCTATCAGGGATTAACATTCTGGACACCGAATGTCAATATATTCCGTGACCCTCGTTGGGGACGCGGTCAGGAAACTTATGGTGAAGACCCTTATCTGACAGGACAAATGGGAATGGCTGTAGTCCGTGGTTTGCAAGGACCGGAAGATGCCAGGTATGATAAGCTGCACGCATGTGCCAAGCACTTTGCCGTTCATTCAGGACCGGAGTGGAACCGGCATAGTTTTGATGCGGAGAATATAGATCCCCGGGATTTATGGGAAACCTATCTGCCTGCTTTTAAAGATTTGGTACAGAAAGCGCATGTAAAGGAAGTGATGTGTGCCTATAATCGTTTTGAGGGAGAGCCTTGTTGTGGCAGTAATCGCCTGTTGATGCAAATATTGCGGGATGAATGGGGATACAAAGGCATTGTAGTCTCTGACTGTGGAGCGATCTCCGATTTCTATAGACCGGGAACGCATGGGACTCACCCGGACAAGGAACACGCTTCGGCCGATGCTGTGCGGGCAGGCACAGACCTTGAATGTGGAAGTGAATATGCATCACTGGCGGATGCTGTAAAAGCCGGTTTGATTGACGAAAAAGAAATAGATATTTCATTGAAACGTTTGTTGACGGCACGTTTTGAACTGGGAGAAATGGACGAACAACCGGCTTGGTCGGAAATTCCAACCTCTGTGTTGAATAGTAAGGAACATCAGGCATTGGCTTTGCGTATGGCCCGTGAATCATTGGTGCTCTTGCAGAATAAAAACAACATCCTGCCTCTGAATACCCATCTGAAAGTAGCTGTTATGGGACCTAATGCCAATGACTCCGTGATGCAGTGGGGAAATTATAACGGTATTCCGGCACATACGGTTACCTTATTGGAAGCTGTCCGTGCCAAACTACCGGAAGGACAAATCATATACGAACCGGGTTGTGACCGTGTGGATGGAAAGACACTCCAAAGCCTGTTTGATGAATGTAGCATAAATGGTAAACCCGGTTTCTTGGCAGAATATTGGAATAATCGTGATCGTGAAGGGGAAGTGGTTGCTACCGATCAGATTTCCACTCCGTTCCATTTTGCGACAACAGGGGCTACTACATTTGCGCCCGGTGTGGAAATAACTAATTTCTCGGCTCGTTATGAATCTGTCTTTCGTCCTTCGCAGTCGGGTGATGTTGCTTTCCGTTTCCAACTGGATGGTGAAGTGACTCTTATTATAAATGGTGAGCAAGTGGCTCGGAAAATATATGTTAAGAATCCGACGAACCTCTATACGTTACAGGCGAAGGCTGGAAAAGAGTATCATATCGAGATTTTATTCAAACAACGGAATGAAAGGGCTACACTTGATTTTGATTTGGGCAAAGAGGTCGGGATCGACTTGAACTTCGCAGTGAAGAGAGTAATGGATGCTGATGTGATTCTTTTTGCTGGTGGAATTTCTCCAAGTCTGGAAGGTGAGGAAATGCCGGTAGAAGTTCCCGGATTTAAGGGTGGTGACCGTACGGATATTGAACTTCCGGACGTTCAGCGTAATCTGTTGAAAGCTTTGAAGAAGGCTGGTAAAAAGGTTGTCTTTATCAATTATTCCGGTTCAGCTATCGGACTAGTGCCCGAAACGACTACTTGTGAAGCGATTCTGCAGGCATGGTATCCGGGACAGGCGGGTGGTACAGCTATCGTTGATGCTCTTTGGGGAGAGTATAATCCCGGTGGACGCCTGCCGGTCACTTTCTATAAGAATGTGAATCAATTGCCGGACTTTGAAGACTATTCCATGAAGGGGCGTACCTATCGATATATGCAACAGCAACCACTTTTCCCATTCGGTCATGGGTTGAGTTATACTACGTTTACTTATGGAGAAGCTAAATTGAGCAAGAATACAATCGCCAAAGGTGAAAATGTAGTATTGACTATTCCGGTAAGTAATGTCGGACAACGTGATGGAGAAGAGGTGGTTCAGGTTTATTTGAGACGTCCGGGTGATAAGGAAGGTCCCCGTTATACCTTGCGTGCTTTCAAACGCGTTCATATTCCGGCAGGGAAAACTGAATCAGTAGCTATTCCTCTTACCGGTGTGAACTTTGAATGGTTTGATGCAGAGTCGAATACGATGCGTCCGTTGGAAGGTACTTATGAATTACTGTATGGAGGAACTTCTGATAGAAATAAGTTGAAAACGATTGTAATGAACGTACAGTAATACCGCTTTGGAATTTTGTTTATTTTTACAGATAGACAATCCGGATTTATTTATTGAATGAATAAAGAAAGAACGACCTTGTTCCTTTAAAAGGAACGGGTCGTTTCTTTTAAACCAAGCCCCCGTTTCTTTTAAACCAACGGGGGCTTTCCTTTAAAGGAAAATGAGCATTTGCTAATTCTTGATATTCAGCATTTTATATGATGGAAGATAAAAGTGCTGAAATAATAGGTAATGTAGTTATTTATCTTACCATTTTTCTGTTTTGGGGCTTTTTGTTACATCAGAAAAGAATCATGTTACATGTCTGTGATAAATGTAACCTGTATATAGATGCCTGTATCATGATTGTACATATATGATAAAACCGAATCGATACATTTGCAAACACTACTATGGAACAGAAAATTATAGAAAATAAAAAGTGATAATATGAGAACATTAAAATTGATTTTGTCGGGCTGGCAATCCTTGGGGCTTGTCGTATTTATTATGCTGTTTTTTAATATGGAGGTGAGTGGCAAGGGTAAAATAACAAAAAATGCTCCTGTCTTTACGCAATTTATTTATCAGGGGGAGGATGCTATTTATCAAAACAATCCTTTAAAGCCGGGTGAGTTCTATAATCCTATTTTGCAGGGTTGCTATCCCGATCCGAGTATAACGCGGAAAGGGAATGATTATTATTTAGTGTGCTCATCTTTTGCTATGTTTCCCGGGGTGCCTATTTTCCATTCTAATGATCTGGTCAACTGGAAACAAATCGGTCATGTGCTGGACAGAACGTCACAATTAAAGGTTGAAGATTGCGGTATTAGTGCTGGTGTATATGCTCCTGCTATAAGATATAATCCCAATAATGATACGTTTTATATGATAACCACTCAATTTTCCGGTGGCTTTGGAAATATGGTGGTAAAGACAAAGAATCCGGAGAATGGCTGGAGCGATCCGGTCAAACTTCAATTTGAAGGCATTGATCCTTCTCTTTTCTTTGATGATAATGGCAAGGCATACGTGGTACATAATGATGCTCCTGCTAAAGCAAACGAGCGTTACTCGGGGCACCGTGTCATAAAAATATGGGATTATGATGTGGAGAATGATAAAGTGGTTCCGGGAACGGACCGGATCATCGTAAACGGTGGCGTCAATATAGAAGAAAAGCCGATATGGATTGAAGCTCCTCATATCTATAAGAAAGATGGACGTTATTATTTAATGTGTGCCGAAGGAGGAACCGGAGGCTGGCATAGCGAAGTCATTTTTGTAAGTGATCATCCGAAAGGACCTTATCTTCCGGCAAATAATAATCCTATTTTGACTCAACGTTATTTTCCTGCAAATCGGGCGAATAAAGTAGACTGGGCTGGTCATGCAGACTTAGTGGAGGGACCCGACGGGAAATATTATGGTGTATTTTTAGGAATACGCCCCAATGAGAAGAACAGAGTGAATACCGGACGCGAAACTTTTATTCTTCCGGTGGACTGGAGCGGAACATTTCCCGTTTTCGAGAATGGGCTTATCCCTATGAAACCTACATTGAAGATGCCTTCGGGAGTAGAGAACCAAACAGGGAAAAACGGTTATTTGCCTAGTGGCAACTTTGTCTTTAAGGATGATTTCTCCGATAAGACATTAGATTTTAGATGGATCGGTCTTAGAGGTCCTCGTGAAGAATTCGTTGAGATGACCGATAAAGGGTTGCGGATCATCCCTTTTACCTCAAATATCAATGAAGTGAAACCTACTTCTACCTTGTTCTACCGTCAGCAGCATAATCAATTTACAGCGGCAGCGACCATGGAGTACAAACCGAAAAATGAGAAAGATTTTGCCGGTATAACATGTTATCAGAATGAAAGATATCACTATGTCTTCGGTATCACTAAAAAGGGAAAAGACTATTACCTGATACTGCAAAGAACCGAAAAAAGACAAGCGAGTGTCCTGGGTGAGGTGAAGATAGAAACAGAGAAACCTGTGACACTGCAAGTAACAGCCAATGGAGATGATTATCGTTTTAATTATTCGATTGATGGCAAGAGTTTCCTAAATTTAGGAGGAACCGTTTCCGGCGATATTCTTTCTACTAATGAGGCTGGTGGCTTTACAGGAGCAATGATTGGACTGTATGCAACATCTGTTGGTTATTAATTAGAAACCTTATCATTCTATAATTATGAAAATACATCATCTATTTTGGGGTATATGTTTATGCTTCAGCACAAATATCTTATTCGCACAGAACTATCAGAAAACATCGTCCGGTATCAAAACCACTGTAAATGCAGTGGATATAGAAGTACAATTCTTTGCGCCTGCTGTGGCGAGAGTAATAAAGTCACCGGAAGGTGTTGCCTATGAAAAACAGAGTCTTTCTGTAATTGCCAAACCTGAAAAGGTGAGTTTCAAAGCTGATATACAAGATAATAAGATTGTATTGAATACCAGTGAACTAAGTGTCAGTGTGGACACCGGGACGGGAATTGTTTCTTATTTCTCAAAGGATGGCAAATCATTATTGGCAGAGAAATCCGGTATGCAGTTTATCGATTTCGATGATGCCGGGACAAAAACTTATCAGGTTTATCAACCTTTTATATTAGATAAGGAGGAAGCCATTTATGGTTTGGGACAATTGCAAAATGGAAAGATGATTCAGCGGAACATGACTAAAAATCTGATACAGGGAAATGTTGAAGATGTGTCACCTTTCTTCCAGTCCACTAAAGGATATGGTGTGTTTTGGGATAACTATTCGCCGACTCTTTTTACGGACAACGAAGTTGAAACATCTTTTCGTTCTGAAGTAGGTGATTGTGTAGACTATTATTTCATGTATGGGAAGGATGCCGATGGTGTAATAGCACAAGTACGCAGCTTGACCGGGCAAGCACCGATGTTTCCTTTATGGACTTATGGTTACTGGCAAAGTAAAGAAAGATATAAGAGCCAGGAGGAAGTGGTAGACGTTGTTCGTAAATATCGTGAATTGGGTATTCCTTTGGATGGTATTATTCAGGATTGGCAATATTGGGGGCATAACTATTTGTGGAATGCGATGGATTTTCAGAATCCGACTTTCAATAATCCTCAAAAGATGATTGAGGATGTCCATGCGATGAACGCACACATGGCTATATCTATCTGGTCGTCATTCGGACCGATGACCAAGCCTTATAGAGAATTGGATAAAAAAGGGATGTTGTTTAACTTCACTACCTGGCCGCAATCGGGATTGGAGTCATGGCCCCCAACATGGAATATCCTTCCGGTGTAAGAGTGTATGATGCTTACAATCCCGAAGCGCGTGATATTTATTGGAAATATCTGAATGGCGGAATTTTCAAGCTGGGAATGGATGCCTGGTGGATGGACTCTACCGAACCCGACCATTTGGACTGGAAGCCGGAGGATATGGATACCAAAACCTATCTGGGCTCGTTCCGTAAGGTGCGCAATGCTTATCCGTTGATGACTGTCGGAGGGGTTTACGACCATCAGCGTGCAGTGACTTCGGACAAACGCGTGTTTATTTTAACCCGTTCCGGATTCTTGGGGCAGCAACGTTATGGTGCAAATGTATGGAGTGGTGATGTCGCTTCCACATGGGAGAGTTTTAGAAATCAGATTCCTGCCGGATTAAACTTTTCTTTGTGTGGTATGCCTCACTGGAATAGTGATATTGGTGGCTTTTTTGCAGGACACTATAATAAAAGCTGGAATGATGATAGTGCTTCAAAAAATCCATTGTATCAGGAGCTTTATGTGCGTTGGTTGCAGTTTGGAACGTTCAATCCGATGATGCGTTCGCACGGGACGGATGTTTATAGGGAAATCTATAAGTTCGGAAAGAAGGGTGAGCCTGTATATGATGCTATCGAGAAGATGATAGGTTTGCGTTACTCTCTGTTGCCTTATATTTATTCTACTTCTTGGGAGGTGAGCAATCGCCAATCGAGTTTTATGCGCGCTTTGATGATGGATTTTGTAGATGACAGAAAGGTGTGGGATATCAATGACGAATATATGTTTGGAAAATCAATCCTTGTAGCTCCGATTGCTCATGCACAATATACACCGGAAGCTGTGGTAAAAGTCTCCGAAGAAGAAGGATGGAACAGAGATGGAGTGAAAAAAGCAAAAACTGACGTTGCTGTGGATTTCATGGAAACGAAATCTACTAAAATATACTTACCGGCAGGAACGCTATGGTATGACTTCTGGACGAACGAGAAACACGAAGGCGGAAAGGAAATTACCAAAGAGACTACACTTGATGTTATTCCATTGTATGTAAAAGCGGGTAGTATCATTCCTGTCGGTCCACAAGTTCAGTATGCCACTGAAAAACCGTGGGATCATCTTGAATTGAAGGTGTATGCGGGTGCGAATGGAAACTTCATTTTATATGAAGATGAATTTGATAATTA
>ENA-OXEU01000425-OXEU01000425.1-human-gut-metagenome-genome-assembly--contig:-NODE-425-length-14411-cov-8.87671_pt1 | contig 14411 bp, 9 predicted proteins | sample MGYA00249832_ERZ652258 | MGnify/ENA primary metagenome ERZ652258 (study PRJEB26925, sample SAMN05826730) | human gut metagenome | biome: ENVO:2100002; feature: ENVO:00000062; material: ENVO:00002003... | reverse complement strand
CAGTATCTGTCACAGGGACCTGCCGGTAAAAGTCAGGAATACATAAAGAAGAGCAATATCCCTGAGATTTATGTCGGAGCAGATTACAAAAACGGAGGATTTCTGGCGGGTGCCGGCATTGAAATGATTTCATTAAAGCCACGTACTCAATCTTCATGGGAAGAAACGACGCTTGATCCGACCACCAATAGTACTATATCAATCCCACATACGTACAAAGTAGACGAACGTATCACTACCCTCTCTTATGAGGCCCATGTAAAATATACCAATAAAAATTGGTTCATCGGCGCCAAAAGCGTATTAGGTTCCAACCTGACACAAGCATCCGGTTTGGGAGGATTTGGAATTAAGCACATAGACAACAAGACAAAAGAACAGGAGTACACTCCGATACGCTTCTCCAGTTCCTGGCTGAATGTAGTCTACGGACAAAAATGGAAACCGGGAATCTTTGTAGGATACGCCAAAAACTTAGGAACAAGCGACGAATTAGTCTCTGAAAAACTCTATGGAACAGGAACCAACCTCGATAAACTGGTAACTGCCGGAGCTGAACTTACCTACAACGTTCCTCACTGGAAGTTCGGAGTTGAGTATACATTGAGTTCGGCATGGTACGGCAAGCTGGATAAATCGGATGGTAAAATCATAGACACCCACTCCGTCAGCAACAACCGTATTGTAGCAGTCGCTATGTTCATGTTCTAATTTGCAGAAGATCATTCAACAGAATTTAAGTTCCTACATCACTTTAAGGCCGACTAAAAAGTCGGTGGTATCTTAAATCTCCTCCTTCGGGAAGGGAATTAATGATACTATTGACTTATTAGTCAGTCTCAATTTGTTTCAAAAAGTTTCAGACGCTTGAAACTTTTAGTTTCAAAGGTTGAAACCATTGGTTTCATTACTTGAAACTAAAGGTTTCAAGGCATGAAACCAAAAGTTTCGCCCCATGAAACAATCAGGAGAAATACTCGATTCGGATGATTTGACCGCCCGATCCGATTAACTCAACCGTATCAGTTGTTTCAATTGACCTGTTCTTTTAGGAAGCATTAAATCATTTATTAGTCAATAATGGATGATCTCTCAGTCATTAATAGCTGATTTCTCAATTATTAATGGCTGAGAGATCAAACGTTAACAGTTGAGAAATCAGCTATTAACATCCTGTAAGTCAAAAGATAACATTGTAGAAATGAGACAGATCAGGATAAGACAGAGTGAGAGCAACCGTTTGCTCTCATACCTGCCACCACAGTTGCTACCACACCGAAAACCACGATGAATAAAAGGATACAGACCATTTGTTAGAGCATGAGAGCAAAACGGCTATCAAATCACTGTGGAGAGCCTGACCGATATGTAGGCTCCTCAGCTTTCATTGCTGCTATTACAGCCGATTCCTTTGGCCGTAAATGCTCTTGGGGGATCTGATTATTCAGATAGCATGCCACAGAACAAAAGATTATTTCTCCAGTTCTACCTCATAGCTGGCTCCATCCTTACAGAGGAAGCGAAGCACCGTTTGTTTTTTATCCTCGGATACCACCTTGCAGTAAGGGGTCTCCACTACCTTCCACCTGCCTTTCAGAGTCACCGTCACAGGAATCTCACCGCTTTCATTGTCAATCCACGGGCGGGAATAGATGCTGCGCTCCATACGTTTTCCGTCTTTATCGAAAGCCTCATCACTCGGACCACGATACAATGCCAAATCCGGTTGAGCTACAGTCAATAATACTTTATCAGCAGATTCCTTACGGACCATCACTAAGCAGGACGTATCCGTACGCTGCAATAATCCACCGGGAAGCAGTGACTGGGGAGTTTCAAAAAGCACATAAGAAGTTATCTTATCAGAAGGCGATTCAAGGATATGTGCATTCCGGTCTTGCTGTAATACGCTGTAGGCAGGCTTCTTTGCAAAGGCAGTCATCGTCTTCCGGTCGGTTCCCGGCAGAATGGCATATTCGTAGCTTCCCGCTTTCGGTGCTTTCCCATGGTCGATAATCAATGATACCCAGTCTCCTTTCGTTTCTTTGCCTGTATCCTGCATACGGGAGTATTGCGGAAAGTTTTTCTCGAATCTTGCAGCAACCGGCACATAATATCCGGTACCCAGATGATCCATCCATACTTTTCCTTCACCCGCATTATTCTTCCAATAGTCATGTGCCTCTTTATCTGTCACCGCCAGTTGGAAGATGGTCGTCTCCGTTGGATAGTCCGTGTTTGTATTCTTGATATCCGAGCCCAGACAAACGATCATTCCATCGATGAAATGGAAGGATTTTCGCGCACGATGCGTTCCGTTATACTTATCGTGTTCGTGCAGTTTCATTCCGAAGTTACCATTCATCTTTCCTTGTGACAGGCCGCCGGCAAAGGCTTCATCCGAATAAAGCATCTCTTCCATTCCGGAGAATGTATCTACATTCAGCACGTTGGCTTTGAGCAGGTCCAGCGGGAGATGGATGGAAGTCACTCCCGGAATACGGTTCCAGTCGAAACCTTCCTGCTGCCATCCGCTGGTGGCGGGAGTCACTGTCTGTCCCGGAGGTGCTGTCAGTATCTGGAGACTTCCATGTGCCAGATAACGTCCATAGAGGTTGTGTCCCAGATAATGTTCGGCTGCCCAAAGGTAGCGTGAATGTCCGCGTGCCACAGCCGACCAGTTTTCACGCCGTTGCACAGATACACAGCCATAGCCTAGCGAAAGATTACCCTGTGGATCGGGTTCGGCACGAAAACCGTTCTCTACCAGTCGTTTGGCAATCTTACGCTCCTGAACGTTCGAAACTTTCGGCATATATTCCGGTGCCTGTTCCGCAGAAAAGGAATCGGAAGATACGAGACGCAGGTAGGCGGATGCCATCTCTTTATCAAAATCACCCTTTCCATCGGGAGTTCCGGCAATTGCCATTATCGCATAGTGCATGGGAACTAATTTCCCCTTTCCATCGGGATGGCGCCCGGACATAGACAAGGGAAAGTTCAGTTTATTGCAGTAGAAACGCATGGCAAGCAGGACATCTTTGACCGTCCGGTGTGCCAATTCGGAAACGGCAAGGCTTGTCCGACTGAAAAGATATATCATATTCGTTGCCCCGTCCAGTCCTCCAACGGCATAGGCAGGATAGTTATTACGGTGATGGAAAGCTCCTCCGTCCACTTTGAAAGAACCGGCCAGTCCCGGTGCAGGACGGCAACCGTAGTCAATCCATCGGGAGAAGGATTTCAAGTATTGCAGCTTCTCCGGTGTGTCTTCCATCATCAGAATGCTTGCGATACGCCCGGTGGTTTGTGTATTGAAAGAATCCATGTCGATTCCGTTGCCTTCCGGCTTAGGATATACTTCGTTGGTGATGGCATACCAACGCAACGTACGCTCCGCTTCGAGCAGTTTTCCTTCTTCCCGCAACACATCTTTCATCAGGAAATAAGCCGGATAAAGTCCGCGCACGCTATATCCGTAATGATGAATATTGCCCCAGCAACTACCGTAAGCCACTCCCTGATCGGTGATATGGTCGTACATCGCAAGAAATTTCCGCCTCATCTCCTTGCGGATCGGTGATCCTGCCTCACTGTTATTGTAAGCCACGGCAATCCGTTTCATTAAGTCAAAATAGGCACGCATCTCTATTCCCATCTTGGTCAGCATATCCTTGTCCCAGTCCGGAATCATCCGTTCGTAGGCTTCGGAAGCACGCACCATGAAAACGGGCACTCCGGACACTTGCCCGTCCTTATAGGTTATCTGATAGAGGTCGTATTTCTTACGGATGGTTTCGGCTTCTTTCTCCGTCACCTTCCCTTTGGTATAGATCATGTCACGGAAACGCTTTTCCAGCAGTTTCATTTCCTGCCGCTGCTTGTCGCTTACGGGAGTCAGTTCGATGTCCGGTTTCAGCAGGGAGTGTTTGTAGAGTACCAGCCAGTGATTGGTAGTGCCGGCATTGACAAAGGGGACTTGCAGATCGGCTGTCTGCTGGCGGGCATCCACCTTTGTCGCAGTGATCAGATGATCGATGAAAAGGCGTCCTTTTGCATCGGGAGCCACGATGCGGAGCTCGTTCATTCCTTCTTCCGGCGTGCCTTGCATATCGCGTTCATAGCAGACCCATGCCGCACGCCAACCTTTGAAATTGATGCCGAAAGGAAAAGAAGCGCACTTACGGCCGTCTTTCAGAAATTCAAACTCGATAGCAGCGTCCTGAGGCTGCTCATTGTATATCCATACGATGAAAGCGGAAAGATACAGGTCTTTCCCTGTCGGGTCCTTCTTTTCAAACTTCAGGTCTTTCCGGAGTTCCAGTCTCCCGTTCGGTTCGAAGGTCCATTCCAACGAATGTTTCCCGTCTTTATAATGTGCACCGGATATGCCTAACTGAGACTGAACACCGGTTATACAGGCAGGTAACTGCGGCTCTTCAAAAGAGAACATCCGCTCATCCGTAACTATCTGCGCATTGAGGAATGCCGGACAGAGAAAAGACAATATCAGCATTGTCACTGACAGAGTAAAAGATTGCTTTATCATAGAATATATCGTTTTAGGTCCGATGGTAAATCGGTTTATCATTAGCCGGTATTTACAGAGAAGATCACCTGTTCATCTCCCGAATGCAAAGAAACCCCTCTTTTGTTGGAAAGAGGGGTTCAAATCGTACAAAATAGTTCAAATTATGTGCTATATCTTATAGATAATGACCGATATGCTCTCTGCCGGTCCTGCTTTTAAGGGTGAAGTTCTTTAAAAGCCGCATTCTCTTCCTGCACGTGCTGAATGGTTTGTTTCAGCTCTGCAATCGGCAAATCATATCCATACCAGCCGGTATAACAATCTACTACATACCATTTTCCATCGGGCAGCAATTCGAACTCCACACGTAAGTCGATCTCCGATTCTTCGTATCCCGCCTCAAATACCTTATGCGCCGGTTCGTTCAGCGTAAACTTAGATACATAAACACCGCCCTCTTCCTGAGTGATACGTTCTTCTTTCAGCGTTTCACTGTCCAGCAACGGCCACTTTTCCTTCGTAAAAGGGAACGTTTTCTCAGTTTCCCCGTCATCCGCCAATAAAGTAACCGGCGTTTTCAACGGAAACTTGACACGAGTATACTGAAACGCCGCACTGGAAGTAAACTTATCCAGAAACGACTTGAAATCTTCTCCTGTCTGTGCTGCTTCACTTTCTACTTTCGCCCTGGAGCTATTGCCACAGGAAATAAATGAAATACCTGCCAGCAATGACATGACCATCAAACAGCATGCAAACTTCTTAGCTCTCATAACACGATATAAATTAAGAGTTTAAAATAACGCTGCAAAGATAATGACAAGTTCAATATCTTGATACGAATCGGGAAGAAAATAGTTAAACTACTACAAATAATAAACTTACCACACCTCATTATTCCGGTATTAAAATACCTTTGTCATAAATCGAAATACTAACTTAAATAAAAATACACCATGAGACCCCCCTACTGTTTTCTCCTGATAGGTCTTTTGCTTTTATGCAGTACACAGACTATCGCTTTCGCCCAATCCGGCACTTATCAGACAATTCCCGAATCTTTGCGAGGCTACTGGCAATTTAAAGCAGACAATGTGTCTGACTGGAACGGTCCGCTCATCGGAGAGAATTTCGTAGAGAACTATTATGTCGTTTTTTATGCCGAACAGATAAAACAGGAAGCTGACGGCAGCTACTTCTTCCATTTACGCAATCAGAAAGGAGATACGACGGAATTCCGTATCACACCTACCGGCAATGACGCCGCCACCATCTGGTACAAAGGCTGGAAAGAGCCGAAGAACTGTATCCGCAAGCAAGTCCCCGACCACACGGAACCGCTCACTCCCCTTACATTGCCCGACCGTGTTTATCAGAAATGGGTGAAAGGATTATCCGGAAAAGTAATCTACGAATTCACCCGTGACGGAAAACTGCTCTATGACGGAAAAACATGGGATATCTTATCGGCCGGATATTTTCTCAATAAAGAATATCGGCTGCTCGTCAAAAGCGGAGAATCATACAAACTGCTTTACCTCAGCTTCCCCCTGCCGAAAACAATGAACGTAGCCGCTGAACTGCAAAATGAAAAAGTCTCTCCCATCGCCTCACGCCCTGAAATATATGCTTTCGCCGGATGTTGGATAAATCAAGCGACCGGAGACTGGCGCATCGGATTCTTCGAAGACTTTGCTGTCTACCAATGTCAATTTTGGGATTATGAGTCGATAAGCATCCAAAAGAATCGAACCACCATCATCCTGAAAAATGGAACGGAACAACTGAAAGTGCGTTTAACTCGTAAAGATGAAACATCCTGCACCCTGTCTGTCGGAAAAGAAAAGGCACAGACATATGTTCTTTGTAACGACAAGTATCTGCCCGATTATCCGGTAGCTGACACCACTCCCTTCGTCGACAATGGTTATCAAACGGATAGCGTGACTCTCATCGGATACCTGCGTAACCTGCCTTCGACACGTCCTTTCGAAGTTTCCGTGCCGGATATGATCACCGATAGAGAAGAAAAATATACCACCGCCATCGACTCACTGGGAAGATTTACCCTCCGTTTCCCTGTATTGAACAGCCACAACGTGTTCATCGATTGGGGACGTACCACTATCTGGACATCCGTAGAGCCGGGAGAGACCTATTTCCTCTATGTGGACTTCGCTGACAAAAAGAAATTAGTGATGGGAGAAAAGGCACGTATCCTCAACGAACTGCTGAGCCACGAAGGACTCAGTGAATATATCGGCTACGACGAAGGGAAAAAGATGGGTAATATGGAATATTTGCAAAAGACGCAGGATATCATCCGTCATAAATCAGAATATCGCGCAAAGATGCTCAATGATCATCCGCTTCTCTCGCACAAATTCCGCTATTACACAGAACAGGAAATCCGCTACAACGCTGCACGCGACCTGATGCAACGCCGCTTTTCGGTAGACCGTAACAAGCAGGAGCATCTGCAACCGGAATTTATGAGTTATGTAGACTCGGCACTATATCCCCGTCCGGTAGAGCCTTATACGCTTCTCAGAGATTATGGTTCTTTCCTGCGGGATTACGTCGGATACATAACGGACATTGCTCCCGCTTCTTCAAACAGATTGACCGTGACTCCTCAAAAGATGGAAATGCTCTATCTTAAATTTGAAAGGGACGGAAAGATTCAGCTATCACAAGAAGAAAAAGACGCATTACACGCCTTCAGTAACTTCGAAAAAGAAATTGAAAAAATGAAAGCTGCGAATACTGCTGACTCGCTGACAATGGCTGCCTACAACAAAAAGATGGAACCGAGCATCAAAACAATACAGAGCCTCGTAGGCAGAGACGAAATTTTCAATGACTATATGATGGGAAACTTGCTCGCTAATTCCATCAATCGTACCCTTGCTATCATTGACTCCCTGCAAATGGACGAAAAATTAAAGGAGATACTAAAGGCAAATTGCTATTATGAGATGTTACAGCAGACTCACAAAGAATTGCCGGACAGCCTCATCAGTAAATTCAAAGCAGAAGTTTCTAATCCTTCCCTACAGGCTTATGTATTAAACCAACAAGGGATATACGAAGAAATATCCCATAAGGCCATCGAATATCCCGAAAGCCTGATGCCTAACGAACCTCTGGCAGAGATCACAGACGGAGAACAATTATTCCGCAAAATCATCGAGCCTTATAAAGGGAAAGTAGTTTATCTGGATGTATGGGGCACCTGGTGCGGTCCGTGCAAGGACATGATGCAATATGCAGGAAGCGCCAAGAAACTGTTTGAGGGAAAAGACGTGATATTCTTATATCTCTGCAACCATTCCTCGGACAAATCGTGGAAAAACATTATCAAGGAATATGGACTGACCGGCAAAATTGCCGTCCACTATAACCTGCCCGATGAGCAGCAAAAGGCTATTGAGAAGTTCCTGCAGGTTCGCTCCTTCCCCACCTATATATTGATAGACAAGGAAGGAAACATCGTAAACCGTGACGCCCCCAGGCCCAACAGGGAAAATGACCTTCTTAATGCAGTCTATAAGTTATTAGAGAAATAAACGACTCATTTCTTCCGCAAATACTCGTATCCGAAACGGCAAAAGAGACATTTCCGTTTATCACAATACTCTTTGCGGAGCTGTATCAATGCCTGGCTATCTGCCGCCGAACCGACCGGTAGCCCGGCATCTCCCCACGACCGGATAATATGATTATTCTCCGCTTTCAACTCTTCCAGAAAACGTCCGGCACGATCACACATCCGCTCATCGGTTCTATGCAGACCATAAGCATATAAGAAAGGAACAACGGTATTAATCACAATCAAGTCCTGTGACCTCTCTCCCATCGATTTCTCTTTTTGCGAAGAAGGCCGGCCGAATATATAATGATTATCCCAATAAGCAGAAGCATGAGTAGACAGTAGTTGACGCACTTCCGGCAAGGTTTCTGCCTCCATCATCTGCGAAAAAAGCTTATCAACTTTCTGATACAAGTAGGCCAACTGTGCTAACCGGATATGGGGAAAGTTTTCCGGACGAAGCCTCAAAAAACGCCATAAACCGGCATCCATCACCTGAGTTATTTCAAACTTCCGTTGCAGATAGCGAAATTCTTTACGAAGCCGGAGACTATACTCATCTTCCTGCTCCTTCTTTAAAAACGCCTCCTCCAGCAAACCGGCCTGCCCGAAGAAAAAAGCCTCTATCTGGAACAGATCATTCCGATGCTTGTCTATCGCCCGGAACGGAAGCAGTCCTGCCCACGTCTCAAAAGCATCGCCATTCAAGCCGAAACCGAAATTACGGGCAAGAGTGATAAAGAAGGCATCTTCCCAATGACGGTCACATCGTTCCAGCCGATCGGCAATTTGCCTTGCTTTTTGCTCCAGTCGTTCGGTCTGAAGAGCCGTCAGCCAGGAGTGAATCGTTAATTTGGATAAGGACCCTATGATGGAGTAGCAGGCAGGATATTGGTCGGCAATGCAGAGTTCATGATAATGGGTTTGTACATTCTCGGGACAGGTCAATAGCAGTTGGGGGATTTGCTCACCGTTGGAACGGGTTACTTCGGCATCTGCCTCGGCCACCACATGCAGAATCACAGAATCGTATGCTTTATCATGGTCGTGACCGTGACGGTACCAGTCTGAAGAATGAGTATGTATCTCTATATTTCCCACCCACAATGTACCGTCTATCTTCAGCTTCGCATTAAAGAAGTCGGGACCGGCATCAGGGTTCTGCAGTCCGGAATCGATAATTTCTACCAGTAAGCCTTTGGTGGTTTGCAGTATTTTGAGAGGGAATAATTTATGTTTCCACACATAGTGGAGAAGGTGTTCCATGTTAACAGAAAGTTAATGTGCACTGCAAATGTAATAAAAATCTTATCTTTGCGACTATTATTTTGAATATAAGTCAGAAAACAATGAAAATAGCGTTGATCGGTTATGGAAAAATGGGCAAGGAACTTGAAAAGGCAGCCCTTAGTCGCGGACACGAAATTGTCTGCATTATTGATGTTGATAATCAGGAAGACTTTGAGTCGGAAGCATTCAAGTCCGCCGACGTAGCCATTGAGTTCACCAATCCGATGGTAGCCTACAGCAATTATATGAAAGCTTTCAAAGCCGGAGTCAAATTAGTATCAGGCAGTACAGGATGGATGGCGGAACATGGCGAAGAAATCAAAAAGCTATGTACCGAAGGAGGAAAAACCCTTTTCTGGTCGTCCAACTTCAGTCTTGGAGTAGCCATCTTCTCATCTGTCAACAAGTATCTGGCAAAAATAATGAATCAATTCCCCGGTTATGACGTCACCATGAGCGAGACTCATCATATCCATAAACTGGATGCACCCAGCGGCACTGCCATCACACTGGCTGAAGGTATACTGGAAAACATGGACCGCAAAGACAAATGGGTAAAAGGAACGCTCCTTGCACCGGACGGTACCGTCAGCGGCACCGACGCCTGCGCTTCCAACGAGTTTCCTATCGACTCGATCCGTGAAGGAGAGGTTTTCGGCATCCATACCATCCGCTACGAGTCAGAAGTAGACAGCATTTCCATCACGCACGATGCCAAGAATCGCGGCGGCTTTGTATTGGGAGCCATCCTTGCTGCCGAATACACGGCCCAACATGAGGGATATCTGGGCATGAGTGATTTATTCCCATTCTTAAACGAATAAGGCTTCAAAGCCACTATCAAACGAATATAGATTATGAGACAAGCCACACGCACACAATGGATCAAATGCACCATTGCTATTCTCCTTTATCTCGCCTTCCTCATCTGGGTACGCAGTTGGTGGGGGCTGATTGTCGTTCCTTTCATCTTCGATATTTATATCACCAAGAAAATACCCTGGTCATTCTGGAAGAAATCGAAGAATCCTACCGTTCGTAATGTTATGAGTTGGGTAGATGCCATTGTCTTTGCATTGGTTGCTGTCTACTTTGTCAATATCTACATTTTCCAAAACTATCAGATTCCTTCCTCGTCTTTGGAAAAGTCATTGCTGGTAGGCGACTTCCTGTACGTCAGTAAGATGAGCTACGGGCCACGTGTGCCGAATACGCCGCTTTCCATGCCGTTGGCGCAACATACGCTGCCTATTTTAAATACCAAATCATATATCGAATGGCCTCAGTGGAAATATAAAAGAGTTCCCGGGTTCGGAAAAGTGAAACTCAATGACATTGTTGTCTTCAACTTTCCTGCCGGTGATACGGTAGCGCTCAACAATCAGCAAACAGATTTCTACTCTATAGCCTACGGTGAAGGTCAGCGCCTGTATCCCAAGCAGATAGAGATGGACAGTCTGACACGCCAGCAGCAACGTGCTGTTTACGATTTGTATTATAATGCCGGTCGCCAGCAGATTCTATCGAATCCGCGTGTTTACGGAGAGGTCATTTATCGTCCGGTAGACCGCCGTGAAAACTATGTAAAACGCTGTGTCGGTCTGCCCGGAGATACGCTGCAGATCGTAGACGGTCAGGTCATGATTGACGGCAAGGCTATCGAGAATCCCGAAAATCTGCAGTTCAACTACTTCGTACAGACCACAGGCCCGTATATCACGGAAGATATGTTCCGTGAATTAGGCATCAGCAAGGCAGACCAGACATTGTATGATGATTCTTCATGGGAAGAAACCTTCAGACAGATCGGACTGGACAATCGGAATGCACAAGGAAAGATGGCTCCTATTTATCATCTTCCGCTGACGAAGAAAATGTACGAAACATTGTCCGGCAACAAAAAGCTCATCAGCAAGATCGTCATGGAACCGGAAGAGTATGCCGGACAGATGTACCCGCTCAACTTACATACCAAATGGAACCGTAACAACTACGGTCCGATCTGGATTCCCGCCAAAGGTGCTACTATCACTCTGACTGAAGATAACCTGCCTATCTACGAACGTTGTATTGTCGCTTACGAAGGAAATAAACTGGAGATCAAGCCGGACGGTATTTATATCAACGGCGAGAAAACCGATCAATATACCTTTAAGATGGACTATTACTGGATGATGGGCGACAACCGCCACAATTCTGCGGACTCCCGCTATTGGGGATTCGTTCCTGAAGACCATGTAGTAGGTAAACCTATCGTTGTATGGCTGTCACTTGACAAAGACCGCGGATGGTTTGACGGAAAAATCCGTTGGAACCGCCTCTTCAAGTGGGTAGACTGATAAGGATACAGACGTGATAGAGTGATAAGGTGATAGAAATTGATGAACATTCGTAAATTAAAATGGATATTCGCATTCGCCGGAGCAATAGCTGTCGTGCTTCTGCTCCGGGGATTCGCTTTTACATCCTGCCTTATCCCTTCCACCGGTATGGAGAATTCACTTTTTCAGGGTGAACGTATTCTGGTCAACAAATGGAGCTACGGCCTGCGGGTTCCGCTGATGTCCCTGTTCTCATATCACCGCTGGTGCGAGCGATCTGTCCGGCAACAAGATGTTGTAGTCTTTAATAATCCCGCCGCCATCGGGCAACCGACTATTGACCGAAGAGAAATCTATATCAGCCGTTGTATCGGTACTCCCGGTGATACCCTGCTTGTCGATTCCCTTTTCTCCGTATCCTCTCCCGAAGCGCAACTCAATCCGGACAAGAAAAGGCTCTACACCTATCCCGCTGCCAAAGAGCAGTTGATCACTTCGCTTATGCAAACCCTTTCCATCACCAACGACGGACTAATGGGGAGTAATGACAGTACTCATGTCCGCAGTTTCAGCCGCTATGAATATTACTTACTGGAACAAGCGATCAGCGATCAGAACTGGATTCAGCCTTTGACGGAAAAAAGCGAAAAAGAGCTTAAACCGCTCATCGTTCCCGGCAAAGGGAAAGCACTACGAGTATATCCGTGGAATATCACATTGCTGCGAAATACCCTCGTGATGCACGAAGGCAAACAGGCGGAAATAAAGAATGATACGCTTTATATCGACGGAAAACCCACACAGCATTGTTTTTTTACCAAAGATTACTACTGGATGGCTTCCAACAATAGTGTCAATCTGTCCGATTCACGTCTGTTCGGATTCGTTCCGCAAGACCATATTATCGGGAAAGCATCACTAATCTGGTTCTCTAAAGAAAAAGGAACGGGAATCTTTGACGGATACCGATGGAATCGCTTCTTTCAGTCTGTAAAATAATTCACATGCATAGTTTTCAACATAACATCTGTACATAAAATAATGAGAATAGCTTATTTATCATCTGCCTACCTTGCTCCGGTAGAATATTATACCAAACTATTGGAATATGATAAAATATATGTCGAACAACACGATCATTATATAAAGCAAACCTATCGCAACCGTTGTACGATTGCCGGACCTGACGGCGAACTGGCACTCTCCATTCCAACCGTCAAACCGGATACGCTGAAATGTCCAATGAAGGATATACGTATTTCCGATCACGGTAACTGGCGCCATCTGCATTGGAATGCCATCGAATCAGCCTACAACAGTACTCCTTACTTTGAATATTACAAAGACGACTTCCGCCCTTTCTACGAAAAGAAATACGAGTTTTTAGCCGATTTCAACGAGGAACTCTGCCAGCTGGTCTGTAAGTTGATAGACATTCAACCCTGCATTGAACGAACTTCAGAATATAAAACGGAATTCACAACAGAAGAAACAGATTTCCGCGAGATTATTCATCCTAAGAAAGATTTCCAGATAGCTGATCCAGAATTTATTCCGCATCCCTATTACCAAGTCTTTGATTCCAAACTCGGTTTTCTCCCTAATCTGAGTATTATTGACCTGCTTTTCAATATGGGACCGGAGAGTTTATTGGTATTAACAAGTAAATAACATTATAATAGCCAGACAAAGACATCAAACGTCCTGACACTACGTATCTTATCATACATCCCGGTAAGGTTAACAGGCGGACAAGCCTTGATTAATATCTTTTGTCCGCTTCCTGTTTTCGTTCCACGTACGTAAACCGTTGGGACTGCGTACGTGATCCCATCGGTTCACGTACATGAACTCATGAGATTACAGACGTGAAACGAAGAAATGTAATGACCGTACTACATTAATCTAACGTTGAAAACAGCTTAATAAACGTAGCACAAACTATTAAATGAACCGGCTTACCTGAATCAGGAAGGCAGAATCTCTTATGAAGGTGACAATAGAAAAGCGATTTTTCTCTATTATCACCCTATTGTCACCACCTATTATCACCCTTATCACGCTAAATTCCAGCACATTAAGTCTGAAAAGTGACAAGTGACAATAAGAATAACGTTTTTAACTCTGTAGAAAGAGACAAATTATAATCACCAGGTCACTATTATTTCCTTCAACAGATTACTCTTCATTCAGTCGATTCAGCAAATATCTGACATTCTCAAGATGTAAATGATTGACCCGGTACATCTGTTTATATTGCCAACTATTTTTAGTAGTATCGATAATACAATCTATAAAAGAGCCCATTATATTGGCACTTTGCATACGATTGGCATTTGAAACCTGCATATTCATCATATGCATACCAAATCCTTTAATCACATCTTTTACACTAATTTTCTTAAAATGATGAACTGCCTCGAAGGCTGCTACATTACCAAAAAGAACATTCTCTAAATCTTCCAGTCTTTGCCGATCCGAGCGTTCCACCAAATAACTGGCTGGATTTATAAAACGATTGAGCGTAAGATAAAAGGTCATCATTTCATGATCTGAAGAAAAAATGGCATGCATGAATTGTGTTGCGTCCCCCGGACAAACAATCTGCTGGTTGTTTAAAACCTCCTTCATAAGAATTTAAATTCTGTCTCTTATACACATCTCCGAGCCCACGAGA
>ENA-OXEU01000364-OXEU01000364.1-human-gut-metagenome-genome-assembly--contig:-NODE-364-length-16108-cov-6.84657_pt1 | contig 16108 bp, 8 predicted proteins | sample MGYA00249832_ERZ652258 | MGnify/ENA primary metagenome ERZ652258 (study PRJEB26925, sample SAMN05826730) | human gut metagenome | biome: ENVO:2100002; feature: ENVO:00000062; material: ENVO:00002003... | reverse complement strand
GTCAGATGTGTATAAGAGACAGTGTTAATAGGGATGTTTTTATCACTGGGCGCTTATGCACAGCAAATCACAGTCAAAGGACATGTGAAAGATGCTATGGGCGAACCCGTGATTGGCGCCAATGTCATTGCCAAGGGTACCACAACGGGTACCATCACTGACTTTGACGGTAACTTCACATTGAATGTTCCTCAAAATTCTATTCTGTCCATTACATTCGTCGGTTACAAAGCAGCAGAAATTAAAGCAGCTCCTTCGGTAATGGTCACACTGGAAGATGACTCTCAAGTATTGGACGCCGTAGTCGTTGTAGGTTACGGAACAGTAAAGAAAAACGACTTGACGGGATCAGTTACTGCCATCAAGCCGGATAAAATCAGCAAAGGAGTAACCACCAGCGCACAGGATATGATAACAGGTAAAATAGCCGGTGTGAATGTAATTTCCAGCGGTACTCCGGGTGGAGGAGCTACGATTCGTATTCGCGGTGGTTCATCATTGAACGCCAAAAACGATCCGTTGATCGTTATCGACGGACTGGCAATGGATAATAGCGGTGTGCAAGGTTTGACTAATCCTTTGGCAATGGTAAACCCGAATGACATCGAAACTTTCACTGTTTTGAAAGATGCTTCGGCCACCGCCATCTATGGTTCACGTGCTTCTAATGGTGTGATTATCATCACTACAAAGAAAGGGAAAGCAGGCAGCAAACCACAGGTGAACTATGAAGGTAACGTTTCCGCCGGTATACTGCAAAAGACAATAGACGTAATGGATGCCAATGAATTCAAAGGATACGTATCCAAACTTTATGGTGAAGGAAATGCTCCAAGCCCCTTCGGTGAAGCAAACACTGACTGGCAGAAAGAAATTTTCCAGACAGCCGTTAGTACAGACCATAACGTGACTGTAAGCGGTGGTTTGAAAAATATGCCTTATCGTGTTTCTTTCGGTTACACCAATCAGAATGGGATCCTGATGACATCTAATTTCGAGCGTTATACCGCCTCCGTCAATCTGACACCCTCTTTCTTTAAAGATCACCTGAAGTTCAATATCAATGCTAAAATGATGTGGGCCAACCAACGTTATGCTGACGACGGGGCTATCGGCGCAGCTTTGACCATGGCCCCGACCCAACCTGTATATGACTCTTCGGACATGTACAAAAACTTCGGTGGATTCTACCAACCGACCAGTGACGGTAGTTCATATAACGATCCGGAATGGCCGCTTACACTGGAAAGTAATTCAACCGCCAACCCTGTTTCCCTACTGAAACTAAAGAAACATACTTCCAGAAACACCAGTTTTATCAGCAATGTAGAAGTAGACTATAAATTCCACTTCCTCCCTGACCTGCATATCCATGCTAACGTAGGCGGTGACTACTCGGAAGGTAAGGAAAAGAATGTAAATTCACCTTATGCCCCGGGCTCTTATTACTATGGTTGGAACGGGACTGACTACGGCTACAAATATAACCTGTCGGTGAATGCCTATGCACAATATTCCAAAGAAATCGGGGATCATTATGTCGACGTAATACTGGGTGGTGAAGAGCAACATTTCCACTATACCGGATATAAAGTCGGACAAGGAACAAATCCGTTAACAGGCGAAGCCTACAATCCGAATCTGCGCTCACAAACAGCCTGGGGACATCACAGTACATTAGTTTCTTATTTTGCCCGCGTAAATTATACATTACTTAGCCGTTATTTGCTGACAGCCACTTTCCGCCAGGACGGTTCTTCCCGTTTCTCTAAAGACAACCGTTGGAGTAGCTTCCCTTCTGTTGCTTTGGGATGGAAACTGAAAGAAGAAAATTTCCTGAAAAACGTAGAAGTATTGTCAGATCTGAAACTCCGCCTCGGATGGGGTATCACGGGTCAGCAGAACTTAGGCGACGATTATGATTTCCCTTATATGGCACTGTACCGCGTCAACGCAGCCGGAGGTTATTATCCTTTCGGGGATACCTATTATGGCACTATGCGTCCTAAAGCTTATAACGAAGACCTGAAATGGGAAGAGACAACGACTTATAACGCAGGTTTCGACTTTGCTTTCCTGAACGGACGTATCTCCGGCTCGATGGATTACTATTACCGGAAAACCGACGATTTAATCAATACCGTAAAGATTGCGGCGGGGACTAACTTTAATACCCAACTGATCAGCAACATCGGTTCATTAAAAAATACGGGGCTTGAATTCACCATCAATGCCAAACCTATTGTAACCAAAGATTTTGTCTGGGACTTGGGATATAACATCACTTGGAACAAAAATGAAATCACTAAACTGACCGGAGGAGATGATTCTAATTACTATGTAGAAACCGGAGGTGTATCTACTGGTATTAGCGGTGCAACCTGCCAGGTACAGAAAGTAGGTTATCCGATGAACTCATTCTTCGTTTACCAACAAGTGTATGATAAGGATGGAAAACCGATTGAAAACATGTTCGTAGACCGTAACGGAGATGGTGTCATCAACGCTTCGGACAAATATATCTATAAAAAACCTGCCGCTGACGTATTGATGGGACTGACTTCCAAATTCACTTATAAAAATTGGGATTTAAGCTTTGCCCTCCGTGCCAGCCTGAATAACTATGTGTACAATGACGTACTGGCCAGTAAATCCAGTGTCGGCAAGGGAGGAATCTTTAATCATGGATACTATTCCAACCGCCCGACAGCTGCCGTGAATCTGGGATTTGAAGGAAAGGGAGACTATTATCTGTCCGATCGTTTCGTTGAGAATGCTTCATTCTTGCGTTGTGATAACATAACAGTAGGTTATAGCTTCAAAAATTTACTGAAGTCCCAGGCTTATAAAGGTATCAACGGCCGTATTTACGGTACTGTACAGAATCCCTTCGTTATCACCAAGTATACAGGACTCGATCCTGAATCGGTTATCAGTTCAGGAAATGATGCCGGAGTAGCAGGTATTGACAGGAACATTTATCCTCATCCGATCACTATCCTGTTCGGGCTAAGTCTTCAGTTCTAAGATTGTAATTTATTAAAAAGTAGACTATTATGAAGTTCAAATATATAAAATCAATAGTTTCAGCAGCGTTGTTCCTTAGCCTGACCACCGGAATGACCTCCTGTATCAATGACCTGGATATATCTCCAATCGATCCTCAGATGACTGCCACCTTCGACCAAGATATGTACTTTACCAAACTATACGCTTCACTGGGACTTACCGGACAAAAATTGAGCGAAGATCCGGATATCGCAGTAAAGGACGAAGGTCAATCCTGTTTCTATCGCGCTCTTTTCACTAACAATGAATATGGCACTGATGAGATGATATGGACCTGGCAAGAAAATGCCGGTATCCCCGAACTAACTTATATGCGTTGGAACTCCTCTCATCAGCAGACAGAAATATTATATAATCGTTTAGCATATAATATCACACTCTGCAATTTCTTCCTGGATCAGATCGCCGGAAAAGAGGATGCTACCTCCGTTCAGCAACGTGCCGAATCCCGTTTTCTCCGTTCCTTATTTTACTATTATCTGATGGACACCTTCGGAAAAGCTCCTTTCACCGAACACTTCTCCAAAGAGAATCCTCCTCAAAAGACGGCCTCCGAACTGTTCGCTTATATTGAAAGCGAACTGGAAAGCATCGAAAATGATATGAGCGAACCGCGTCAAGCTCCTTTCGGACGTGCCGACAAAGCTGCTTGCTGGTTGCTGCGTGCCCGTTTGTATCTCAATGCCGAAGTATACACCGGACAACCGCGTTGGAATGATGCTATCACCTATGCCGGCAAAGTGCTCGATCCCTCCAATGGATACGGATTGTGTGGAAATTACGAACAACTTTTTATGGCAGACAATGATGAAAATCCCGATGCTAAAAAAGAAATCATCCTTTCTATCCGTCAGGATGGTGTACAAGCAAAGAGTTACGGAGGAAGTTACTTCCTGATTGCTGCAACGCAAAAGAGCGACATGCCGAATCGCGGAACAAATGACCCTTGGGAATGTATCCGTACACGCAAAGCACTGGTTGACAAGTTCTTCGCAAACAGTGAGGATATTCCTTTCACCGAATATACCGATAATAAATGGCAGAATGTGAGAGATGTGCAGGCTGCTGCAAAAGATGAACGCGCCTTGTTCTATACAACCGGTCGCAAAGCCGAACTGGAAAGTGTAGGTAAATTCACCGACGGACTTTCATTTATGAAATGGAGTAATCTGCGCTCGGACGGACAACCCGCTCACGATGCTAAAATTCCTGATACGGACATTCCGTTCTTCCGTTTGGCGGAAGCTTATCTGATTCGCGCGGAAGCCTATTTGAGAGCAGGCGGCGCAAATGCACAACAAAATGCCTGGTTGGATATCAAAGCCCTCAGAGACCGTGCCAAAGCAACAGAAATACCCTCTGCCAATAACCTGACATTAGATTATATTCTGGATGAACGTGCCCGCGAATTGTATCTGGAAGGATTCAGACGCACAGATTTGATCCGTTATGGCTATTTCACCTCAAGCACCTACCTCTGGGATTGGAAAGGCGGTTCCTTTGAAGGAAACGGTGTGAGTTCGATCTATAATCTCTATCCGATACCGAAAACAGAAACGCTGACGAATACAAATATGACTCAGAATCCGGGATATTGATAGAACCTTTATTCACGTTTTAAAGACTGAAAACAATGAAAAACCTATATAAACTATTTACATTGACAATGGGGCTACTAGCTCTGTCCGCCTGTGAAGCAGACCGTGACAGCAACCCTGTGTTGAACGAACCGGATACGTTCGTACTGAATGTGCCAGCTTTTGCTTCCAACAACGTGTACGACCTTAAAAACTCCGAATCATTGGAATTAACCTGTACACAACCGGATTACGGGATTCCGATGGCAACCACTTATTCAGTACAAATTTCACTGGAAGAAAATTTCGTTGACGCTCATGCAGAGACAAATACGGAAGCTAATTATACAACTTTGGGTACTACCCATTCTTCTGCCAAAATGGAAGTGAAAGCTTTAGAATTTGCATTGGCACTGGGAGACTTGTGGAGTGCATCCTCCGATGAAGAATTTCCGACCACTCCCATACCCGTTTATGTACGCCTGAAAGCGGAACTGACCAATAGTGGTCGTGGCATCGCTTTTTCGAATGTAATTGAACTTCCCAAAGTATTGGGATATAAAGCTGTACCGCCTCTCGAATTACCTTCCAGTATATTTATCAATGGCTCGATGGCAGGTAGTAATTGAAGCAACTGGGTGCCTTTGGCAGCAGTAAACGGAATGTCCAAGTTCTTCGGTTTATTCTATTTCGGAGGCACTGATATGTTCAAGTTCGGTACTAAAGAAGGAGAATACATCGGATTCAACGATCCACGTCTGACAATAGCCTCGGATGCATTCACCGGATCGGATGATGGATTTGGCGGACAAAATATCAGCGTTAATGTCACAGGCTGGTATACAGTGATCATGTCTGTAAGCATCAAAGGGACTGATTATGCCTTTACGCTGGATATTGCTCCGGGCGAAGTTTGTCTGATAGGCAATGCTATAGGAGATTGGACATTCGGCGATAAAGGCAAATTCCAAGCACCAACAACGGCAGATGCAGACTTTGTTTCACCGGTATGCACCGGAGGCGGAGAATTGCGTATGTCCGTCAAAGTTCCGGGAGAAGACTGGTGGCGTACGGAGTTCGCTATACCTAATGGAAAAATCGTGTTCCGTGAAAACAAAAGTGTGATTGACAGTTGGTCGGAAATAGGTCCTGAATATGCGATAAACGTTAAGGCAGGGCAGAAAATAAATCTGAACTTTGTTCAGAAAACAGGTTCCGTTACTCAATAATCGTTAACTTTAATAACTGAATATCATGAAAAGATTATCATATATGGCGTGTCTGTTGCTTGCTTCGGCAGCTTTCACCGCTTGCGATGAAGATTTTAAGGACTGGGCTGATCCCCAGTCCAATCCCCAGGAAGAAGCTATAACTGCAATGGTAGATATAACTCCGGTTGCCAGTATGAAACTTGAAGAACAGCCGGGCGATTCTGTGGTAATCGCCTCTGTTTCTTCGATTGCAGAAAACTTCTCACTCACAGCTTGTAATATAGAATTAGTTGCCGAAGGGCAGATATTAAATCTACCGTCAAAAGTAAAAGATGGGAATATAAAAGTCAGGTTGACAGAACTTGACCAAAAAGTGGCAAGTTTGTATAAGTCACAAAAATCTTTAGAGCGCGAAGTCACTTTAAAGCTGACACCGGTAGTCATGACAACCAACGGTGAAGCAACTTCACTGACTGAATACCCGGAAATGCAATCTGCCATCACTCCGGTCGCAACTCCGGCTGTGGATACGGAATACTATATAGTAGGTGATCTAAACAGCTGGCAGATGGACAAATCGACAGCCACAAAGCTCGAAGTAGACAAAGACAATCAGTATCTCTTTTCAGTAGTCGTCGAGTCGGAAGAGAAGTTTGATTTCAAGATTGTCCCGGGAAGTGCGATAGAAGCTCCGGATGCCTGTCAAAGAGCCTTGGGTGCTTCCAAAGTAATAGAAGATCCGGATCCGGGATTATTGGCTTTCAGGGATAAAGAAGGAGCCGACCCGGATAATCTCACCTGCGCCGGCGGAAAGAAAATGAAAATTACGATTAATGTAGAAGATTATACATACACAATCAAGGAGGATCTACCCGAGCACATGTACATCAATGGATCTCCGTACAGTCTTGGGTGGGATTGGGCAGTAGCTCCTGAAATGGTTCCTGTCACACAGACTCCCGGAATGTTCTGGAGTATACAATATTATACGGCGGGAGACCAAATCAAGTTTGCTCCGGTTAGAAAATGGGAAGGAGACTTTGGTTATGACGAAGAAATCTTATCTCCGGAAGCAATTGATTTCGCCGAATTAACATCCTTAGGAGGCAATATTGGCATTGGTAAATCCGGATGGTATCTGGTAATTGTCGCAGTGACTACAGAAGGAAAAACAATTTCATTCCGTTTGCCGGAAGTTTACCTGTTGGGAGGTGTAATTAACAATTCGTGGAATTGCGATGAAACGACCTTGTTCAGGATTCCGACCGATAAAACAAGCGACTTCATATCACCGGCAGCAACCGTTACAGGCATGGCACGTATTTCTACTACGGCTGTAGATGCCGGAGGCTGGTGGAAGAGCGAATTTACACTTGATCTGGCTAATGAAGGCGATGGTACTATCGTTTACCGTGAGAATAAGAACGTATCGGATAATCTAAGCGAACTTGGCTACGAATGTAATGTAAAAGCCGGTCAGAAAGTCCATATTAACTTTACGACAGGCAAAGGTAAAGTCGAATAACTATCAGACACTCTTAAACAGCACAACGAGTAGAATCAATTACGATCATATCTCAAGTCTCCCTCTTCGGGAAAGAGGAGATTTGAGATATGATCGAAATCTGACACACTCAAAGCTAAATATAGTACCACTACATTGGAAGAAGAATTCTAAAATAAGGCTTATGAAAGACTTTAAATATATTTGGCTCCTTTTATTGCTGATACTCAACAGCTTTGGAGCTTGTTCAGATGATGATCCGTTGATGCCGGGCGAGCGTCCTTCGTCCGGAACTGATCCTGCCCCGGAAGAACAAGTTCTCCACGACGGATTTAATTTTGATCCGGCTATTCCTAAAGCGGATGAACCACTGACTATCACCTTCAAAGCACCCGAAGGAAGTAACTTCTATGGTTACGCTGACGACTTGTACTTACACTCCGGAACAGGAGCAAACTGGACAGGTGCACCTACATGGGGAGATAATCAGAATAAATACAGACTGAAAAAGACAAAGGACAATGTGTGGAGTATCACCCTTTCCTCATCTATCCGCCATTTCTATTCTGTTGCTCCATCTACTCCCTTACAGACCATTAACCTGATTGTACGTGATGCGGAAGGTAGCCAACAAACCTACGATTACGCAACTTTAGTAGAAGATAGTCAAAACGGATTTATCTGGGAAGAACCGCAAAAAGCCCCTCTCCCCATATCCGGAGAAGAAAAAGAGGGTATTCATATCCATTCGGCCACTTCGATAACGCTTGTATTATATGATAAGGACAGTCAGGGCGGTCATAAAGATTGTGTATTTGTAACAGGTAATTTCAACAACTGGAAACTGGATAGTCGCTACATGATGAAATATGACGAAACAAACCATTGCTGGTGGATCACTCTGGAGGAATTGACTGCCGGTGAAACACAGTTCCAGTACTTTGTGTACAGTGCTTCGGATGGCGGTACTTACTTGTGCGATCCTTATTGTGAGCAAGCATTGGAAAAGGGAGTGGATACCAACTTTCCCACTGGCGCACAAGCACCTTACGTATCAGTCGTAAGCACAAACCCACAACCCTATCAATGGAGTGCCGGAGAATTTGAGATGAAGAATAAAGAAAATCCGGTTATCTATGAGCTCTTGTTGCGAGATTTTACTTCCAGTGGAAATCTGGCAGGAGCAATGGAAAAGCTGCCTTACTTAAAAGAACTGGGAATAGATGCTATCGAACTGATGCCTGTACAAGAATTTGCAGGTAATGACAGTTGGGGATACAACACCGGACTATACTTTGCATTGGATGCCTCGTATGGAACTCAAAATGAATATAAAGCTTTTATTGACGCCTGCCATCAGAATGGAATCGCCGTTATTTTCGATGTAGTCTACAACCATACGAACAATGATAATCCGTTTGCCCGTATGTACTGGGATACGTTTAATAACCGCCCTTCCACTAAGAATCCATGGCTGAACGCTGTAACACCGCATCAGAAGTATGTTTTTTCACCGGATGATTTCAATCACACTTCAGAACAAACAAAAGCTTTTGTCAAACGCAACCTGAAATATCTGTTAGATACTTACCACATCGACGGTTTCCGTTTCGATTTCACCAAAGGTTTCACACAGAAACAGACAACAGGTGATGATGATTTGGCGGCAACCGACCCTGCTCGTGTATCAGTACTGAAAGAATACTACGAAGCCGTAAAAGCTGTCAAAGAAGATGCAATGGTTACCATGGAACATTTCTGTGCAAATGAAGAAACAACTTTAGCCACAGAAGGAATTCATTTTTGGAGGAATATGAACCATTCTTATTGTCAGTCGGCTATGGGCTGGAAAGATAATAGTGATTTCTCCGGATTATATGACACCACCCGTCCGAATCAATTTGTGGGCTATATGGAAAGTCATGACGAAGAGCGGTGTGCCTATAAACAGATTGAATACGGAAATGGAGCCTTAAAAACCAACCTGTCCGAACGGCTCAAACAGTTATCATCCAACGCCGCATTCTTCTTTACGGTTCCAGGTCCGAAAATGCTTTGGCAATTCGGCGAAATGGGGTATGATATTTCAATAGACGAAAATGGACGTACCGGAAAGAAACCAGTCCTTTGGGAATATCAGACAGAGCGTAAAAGCTTGGTAGATATTTATACAAAACTAATCACTCTACGGACAACACACTCCGATTTATTCAACGCTTCTTCTCAATTTACCTGGAAAGTCAGTTATAATGATTGGGATAATGGACGTACACTGACATTGAAAGCTGTGAATGGGAAACAACTTCATGTGTATGCGAATTTCACCAATGCATCTATCGATTATACTATTCCTGAAGGTACATGGTATCTATATCTGGAAAATGGGAATCCCGTGGAGGGAGAAAAAAAGATCAGTGTTCCTGCACACGAGTTCCGCTTATACACCAACTTTGCCGAATAACGAGCGGGTGTTTTGAGCAGAAAGGAAGATTTAACTAATAAGCATTGAAGATTCTCTAACGACAAAGGCACAAAGATGGCAGGTTATTTTTCTGCTACTTCTTTGTGCCCTTGTTTTATATTTTGTTCCGTATTATGCCTGACCTTTTATTTTGTTGAAACATAATTAGACCTGTGTCTCTCCCTCGATATACTCTTCCAAAAAGAGATTCTCTCCGTCAAACACGGCATAAGAGAAGAAGTTAATCCAGTCTCCCAAAATCAACACACGGGAGGTGGCGCTCAACATCAAATCCAGTTCAATGTGACGATGTCCGTAAATAAAGAAGTTGATATTGGGATGGCTTTTCAAGTAGTCTTTGGTATATAGTACCAAGTGTTCCTTGTTTTCTCCCATATAATCCGGTTCCTTTCCGTCCGCCCGTTTTTGTCGGCTGTGCTTAGCCCATGTTAAACCCAATTCAACACTCCAGCGGGGATGAATAGCAGAAAACATCGTTTGCAAAGTTTTGCTGTGGAACATCGAACGAAGTAGCTTGAACTTCTTGTCCGGATCACCCAAGCCGTCACCATGAGCAAGATAAAACTCCTTTCCGTAGATTTCAGTAGTCAATGGTTCGCGATGCATGATGACACCACACTCTTTGGTGAGATAGTCTCCACACCAGATGTCATGATTACCTATAAAAAAATGCACCTCTACACCCATATCTGTTAGTTCGGAGAGCTTCCCCAAGAAACGGGTGTACCCCTTAGGAACTACCAGCCGGAATTCATACCAGAAGTCGAACATATCTCCCAGTAGATAAATGGCGGAAGCCTTATGCTTTATACTATCGAGGAAGTTCACCAAACGCCGTTCTTGAGTACGCCCGTGCTCAATAGCACGAGAACCAAGATGTGCATCGGAAAGAAAATAAATGTTCTTCATTTAATTACCAGTTACGAGATCTAATAACGAATTACAACTTATAAAATCAGAGCACTGCCTGACATAGAACGATTAAAGAAAACCTAATTCCAATTTGGCTTCTTCACTCATCATGTCTTTATCCCATTCAGGTTCGAAGACCAGATTGATGGTGGCGGAATTCACTCCTTCTACTGACTCCACTTTTTGGCGAATATCCTCCATAATAAAATCAGCAGCCGGACAATTGGGAGCTGTCAGCGTCATATCGAGTGCCGCTTCTCCACTATCGGAGACGTCAATCTTATAAATCAGTCCAAGATCGTATACATTGACCGGAATCTCCGGATCGTACACTGTCTTTAGCATAGCTACAATCTTCTCTTCTATTTCAATTTTTTCCATACGTCCTTATTTATTATGTATCGCAAAGATAGAGATAAAAAATGAAACATAAAAAATTAGGCACGGAATGCGTATCCCGTGCCTAAAGAATATATCATTTACTCTCTATCTCCGGTTACTAAAAAACACACCGGAACAGTAAATTGTTGTAATGAGTAGTCTTAATCTACTTTCTCACCGAAATCTGTCTGTTGTTGCTCCACTTCTTTCAGTTTTAATTCATTCAGTTCACGACGGCGGCGTTCCAACTCCAGTTCAGCATCACTCTTCTTGTCCATGGAGAACGATTCGGATGGCTTAGGCAACGCTTCTTCTTTCTTATCAAATATCAATGGATACATTGGAGCGGAAGATGTTAGTTCCAGTTCACCGCTTACGGGCATCTGTGATCCCTCAAACAAAACACTGGCTCTTACCTTAATCTTTCCGGGAGTCGTGGTCGACTGGATCAATACGGGAGCACTGCCCCATTTCACCGGAGCAGGATTTGCCAATACATTAGCTCCGCCCAAAATACGTCCCTCTCCTTCTACAAAGAACTTGATATAATAATTATTCAAACGCTTTACATTTCCATTCTTATCTGTGATTTCTGCCACAACAGTAACAAAATCAGATCCATCAGCACGCAGTCCGATTCCTTCGTTGTCTACTCTCAAACGAATCTGTTCTGCACGGCGGGCGGGCATTACTTTATGTGTAGCCACCACCTTGCCATCCATCAGTCCCTCTGCCAGGAAATAGACGTCCGCATCATGCTTTTCACGAGTCATCTTCTTATCAACCATAAAGTCAAATATCCCGGGGAAAGTTATTACCGGAGAAGGCATTCCTTTTCGTGTCTTGTCTTTTTTATAGGTATAAGTTTGCCCATCTTTATTCACAGTCAAACGAACTTCATCGCAGTTGGAATACACCGTTACATCTCTGCTTGAGAACGGTGTCATCTCGTGAGCGATATAAACCATCGGTCCGCTTTCTGCCAAACTCTCGGAAACGACAGCCGGACGTTGCGCCTTAAACATATAATAGGAATACTTAGGCTGACGGAATACATCCATCAATCCACCATAGAACGGGTCCGGATGGTATCCCCGCTGATGATCGAACGAATGCCACAAGCATCCGCCCACATGGCAGGGAGACTCTTTATACAAACCATCATAGCAAATGTAATTATAATAAGGAGAAGCGTAATGAGCAGCCTGTATAAGCATAGGCTGTTCTCCCCAGTTACGGGCTGTGCGACTTGGAGAATTGTGCGAACTCCAATCATCGACATTATCTCCCCACTCGCGTGTAAAATATGTAATTTTAGGATCACGTTTTGAAAGATCCATCGGATGGGCAAACTGTACCGGAAAATATTGCGAGCCCTTGGCTTGCACATCACAACCGGAATAGCAGGACGGATAAGGATATTCCTCATCAACAATCCCTTTCACACGCCCGGCAAAATCTTCCGGATACCATGTTTCATTCAAGATCGGTTCCCACAGCCATACACAAGGATGGTTACGGTCACGACGAACCATATTACGTATATCATTATAAACCCGTTTGGCAAAAATGGGTTCGTTATTCCAGAATTGCCATCCCGGAGTATTCACGATAACAAACAGACCAAGTTCATCACAAGCATCCATAAAAGCAGGATCTTGCGGACAATGTGCATTACGGATTACTTCCAGCCCCAAATCTTTCAGTTTCTTGGCGTCACGCCAGTGAATACTATTGGCAACCGCATTTCCTACAACTGCAAAATCCTGATGCCGATTAGCTCCCATCAAAGGTTTACCATAAGGTTTTCCATTCAGCCAGAAGCCATCTTTTCCCTTAAATTCGATACTACGGATACCGACACGACGACGATAACCATCTACTACATTTCCATTCTTATCATAAATACGCACACACAGATTATACAGATAAGGTGATTCAGGAGTCCATAAATGCGGCTGCTTCACTCTCATCTTTCCATTATGACTTGTCGCAGTCCCTTTACGGATATTCAGTTTCACATCTGACGATGCCACTTCTTTTCCTGCACGGTCTACTAAAGAATAGGAAATTTTTCCTGCAAAGCCCTGTTTGTCTTCATTACGTATATGCGCTTTCAAGAGAATATCTGTCGATTGCTCCGATACACGATCGGTGGCAATAAACAGTCCGCCTCCTGCTATTTCGTTCTCGTAATTCGGATCCGTGATAAACACATAATTATGTGCAATCAGCCAGCAATCCCGATAAATACCTCCCAAGTAGGCATAATCTAACACATCTTGTGGTTTTCCAGGCGCATAGGTCGGATCGTCGCTATTATCAGCCCACACCGCAATCACATTGTCCTCTCCCCACTTCAATGCATCAGTCACATCTACCGATACGGGAAGATAGCCTCCAAAGTGCTCTGCCAATAATTTACCGTTTACATAAATCTTACTTTTACCCATAATGGCTTCAAAGTGGAGAAACAGTTTCTTTCCTTTCAATGCTTCGGATGGAGTAAAGTGTTTACGATACCATACTTCCCCCTGATAATTGATGCAACCACTAGCCTCAGTAGGAAGATACTCAATACCATTAGGTAAAGACACCACCTGCCAGGCTTTGTCGTTAAATTCTTTTGCTTCGGCACCCACCGCACTTCCTTTATAAAAACGCCAGGCAGGATTCATCGAGTACACATCACGCCCGGTATCCGGCAACCGGAAGAAACCGGCTGTTGAAAATTCCGGCTCATGGGCATAGCCCATAAAAAACAGAGATAAAAGCAGTAAGCTAACAAAGATTCGTCTCATATAAAGTTTTATTTTACGATGAATGTCATGTTGTATGTCGCAATCAACCCAAAGATGTCTTCGACACACAAAGATAGTATATTCCAGATACGAATCCCCCTATTTGTCCTCTTCATATACAAAACAAGGATAAATAAGGGGATTCAAACTAATACCTGTCAGTTATTATTCATCCGGTTGAATGAGTAAAGGTACTCTAGCACTGTCGGTTCCTGTATTTTCAACACACTTGTAACCAGAGCCAGCTATCGCTTGATTCATGGATGCAATTTTATCAATCAGGGCAGCAGCATCGCTTACCTTAGTTGAAGTTGGTAAGTTTCCACCCGGATTCGAAACTCCGTCGGACATAAAATAACATTCGTTTGCTGTCACTGATCCCGTTGATATTCCACAAATGGTAACAGAAGCAGTGCCAGAAAGCACAGAAGTTGAATAACATCCTGTCAAAGTTCCACCATTTTTCACCAAACCGCCAATATTTCCGGACGCTTTGGCCACTATTTCACTAGCAGCAAACGAAGCGGTTACAGGTCCTTCGTTTCCTCCCACCAGACCACCGGCATTCACAGCTGTAAATGCAGTAATAGTCATCAAAGAATAACAGCCAGTTATGGTTCCCTGAACATTCCAACCCACAAGTCCTCCGATGGCACCTTCACCATTACCTCTATATACAAAGGATACCTCCTTGTCAATCGAAGAACCTTGTATTTGTGCCTTAGACCACCATCCGTTCACACCTGCCAATCCACCAGCATTTACTTTACCACCGGCAACAGTCAGTACCACATTACCTTTTACCTTACAATCCTTTATCATTGACGCACCAGTCTGATTATGTCCGGTAATAGCCCCCAACTTAGCATCTGTTCCATTGACAGTCAACGCTCCTCCATCAATGACGCAATTCTGAATCGTTCCGGTATTTATTGCTGCAAATGCTCCAGCTGCGCCTGACACTTGTTTCACCGTTACATCTTTAAGGGTTAAATTTTTAATGATACCATTATTAGTTATAAACAAACCGGCATCGTTTCCTGTTGCTTCAATTGTAAGACCGGAAATAGTCTTGCCATTGCCGTCCAATATACCTTTAAACTCCGTAACCGGTACCCATGCCTCTTTAGTCGACATATCAAGATCAGCATCTAATGTAATTACCGTAGCAGCATTCGTCATAACAGTCGGTTCACTTGCCAAATTTATCAACCCGTCTTCTTTCTTGACTAAATACTTACCCGCTTCAGTCTCCTCATATCCCAAGTCTGCCACCAGCATAAATGATATACCATATCGCTTTCCAGCCACATATTTATATTCATCTCCTGCTACCACCGATTCGGCATTATAAAGTTCACTGATCTTTCCTTTTTTCTCTATTGTTTCCGTAGAGGAAGAATCTCCCACTTTTTCTATCGTAGCAGTAAAAGTTAATTCTGTATCCTTTGTCATGTCTGCTATCGGAAAGAAACTCAAATAACCGTATGCAACTTCATTCTTTGCCATTTCCAAACTTGTCATAGACAAAGTCAGACTATTACTTTTATCACCATACGTTTTCTCTTCTCCCGAAACTGTCAACGTTTTTGGGAAAATAGCAGCATCAGCCGAAACAACCACCTTTGTCACTTTATAGGCATCCGGTCTTCGATTGGTGAATTTAAACTGATAAAGAGCTGTCAAATGTTCAAACTTAAGATTGGTGACGGTAGTCCCATTCACCGTGCCTTTAGCAAGCATGTGCATCGTATTCTGCAGCTCTGCTTTTTGGGCACTTTGCGTAGCATCTCCCAACGTAAAAGTGAAAACATTCCCTGAAGTCGGAACATCTTTTTTCGGATAGATTCCCCAAACAGTAGCTCCCTCTTCAAAGTTACCATTCCCTGCAAATTCCACATTTCCAGACGGTTCACTCTCATCATAATTTATGGTTGTGAAATCATAGCCATTTGTTCCATTCCAAAGTGTAACCTTATCATCGGCATTCCACATAAAGGAACTACCGTCATCTTGTACGTTGGCACGTGTAGACGATTCTTTGTCCGTATTTTCATACCCCCGGATAGAAGCAACAACCACATAAGTCTGTGATTCTCCCCGTTGCAGTTCATCCCCACCTTCAATGAAAACATCTTCTTTACAAGAGCTTAGGGTGGCTGCACTTAGCA
>ENA-OXEU01000270-OXEU01000270.1-human-gut-metagenome-genome-assembly--contig:-NODE-270-length-21312-cov-7.10331_pt1 | contig 21312 bp, 10 predicted proteins | sample MGYA00249832_ERZ652258 | MGnify/ENA primary metagenome ERZ652258 (study PRJEB26925, sample SAMN05826730) | human gut metagenome | biome: ENVO:2100002; feature: ENVO:00000062; material: ENVO:00002003... | reverse complement strand
AATAAGACATTATATTATCTATAAATCGGGCGCAAAGGTAGGAATATTTTCTTGACCGACAAAAGAATACCCAAAGAAAAGATGGTAATATCCGTATTTTTTGTAATATTGCAAATCTAATATTATACGACTTTCAACATGAACGGAACATTGGACAAAATCAGGGTGCAGTTTGATTATCTGCCACTTATTAATTTCGCGATGCAGCAAAACAAAGTATCGGTCATCCATCAGCTTTCGATTGAAAACATGACGTCCGAACCCTTCAGAAACATTCAGGTACAAATCACGGCCGAGCCCGACTTCGGCAGTATCACTCCTGTGATGGTGGAAGCGATTCCCGCCAATGATTCCGTGTGTTTGCAATCGTTCAGCCTGGTCTTGTCCGCCAATTATTTCGCCCAGCTGACCGAGCGTATGTCGGGAAGCCTGAAAATAGAAATCCGCTCCGAGGCGGAAACGATCTTTACCCGGACCTACCCCATCGATATTCTGGCATACGACCAATGGGGCGGAATCAATATATTCCCCGAGATGCTGGCAGCGTTCATCACCCCGAATCATGCCGTGCTCACTCCTATTATCAAGAGAGCCGCCGCCATTCTGGAACAGTGGACCGGTACTCCGTCACTGGACGAATACCAAAGCCGCAATCCGGACCGTGTGAGAAAGCAGATGGCAGCCATCTACACCGCCCTTACCGAACAGCAAATTATTTACAGCACCATTCCCGCCAGCTTCGAAGAGCACGGACAGCGTGTCCGTCTGACAGATTCCGTACTGGCACAAAAGCTCGGAACCTGTCTGGATATGGCACTGCTTTATGCTTCCTGCCTCGAATCCATCGGACTGAATGCCCTCATCGTCATCACCAAAGGGCATGCTTTCGCAGGCGGCTGGCTGGTGCCGGAAACCTTTCCGGACCCTGCCATCGACGATGTATCCTTACTGACCAAACGAACCGCCGAAGGAATCTACGACATCACGCTGGTAGAAACCACCTGCATGAATATGGGACATAATGCCGACTTCGACAACGCCGTGAAAAGCGCGAACGGCAAACTGAGCGATCCGGGCAGTTTCATCCTCGCCATCGACGTCAGAAGGGCCAGGCATTCGGGAGTCCGCCCGATCCCGCAGCGCGTACTGAACGGACAAGTATGGGAAATAAAGGAAGATGAGGATATGAACAGAAATACCACGCACGCCACTCCGCAAAGCGTGAATCCATATGATTTGTCGGGTAGCGAAACTCAGACAGTCCTCACCAAACAGTTGCTTTGGGAAAGAAGACTGCTGGATTTGAGTCTGCGCAACAACTTGCTGAACATCCGGATTACAAAGAATACTCTTCAGCTGATTCCGGCAAACCTTGCCTGTCTGGAAGACGCCTTGGCGGAAGGAGATGAGTTTCGTATCCTCCACCGTCCCGCCGAATGGGAGAATCCGGCGATGGAGTTTGGCATTTATTCTTCCATACCGGAATCGGATCCGATAGCCGACTTCGTTAATTCGGAGCTTTCACAGAAAAGGTTACGTTTTTACTTGCCGGAGAATGACTTGGGCAAAGCACTGACTCACCTGTACCGTTCGTCCCGTACTTCTATCGAAGAGAACGGAGCGAACACGCTTTATCTGGCTCTCGGACTTCTGAAATGGTACGAAACGCCTTCCAGCGAGCGTCCCCGTTATGCACCGATATTGCTGCTGCCGGTCGAAATCATCCGCAAGTCAGCCGCCAAGGGGTATGTGATTCGTTCGCGGGAAGAAGAAACGATGATGAATATCACCTTATTAGAAATGCTTCGTCAGAATTTCGGCATTTCCGTACCGGGACTTGATCCGCTTCCGACGGACGAAAGCGGAATCAACGTAAAACTGATTTATTCCATCATCCGGCACTGCATCAAGAATCAGCGCAAATGGGATGTGGAGGAACAGGCTATTCTAGGTATCTTCTCCTTCAACAAGTTTATCATGTGGAACGACATCCACAACAATGCTCACAAACTGACTCAAAACAAGGTGGTCTCCAGCCTCATCAACGGAAAGATCGAATGGGACGTAACTGCGGAAGAAGTGGATGCCGCCTACATGGACAGGCAGTTATCTCCGGCAGATATTGTGCTGCCCATCATTGCCGATTCATCTCAGCTGGAAGCGATTTATGAAGCGGTGCACGACAAGACTTTTATCCTGCACGGCCCTCCGGGAACCGGAAAGTCCCAAACGATAACGAATATCATCGCCAACGCACTTTATAAAGGTAAACGAGTCTTATTTGTTGCCGAGAAGATGGCAGCCCTCTCCGTCGTCCAAAACAGACTGGCGGGCATAGGGCTTGCCCCGTTCTGTCTGGAGATTCACTCCAACAAGACAAAGAAATCCACTGTCATCTCGCAACTAAAGGAGACAACCGAAATCATCAGACGAACTCCTCCCGAAGAGTTCAGGAAGGAAGCCGAACGCCTGCTGAAGTTACGAACGGAACTAAACAAATACATCGAAGCCTTACACAAGGAATATCCTTTCGGACTTTCCCTCTATGATGCGATCATCCACTACCAGTTAACAGACGTTGAACCCTGCTTCGATATCCCGTCATCTTATCTGGACAATCTGGACAAAGACCGATTCTCACATTGGGAAGATGCCATCGAATCTTTGGTCAGTACCGCCAATGCTTGCGGCCACCCGTATCTTCACCCATTGACAGGAATTTCCATTCGGGAATATTCGTCCGCCATCAAAGAGGAAGCCTTACAAACGCTCGCCACTTTCATCGGCTTATTGACTGCCATACAATCGAAACTGCCTGTCTTTTCCGCTTTACTGGAAAATACGGACATTCATCCCACCCGCAAGGATTTCAATATAATCAGCGCCATTATCCGAAAAATACTCGATATTCCGGAACTGACGCCCGAACTGCTGACCACTCCTTTATTAAATGAAACGCTGGAAGAGTACCGGAAAGTGACGGAACACGGCAGGAAACGCGATGAAATCAAAGCAGAAATAGAAAACGGATTCACCAAAGAGGTACTGAAGATAAACGCCGGCCCCATGCTGGCCGAATGGAATCGGGTATCCGTCCAATGGTTTCTCCCACGATATTTCGGACAAAGAAAAATAAAAAAGGTGATTCGTCCTTACGCTCTGCAACCGGTAAAGCCAGAGACAGTCCAGCCTTTGCTCCATCAGGTCATCCGGTATCAGGAAGAGCTTGATTTTACAGACAGATACGCCGCCAAGCTGCCTTCTTTATTCGGAAGATTCGGAAGAGATGAAGAGTGGCCCATCATCGATCAGATCATCCATGAGGTATCTTCGCTTCATTCCCTGTTACTGAGTTATTCAAAAGATGTGGCGAAAACATCCCGAATCAAACAGAACTTAGCGTTACAACTGACAGAAGGTATCCGGACATTCAGAGATATCCATTCTCATTCTCTGAATGAATTGTATCAGCTGGTCGACACGCTTACGGCAACCGAGCAACGGCTTTCCACCACTCTGGGCATAACCGTAGAGACGCTTTATACAAACTCCGCCGACTGGATCGGCATCGCCCTACAGCAAGCCGGAATATGGAAAGAAAATCTGGACAAACTCAAAGACTGGTATCAATGGCTTCAATCCTACAACAAACTGAACGAGCTGGGTCTCGGATTTATCGCAGAAGAATATAAGGAAAAGAATATTCCTACGGATTTACTCACCAGCAGCTTCCGCAAGAGTTTCTACCAAGCCGTTATTCACTATATCATCGCCAAAGAACCGACGCTGGAATTATTCAACGGCAAGATATTCAATGATATTATAACCAAATACAAGCAGGTATCCGCCAACTTCGAGGACATTACCAAAAAGGAACTGTTCGCCAGACTGGCTTCCAACATTCCGTCCTTCACCCACGAAGCCATTCAAAGTTCAGAAGTCGGAATATTACAAAAGAATATACGCAATAATGCACGCGGAATATCCATCCGCAAGCTATTCGATCAAATACCTATCCTGCTGTCCCGTATGTGTCCGTGTATGTTGATGAGTCCTATATCGGTTGCCCAATATATCGATGCCGATGCAGAGAAATTTGACTTGATCGTCTTCGACGAAGCTTCACAGATGCCGACTTACGAAGCGGTAGGTGCCATCGCCCGAGGCAAGAATGTAGTTATCGTAGGCGACCCCAAACAGATGCCGCCTACCAGCTTCTTCTCCGTTAATACCATTGACGAAGACAACATCGAGATGGAAGATCTGGAAAGTATCCTTGACGATTGCCTCGCTCTCTCTATCCCTTCCAAATACCTGCTGTGGCATTACCGAAGCAAACACGAAAGTCTTATCACTTTCAGTAACTCCGAATATTACGATAATAAGCTGATGACTTTCCCGTCACCGGACAATATTGAATCGAAAGTCAGAATGGTCGCCGTAGACGGTTATTATGACAAAGGAAAATCCCGTCAGAACCAAGCGGAAGCGCAAGCCATAGTAGACGAAATAGCGAGAAGGCTGAGGAGCGAAAAATTAAGGAGAAAAAGTATGGGGGTAGTTACTTTCAACGTGGTTCAGCAGGCGTTGATAGAAGATTTGCTATCCGATCTCTTCGCCTTTCATCCTGAACTGGAAACCTTTGCGCTGGAATGTGAAGAACCCCTGTTCATCAAGAACCTTGAAAATGTGCAAGGAGACGAACGGGATGTGATACTGTTCTCCGTCGGCTATGGTCCCGATGCCGAAGGGCGCGTCAGCATGAACTTCGGTCCGTTGAACCGTGCGGGAGGTGAAAGACGGTTAAACGTAGCCGTCTCCCGTGCCCGATACGAAATGATCATCTTTTCTACGCTGAGATCGGACATGATTGATCTGAACCGAACTTCTTCTATCGGAGTAGCCGGGCTGAAACGCTTCCTTGAATATGCGGAGAAAGGAACCAAGCGCATACTGAATACTTCGACTAATATTCGGACCTCGGAAGAAGAAACTTCTATCGAAAAGATTATTGCCGACAAGTTACGTTCTTTGGGATATACCGTACATACTGATATAGGCTGTTCCGGATATAAGATCGATATTGGCATTGTCGATACTCAAACCCCGTCCAACTACCAATTAGGTATTATCTGTGACGGAAAGAACTACAGACGTACCAAGACTGTCCGTGACCGGGAAATTGTTCAAAACAATGTACTCAAAGCACTGGGATGGAATATCTGCCGTATATGGACGATGGACTGGTGGGAAAAGCCGGATGAAGTGATGGCGTCTATACAAGCAGCGATTGCTCAGGATATGAAAGCGGAGAAACCGGTTATAGTAAAAAAGGAACAAGAAAAAAGAGAAAAGAATGTGCAGGAAACGCCGATGCAGCTAAAATCTGCATGCGCATACACAAACTTTTCTTTTATCTCCGTACAAAATTATAATAGTACTAAAATACGTCCGTTCCTGTACGCTGCCGACGACATCTTCGCTAAAAGAAATAATCCTATTATTGTCTCCCAAGTCCAAAAGATAATAGAAAATGAAGCCCCGATCAGCAAAACCTTACTTGGAAAGAAAATCATATCCGAATGGGGAGTCAACCGTGTAGGACCACGAATAGATGCTCAATTGGAAATAATATTCGACACATTACATCTTTACCGCATAGAACATGACGGGCTTATCTTCTGCTGGAAAGATGAAGCGCAATACCGTTCTTATTCAGAGTACCGTCCCGATTCCGACCGAGATGCAGCGGATCTGCCACCCGAAGAAATAGCCAATGCCATCCAACAAATATTAATCAATTCCATCAGCCTGCCTTTACCCGATTTGGCAAAAGCATGCGCACAAGTATTCGGCTTCACACACATGGGGTCAAACATCGAAGCATCCATGCTCAGAGGGATTCAGGAAGCGGTAAAAAGGAATTATGCCAAAGTTGAAAACGGAAGGGCAACGATCATCGATTAACACGGTAAGGCAGACACAAACAGCCGCCACCCGTCAATACCCCTTCTGCAAACGTTTCAGAGCAGCAATAGAATCAGCTACATACGTATTATCCGGTTCTATGGAACGCCAATAACAAAGCGACCCTATCAACCGTTTCAGATAGGCAGGATCATGGGAGCCGATTCTGCGTTGATGTTCCGCCAGCCCCTTTGTCAAAATGAAATAGACATTCTTGCGAATCTCTCTCTTTCGGGCTTTAGGAATGGTCAGCTTCACACCGGAGCTGACGGATACGCCCGTGATTATCTTCCTGTCATTCTCATTCAGAAAACGAGTTTTCTGATGATTCGGTTCAAACTTCTCTTCCCTGATGATTTCCTTGACCCGGGCAAGCACCTCCTCTTTCGGAAAGACATCGCCCGAAAAGGTGAGGTCGTCGGCATAACGACTATAAGTCAGCCCGAATTCTTCCGCCATCACCGCCAGTTTCCGGTCCATCTCATAAGCGATGATGTTACTCAGTACCGGACTGGTAGACGCTCCTTGCGGCAAATGCCGACGCATACAACACAACTCGCCCAGCACTTTCGATATATTCTTCGGATAGCCGATCTTTTCGAAAGTCTTTTTCACCCTCGGACTACGTATGGAAATAAAGAAATCATGGATATCCGTCTTCAAGACACAGCGTTTTCCCAGATGAGGACGGACGTTATCGACGATGGAATGCTGACGCCGGAATCCCGTAGCGGCAGGATGCACATTTACAGACAGTAATATACGATGATAAATAGTATCCTGAATGGCTTTCAGTTCCTTGTCCGGAGCAGAGATCATACGGTATCCTCCTCTCCGCTTTCTGATCCAGAACTCCCGATAATGCGAAGAGACATCCTGCAGTATCTCTTTCAACCTCATCACCTCTATTCCCAACAGATTGGCACACCACACCACCGCCTCTTCATCAAATACAGGACATGTTCTCATTTTAGGAGTGACTACTCCTAAAGCATGCCTGAGCCAGGCTCCATGTTCCCATTTGTTTTTGGAAGTCTCTTCGTTAGTAGTATTACCGCTGCCTGTTGCTTTCCATCTCTTGTATCCTTCCTGTTTCCGGCTCGAAGAAATCAATTTATAAATCAGAAAACCGGTAACAATAAGTATCGTAATTAAAATTCCGTCCATCTTGTTGTTACATATATAAAAAGGAGAAGAAGAGGATGAGATTTTACTAAAATAAATAGAGGTATTTATACCAGAGATTTATTTTCCAGGAAAATACCTGTGCCTGCGAGGCGACTACACCTCTTTTCTGCTAAATTTTTCCTCATCCTCTTCCTCACAAAGATATGTATTTTCTATACATTATGCAACTGTTATGAAGAAAAAACTATCGGTTAAACAACTCGAAAGTAAATTTACATCCGATCCCGCTGAACTTCCAGTTCTCACTGCTGACGAATACTCCCACATCAAAGACATGCGTACCGATACCATAACCCACTTCCAGATATGGCTGGAGATGCGGCATAGAGAGCGCACTGATATAAAGACGTTCGTTCTGCACATAGCGGGTATATTTCATCAAATGCCGGAGAATAAGGAAAGGAGCCTCGTAAGTGAAATGTCCGCGTACATAGCGGCGGGAGGAGTTGTACCAACGTCCGTCGAGCACCTGAAACACACCACCGATTTCATCATTCCACCCTACCGGCAGATTATGACGGGCAAAATTGGCAAAGTCCACAAAGTACAGTTCATCCTGATTGGTAAACGCCCCGAAGCCGAAACGATAATAAATATTTCGCATCAGCCCCAGCTGAATCTTATGTTGAAGGTCGAATTCTATCCGTTCATATTCTCCGGTACTTTTAAATACTCCTTCTATTCCCCGTTCATAGTCCACCGAAAATGTCGGATAGTCAGAGCGGAGATTGATCTTACGCTTTCCGTTCATATAATAATAAAGCGCCGGAGTCCATTCCACCCGGATGCGCGGGGCAAAGCTGATATAGGTATTTCTGAAGCGTTCCATAAATTCCGGCGGAGGCATCGGATAGTCACCCGTAATCACAAAACGGGATTTCTCGACAGCTGTTCTCTTGTGTGCCGAGAAACCGAGGCTGATATCCAGTCCGTTGGTAATTTCAAAACTATGACGGAAGTTGAAATACAAGTCCTTGAAATAATCCAGATGGATGAGGTCGAAATTAAAGATACTGTCCGGCATCGCTTTCAGTTCGTCCAGCATCTTGCTGCTATAGATACGGTTACCATTACCCACACTCAACCGGAAAAAGCCCCGTTTCTGCGGCCAGTACTCAAAGTCGGCATTCAGCGACCAGTAGAACTCTTTCCGTGTAAAGTTATAACCCAGTTTGGGTACGATGCGGAGCCACTTGTCGCCTCTGAAAATCCGGTTGTAACGGAAATCCTGCCGGTATGATAATCCGTTGCTTCCGCTATAACTGAACAAAAGCGGATTGATAAACGGCGAGAAGCGGACACTTCCGATATTGGACAGATTGAATTTATAATCTTCCACCATCAGGTCGCCCATCGTTCCCCAGAAAGCCTGACTCTTGGATTTTCGTTGCACCGACACGGTATCCCGTCTGTATGCGTAATCCTTATAAAGTTGTTTTTCCCTGTCACTCAAAGGAATGGGACGTAATACGCCAAACGTGGAAGCATCTGTTTTATAGGCATTCGTATCACACTGCAAGGAGAATGATTCCGACAAATTATACTTTTTCTTCTCCTTCTTCCGAACCTTTCTTTCTTTCAGTTCTATTGATTTATAGTCCAACGAAGCGGTATAATTGCCGTCCACCTTATTGCCCAGGAACTTAAAAAGGGCCTCCACATCATAACGCACCGGGAGAAACTCATCTTTCTTTCCAACTTCCCCCATCTTGATCCAGCAAGTAAACGTAATCAGTTCCGACCGTCCCGAAAAACGTATTTCACGCACGCTCCATACATTGCTGCTGACAATCATATAGCCGCCCACCAGCTGGTCGCTCTTGGTACGGGGAATGAAACGTATCCGGTAGTCGAGATTATTGGGATCGCCCATCACACTGTCTATCCGGTATTTGTAGTATTTCTGCCCGTTCTTGGCAAGCGGAGACAGCAAGCGTTCGTCATTCAGAAGAGAAGATGAGTAGATATTGACACTAAAATATTCAAGCAGCCCCGGCAGTCCCCTGTTTCCTCTCACGGTGCCTTGTGATGCCTTTACTTTTTGGTCATAGATATTGGGAGCTGTATAATGCAGGTCACTATACGTTTCGAGCAAGTATTCACGTACCCCTTTCTGCAAGCGAAACATCGAAGGAACGTACCGGAGGATAAAATTCTTCTTCTGAATATTCATCTTACCCTTTATATATAGGTTCGCGCGATAGTCGCTCACTATACTTTCATAAGAGGGAGCAAAAGTCATGACACGCTCAATGATGGAATCAGCAGATATCTCCTGACTTGTATAAGGATTAAGAACAAGATTGGCTGCCCCCTTCGGAATAAAAGAGAACAAGCACAACATACATCCTATCAATATCTTATATTTCAATCGTCGTATCTCCTTGTTTATTGTAGGCAAATATAAAAAAGAATATCGAAAAGCAAGGGAATTAAGCTGCAAAAAAGAGTTAGCAAGGAAAATCCTTTCCCCATGCCACGCATCATATCAGTTTTCATGGACATTTTTCTACTTATGCTACATTCACATTTCTATGTAGAAGGTGATTCATTCTTGCATGATTTAAATCACTTCTGCACAGTTATGGGTCATCTTGAGGCAGGCTATAAACTAATCCTGATTAACACGTTTTTTACCTCTTATCTTTAATAAATCTATCTTCGACTATACATAAAACTATTCGTCTGACAGCTGTTATTTTTTCGTCTGACAGCTGTTAGACGAAAGAGTAACAGTTGTCAGACGAAAGTTCAACAACTGTCAGACGAATAGATTTAAGTATAATGGGGACTAGTTCTTTGCAAAAACAGAATTAAATCTTAATAAAAAAGACGAATGATTAGTTCATTAACGTACAGTTTTGAACTAAAATGCTTACCATTCCTTTTAGGCACGAACAGGGTTTAAATAAAGAATGAGTCCCTTCCAACTAAACGAAAGTAAAAGTAACAGCATCAGTATAAGGCATCCCTGCATATCCGTGTTAAAGTTATCCTCACCTGCCTTTTATTTTCCACTTTATTCTTGACGAAAAAGAAAAATGTTGTATCTTTGTTATGCATTTCATACCAGAAGGCGGGGAAACCTGCCAATCCTCGTGGCAGGCATTTTTATGCCTGTCCACGTTCATATCTATATGGCGGTTCCGTACCCCCGTGTAGAATGTTAATGCATCTACTGCCTTCTGGTGAAATGCAACGGGAAAGGCGGAACCGCTCTTATTATTTTAGAAAATCTTCGCCTACCACACACTCATAATCACTTATTATGGAAACAGAACAAGTTGCCGTTCAACCAACGGTGGGAGGTATCACACAAGCTCCCCAAAATGTATTTATTGTTAATGACAGAGAATTAAAGGACTTCTACCTCAAATTCGCCCTCTTCCTGAACCCGGATTCCTGCTCCGTAAACCGCACTGAATTCGAAATGCTAAACATTCTGCTGAAAGACCTGAAGAAAATTGTGGGAGCACTCACCCATCTCACCATGCACGCTTGGGATGATGGCATGGCAGAAATCCTGCTCTCCTGCGGTGCCTACTCCATACAGGACGACTTAAACAAAAAAACGCGTATGCAAATGAACGCATCGATGGGGAAGCATCTACAGTTCCTCACCCAAATGGCTATGGACAGTCCTACAATGAAGCTGCTATACAGAAACATGAACAAGCATTATATGCAGGTAGAAATGTTAGTCAAACAGATGGCTGCGGAAATCGACCGGCAGAAAAACAAGGACGGACAGCAGGAAATACTGGCATCCATCTCTTAATCGGTTATAATCAAAAAGCGCCATGACGGGCAAAAGGTAATTCAGAGACGAATCAGTCCTTTAAAGAGGGGGTGTTCCTCAGAAAAATATATCATTTTCTGAAAATACCCCCTTTTAAATAGGGGTACTTTCAGAAAAAACATATAATTTTGCGCCATCAACCGATAAAAAGAAGACGATTTATGTCAAAAATGAGATTTTACGCATTACAAGAACTTTCCAACCGGAAGCCGCTGGAAGTTACTGCCCCTTCCAACAAACTCTCTGATTATTATGGTAGCCACGTATTCGACCGCAAGAAGATGCAGGAGTATCTTCCGAAGGAAGCCTATAAGGCTGTTACCGATGCAATCGAAAAAGGTACACCGATCAGCCGTGAAATAGCCGACCTGATTGCCAACGGCATGAAGAGCTGGGCCAAGTCGCTCAACGTCACCCACTACACACACTGGTTTCAGCCTCTGACAGACGGAACCGCCGAAAAGCATGACGGCTTTATCGAATTCGGCGAAGACGGCGGAGTCATTGAACGATTCTCCGGAAAACTGCTGATTCAGCAAGAACCGGACGCTTCTTCTTTCCCCAATGGCGGTATCCGTAATACATTCGAAGCTCGCGGATATACCGCATGGGACGTTTCTTCTCCGGCATTCGTAGTAGATACCACGCTCTGTATCCCTACGATTTTTATCTCTTACACAGGCGAAGCGCTGGATTACAAGACTCCGCTTCTGAAAGCACTTGCCGCCGTAGACAAGGCTGCCACGGATGTTTGCCAGCTATTCGACAAGAACGTAACACGCGTCTTTACCAACTTAGGATGGGAACAGGAATATTTCCTCGTAGACTCCTCCTTATATAATGCACGTCCCGACCTTTGTCTGACCGGACGTACCTTGATGGGACACTCTTCCGCCAAAGACCAACAGCTGGAAGACCACTATTTCGGCTCCATTCCTCCACGTGTCACCGCATTTATGAAGGAACTCGAAATCGAATGTCACAAACTGGGCATCCCTGCCAAGACCCGTCACAACGAAGTAGCTCCCAACCAGTTCGAGCTGGCTCCCATCTTCGAAAACTGCAACCTGGCAAACGACCACAACCAGCTTGTCATGGACCTGATGAAGCGTATCGCACGCAAGCATCACTTCAATGTATTGCTGCACGAAAAACCATATAGCAGCGTAAACGGCTCCGGCAAACATAATAACTGGTCGCTCTGCACCGACACCGGCATCAACCTGTTTGCCCCTGGAAAGAATCCGAAAGGCAATATGCTGTTCCTTACTTTCCTGGTAAACGTACTGATGATGGTATACAAGAATCAGGACCTGCTGCGTGCCTCCATCATGAGTGCCAGCAACAGCTACCGTCTGGGAGCGAATGAAGCTCCTCCCGCCATCCTCTCCTGCTTCCTCGGTTCACAACTCTCGGCAACCCTCGACGAAATCGTACGCCAAGTAGGAAACGAAAAGATGACACCGGAAGAAAAGACTACGCTGAAACTGGGAATCGGACGTATCCCGGAAATCTTGCTCGATACCACCGACCGCAACCGTACTTCTCCTTTCGCCTTCACCGGAAACCGCTTTGAGTTCCGTGCCGCCGGTTCTTCTTCCAACTGTGCCGCCGCCATGATCGCCATCAACGCCGCCATGGCCAACCAGTTGAACGAATTCCGCGCATCTGTGGAGAAACTGATGGAAGAAGGAGTGGGCAAAGACGAAGCTATCTTCCGCCTGCTGAAAGAAACCATCATCGCTTCCGAAGCCATCCGCTTTGAAGGCGACGGTTACTCAGAAGAATGGAGACAGGAAGCTGCCCGCCGCGGACTGACCAACATCTGCCACGTGCCGGAAGCACTGATGCACTACGTAGACAACCAGTCGAAATCGGTACTGATCGGTGAGCGCATCTTCAACGAAACCGAACTGAACAGCCGTCTCGAAGTAGAACTGGAAAAATACACCATGAAGGTACAGATCGAGGGACGCGTATTGGGCGACCTTGCCATCAACCACATCGTGCCGACGGCTGTCACCTACCAGAACCGGCTATTGGAGAATCTTTGCAAAATGAAAGAAATCTTCTCTCCCGAAGAATACGAAGTATTGAGCGCCGACCGCAAAGAGCTGATTCGCGAAATCTCACACCGGGTGACTTCCATCAAAGTATTGGTACGCGAAATGACCGAAGCCCGAAAAGTTGCCAATCACAAAGACAACTACAAAGAGAGAGCATTCGAATACGAAGAAAAAGTACGTCCTTATCTTGATAAAATCCGCGATCATATCGATCACCTGGAGATGGAGGTAGACGACGAAATATGGCCGCTACCCAAGTACAGGGAACTCTTGTTCACCAAATAAAAAGCTCCTGAAGATTGCACGAAAGAACCTGCTTTTGTGCAATCTTTTTATAGATTCGTTCATTTTCTCATTTTTTCTTTCTACTTTTGTGCTGTATAACACAGTTTTGTAGCACCCATGGTAAAAATGAACATGTCAGACATCGATATTTCGGAACCATTATCCGATTTGTTAGCTCCTTTGAATAACGAACAAAGGGAGTTTCTGATGAACAATTATACAATACAGACCTACAAAAAAAACGAAACCATCTACTGCGAAGGGGAGACTCCCTCTCATTTGATGTGCCTCATTACCGGCAAGGTCAAAATCTTCAAAGATGGTGTAGGAGGTAGAAGTCAGATTATCCGCATGATTAAACAGCGGGAATACTTTGCGTACCGTGCATACTTCGCAAAGGAAGACTTCGTAACTGCTGCCGCTGCTTTTGAACCTTCTGTTATCTGTCTCATCCCCATGACTGCCATTACCACGCTTATTGCTCAAAACAATGATTTAGCCATGTTCTTCATCCGCCAGCTTTCTATCGATCTCGGCATTTCCGACGAACGTACCGTCAGCCTGACACAGAAACATATCCGCGGACGTCTGGCAGAATCGCTAATTTTCCTCAAAGAAAGCTACGGTCTGGAAGAAGACGGGTCGACATTGAGTATTTATCTTTCCCGTGAAGACCTGGCAAATCTGTCGAACATGACCACCTCGAACGCCATCCGTACCTTATCACAGTTCGCTACGGAACGCCTGATCACCATCGACGGAAGAAAGATCAAAATCATTGAAGAAGAAAAACTCAAGAAAATAAGCAAGATAGGATAATACAGACCTTATACGATCATAAAAAGTGATCTGAAACTTTAACTGGAAGCCGATGTTCGTCACATCGGCTTTTTTATTTCTATACTATTGGAACTTATCAATTAAACAAGTACATTTGTCCTGTCAATATATTAATAACTTAACACAATTTCAGACCATGAAGAAAAGTATTTCCCTTCTTCTTTTGTCCTTACTTATGATTACCCCCAGTTGTCAGAAGCCAAAAGAAGTGACGAACGAGTACAATATCGTTCCGCAACCCAACCAGCTTGTTCCCAAAGAAGGCCGCTTCGAACTGAGTAACAAAGTCCGGCTGGTAGTTCCGTCCGATGCTCCGGAAGTTAAAAAGGTAGCCGACGGCTTTGCCGAACAACTGAAACAGACTGCCGGAATCTCTCTGAAAGAAGCCGAAAGCGTGGATGGAAAGCCTGCTATCAGTTTCGTACTACAAGAAGGTATGCCTAAAGAAGGCTACAAACTGTCTGTCACCCCTACCCTTATTACAGTTACAGCTTCCCAGCCGAACGGATTTTTCTATGGTGTACAGACTATTTATCAACTTCTTCCTCCCGCTGTTTACGGAAAAGAACTGAAGAAGAAAGCCGACTGGTCTGTTCCGGCTGTAGAGATCGAAGACGCTCCCCGCTTTGTACATCGCGGACTGATGCTGGACGTTTGCCGCCATTACGCCCCGATAGAGTATATCTACAAGTTTATCGACCTGTTGGCAATGAACAAGATGAACGTTTTCCACTGGCATCTGACGGACGATCAGGGATGGAGAATCGAAATCAAGAAATATCCGAAACTGACAGAGATAGGTTCCAAACGTGAAAAGACGCTGGTAGACTATTATTATGTGAACTATCCGCAAGTATTCGACGGAATAGAACACGGAGGATATTACACACAGGAACAGATAAAAGAAGTAGTAGCTTATGCTGCAAGCAAATATATCAATGTAATCCCCGAAATAGAAATGCCGGGGCATGCATTGGCGGCTCTGGCTGCTTACCCCGAATTGTCTTGTGATTCTACACAGACATATAAAGTATCACCTACGTGGGGCGTATTCGAACAGGTATTCTGCCCGAGCGAGACCACTTTCAAGTTCTTTGAAGGAGTCATGGATGAGGTAGTTGAATTATTTCCCAGCGAATACATTCATATCGGAGGGGACGAATGCCCCAAAACAGCTTGGAAGAACAGTGCTTTCTGTCAGCAGTTGATTCGTCAGTTAGGCTTGAAGGATGACGTGACTCCCAGCAAAGTGGACGGAATGAAGCATAGCAAGGAAGATAAACTGCAAAGTTACTTCGTTACCCGCATGGAAAAATACCTGAACGGCAAAGGACGCAATATCATCGGCTGGGACGAGATTTTGGAAGGCGGTCTGGCTCCGAACGCTACTGTCTTATCATGGCGTGGCGTTGAAGGCGGATTGAATGCAGCTAAAGCAGGACACAACGCAATCATGGCTCCCATGCCTTATGCTTATCTGGACTTCTATCAGGAAGATCCGGAAATCGCCCCGACTACCATCGGCGGATACACAACGCTGAAGAAGACTTATAGCTACAATCCTGTTCCGGATGATGCCGATGAACTAGTGAAAAAGCATATTATCGGTATGCAAGGCAACCTCTGGAGAGAATATATGAAAACTTCCGACCGGGTAGATTATCAGGCCTTCCCACGTGCAATGGCAATCGCGGAAACGGGATGGACGCTGGATGCCAACAAAAACTGGAAGAGTTTCTGCGAACGCATGGTTACGGAATTTGAGCGCCTGGAAGTCATGGATACCAAACCCTGCCTCAACTTCTTCGACGTAAACATCAATACTCATGCGGATGAAAACGGTCCGTTGATGGTATTGCTGGAAACATTCTACCCGAATGCGGAAATCAGATACACCACAGACGGCAGCGAACCAACTTACGGTTCTACGCTATATGAACAGCCTTTCGCACTTGAAGGAAACATCGACCTGAAAGCTGCCGCCTTCAAAGACGGCAAGATGCTGGGCAAAGTCACCAACAAGCCATTGTATGGCAATCTGCTGGCGGGAAAACCATTTACCGTCAATTATACAATGGGATGGACAGGGGATATTTTCGGCGACAATGATGTACTGGGAGCTGACAAAACAACTTTCGGTCTGACGAATGGTAAGAGAGGTAACAATGCTTCTTACACTCCGTGGTCCAGTTTCGCAATCGTAGAGGGTAAAGACCTAGAATTCATCGTCCATCTGGACAAACCGACAGAAGTAAGAAAAGTGGTCTTCGGCTCCTTGTTCAATCCTGCCATGAGAATGCTCCCCGCCGGAGGAGTTGCCGTAGAAGTATCTGCTGACGGTCAGCAATATACTCAGATAGCCGAAAAAGTATTGAAGCATGATTGTCCGGAAACGGGAAGAATCGCATTCACCGACTCTATCGAATTCGAACCGACACAAGCCACTTTCCTGAAAGTAAAAATCAAGAATGGCGGTACCTTGCGTAATGGCGTCAATTTCGAAAAGAACAACGGTCCGGAAGTCATTCCTGCCGAATTGTGGATAGACGAAATCGAAGCATATTAATGCCTGTGAGATAACAAAAAACGGTGGACATTCAGCTTGTTGCTCATGTCCACTGTTTTTTTATCGATTCAGTTCTTATTTATTCCATGCAAAGCATTCCGCCTTACTTCATCTTTAAATAATTCCCTTTGCAGAGAGATAACGTTCCGCTTCGATAGCAGCCTTACAGCCACTTCCCGCTGCTGTAATAGCCTGACGATAATGCGGATCAGCCACATCTCCCGCTGCGAATACTCCGGGAACTTTCGTACGGGGGCTGTCACCATCTGTAATAATGTAACCCACTTCGTCAGTATCGATATACTCCTTGAAGATATCCGAATTCGGTTTGTGACCGATAGCCAGGAAGAAACCGTCGATCGGCAGGCTGTAACGTTCTTCGTCCGATTCGCCCCAACGCTTCACGACATTCATACCTTCTACGCCGTTGTCGCCAAACAAGCCAACTACATTGTGTTCGAAAAGTACTTCAATCTTCTCATGCTTCTGCACACGCTCCTGCATAATCTTCGATGCACGCAGGTAAGGTTTGCGAACCACCAGATATACTTTGGATGCCAGACCAGCCAGATAGATCGCTTCCTCACAGGCTGTATCTCCACCGCCCACCACTGCAACGACTTTCTTCCGGTAGAAGAAACCGTCACAAGTAGCACAAGCGCTAACTCCCATTCCGGCGTATTTCTTTTCGTCTTCCAGTCCCAGGTATTTGGCCGTAGCACCGGTAGAAATGATCAATGCTTCCGTTTCAATCACCTTATCACCGTCAATCGTTATTTTATAAGGAGCTTTGCTCAAATCTGCCGCTGTAGCAATACCGAAACGGACGTCTGTTCCGAAACGGCTGGCTTGCGCACGCAAATCTTCCATCAACTGCGGACCACTGATTCCTTCCGGATAACCGGGGAAGTTCTCCACATCCGTAGTAGTCGTCAACTGACCACCGGGTTGCAATCCTTCATAAAGCACCGGACAAAGGTTAGCACGTCCTGCATAGATCGCTGCCGTATATCCGGCAGGCCCTGAGCCTATAATCAGGCATTTTACTTTTTCTATTTCTGCCATTTTATTGTTATATTATTGTTTTATATTCCAACTATCTCATCTCTTACTCAAAAGAACATCCTATCGTAAGTCTATCACTTCCGCAGTGGGGTATGCCTTCCGGTCGAAAGTGAAAACATGATCCGCATAATCCAGTCCGGTCTGATAAGCTGTCACGGTAATCTCATTACGCGTTTTCTGACCACGTTGCTGAAGCTGAATGTAAACCGGTTCATACGTACTCTTTGTCACATAAAGCGTAATACTTTCCAACTCTTGCTTTTTATCATTAGCAGTCAGAATCACTTCCCAAACAGCTTTACCCTGATATATCTTCACAGTTCCCAGCTTATAAGAGAATCCTTTCTGATACATATAAAGAAAGGTATACGGATTGATTTGCTGCAACTCTTCCTGAGTAGGATTGCTGACATTCACTTCATCATTTCTCACCATGTAACTCCACTGTGTTTTCCCGTCAAACCAAGTGGTTGTCTCGGAGGTCTTCAGCATAAACTTCTCGCCTTTCAACTGGATGATACCATTCTCACGTCCTTCCAAATGACCGTCATTGACAGCCTTCAAGGTAAAATCAGCCCTTACACCACCTGCCTTCTTAAATGCTTCGGCTGTCTTCTCCAGAACAACTTTAGCCTGCGACTGCTGTTGTTGAGCAATCACAGGCAGTGACAGTAAAGCTATTAAAACACTAAAAATGTATTTTCTCATTTGATTAATAAACGATCTGTTATTGTAAATTGTTCAAACGCATTTCAAGATCATTATCGTCGATGCAGAGTACATCACGAGCCTTGCTTCCCTGTGTGGGTCCAACGATTCCCGCCTTTTCAAGCTGATCCATGATACGTCCGGCACGATTGTAACCAATAGCAAATTTACGTTGAATTAACGAAGTGGAACCTTGCTGATGGATGACCACCAAGCGTGCCGCATCTTCAAATAACGGGTCGAGACGTCCCATATCAATGTCGCCCACTTCACTACCGCTGTCTTCGCTCACATACTCGGGCAGGAAGAACGGAGTTGGATAACTCTGCTGACGGGCAATAAACTTCGTGATTTCCTCCACTTCCGGCGTATCGATAAAGGCACACTGCACACGTACCGGATCAGCACCTTGCAGGAAGAGCATATCTCCCTTACCAATCAGGCGGTTTGCCCCCGGACGGTCAAGAATCGTACGGGAGTCCATCATAGCAGATACACGGAACGCAATACGTGCCGGGAAGTTCGCCTTGATCGTACCTGTAATGATATTCGTTGTCGGACGCTGCGTAGCGATAATCATGTGAATACCGACCGCACGTGCCAACTGCGCAATACGGGCAATAGGAAGTTCCACTTCCTTACCGGCAGTCATGATCAAATCTCCGAACTCGTCGATTACCACCACAATATACGGCATAAACTTATGTCCTTTCTCCGGATTGAGGCGGCGGTTGATAAACTTCTCATTATACTCCTTGACATTACGTACATGAGCCATCTTCAAGAGGTCATAGCGTGTATCCATTTCCACACAAACAGAATTCAGCGTTTGCACTACCTTGGTCACGTCCGTAATAATCGGTTCGCCTCCGTCGGGAAGTTTGGCTAGAAAATGGTTTTCAATGACGGAGTAAATGCTGAACTCCACCTTCTTCGGGTCAACCAGTACAAATTTCAATTCAGCCGGATGCTTCTTATATAATAAGGAAGTAATGATTGCATTCAAGCCGACAGACTTACCCTGCCCGGTAGCACCTGCCACCAACACGTGCGGCATCTTGCAAAGGTCGAACATGAACACTTCGTTCGTGATCGTCTTACCCAGTACAATCGGTAAGTCAAACTTAGACTCCTGGAACTTCTTGCTTCCAATCACGCTCTGACCGGATACAATCTTCGGATTCTTATTCGGAACTTCAATACCGATGGTTCCCTTACCCGGTATCGGAGCAATAATACGGATACCATCCGCTGACAAACTCAGGGCGATATCATCCTCCAGGCCCCGGATCTTCGAGATACGCACACCCTGTTCAGGGGTAATTTCATAAAGAGTCACCGTAGGACCTACCGTAGCTTTGATCGTACTGATTTCAATGCCAAAGCTGCGCAATGTATTAATGATACGGTCTTTATTCGCATTCTGCTCGTCCATGTCAATCGTCGGATCGTCATTCTCAAAATGCTTCATCAAGTCGATTGTCGGGAAACGGTAATTTTCCAGATCCTTCATCGGATTATAAGGTTCTTGCTCCGGACCCTGATATTCTTCTTCGGACGTAGCTGTCTCTACCTGGAACCCGGGTTCATCCTCACCCGGCAATTCATCCTGAGCAGCAGGAGGAACCACATCGCTTACGGTCGGTTCAAAGACCATAGTCACCCCTTCCGCCTCATCAGCAGAAGGAAGTTCGTCGTCCGGTTCCGGTGCGTTGACCGGAGATTCTTCTTTCGGTTCTTCTGCCTGTATATCCATCACGGGAGCAGGAGGAGGTGTTTGCTTATAAGTACGTTTCAGATTGAACTCCACTTCCTGCGGTTGCGAGGTCGTGAACTCCTGTGTTCCTTCTTCTGCTGTCTCTTTTTCCTCTTCTTTCTTCTGACGTTTGAGGAAACTCAGAGCAAAAAGTTTGCGCAACCAGATTATCGTCCGTGCACTTATGTAGATAAAGAAACAGACTGCCGTTATCAGCAGGATCATCCATACTCCGGGAACTCCCACCTGCGAAACCAGCCAGCGGCTTACATTGTAACCGTGCATACCTCCCAGATAAATGAAAGAATCCTGATAATGATCCATCAAAGCGAAACCGAAGAATACGGAGAACCAAATCAATAATAATGTACAACCGATAAACCATTTCCACAGACGGACAATGCGCACCCGCATCAGCTTCAATCCTGCCACCGCCAAAAAGACAAGGATAAAGAAAGAAGATATTCCAAAACAGTCATTTATCAGATAACTAGCCAACTGTGCTCCGCGAGATCCGGCATAGTTTTTTACATTGTTATTAACCGCCGCAAGGTCTGCCGAGTTGCCGCTGTCGATAATACTTTGGTCGGCTGCCCCCGTAAAGAAGAAGGAAGAAAAAGCCAACAAAAGATAAACAGAAAAGATTACCAGCATCAATCCGATCACAAAATGAACGGTTTCATTCTTAAAAATTGATACAATCCTTCCAGGAGAAGACGGAGTGCGTTCAGCCTCCTTATCTATTTTCTTTTTTGCCATGAGTCTTTATTCTTTAAATAAATTGGAATCCGTATTATAAGCCGCAAAAATAATAAAAAAATAACGAGCAGTACTCTCATTCAATCCTTTTTCTTACCTTTGCGATTCAAATCAATCTGATTATGGAAAAAGAAAGCCAAACGATATTTGAAAAGAATGTGATCGAGTTCGTAACGGTAGCCGCCGAATTTTGCGCATTCCTCGAACGTGCTGAACACATGAAGCGCAAAGCTTTTGTCGACACGTCCTTAAAAATACTTCCCCTGCTCTATCTCAAAGCATCCTTGCTTCCGAAGCTGTCTCTTATACACAT
>ENA-OXEU01000163-OXEU01000163.1-human-gut-metagenome-genome-assembly--contig:-NODE-163-length-33218-cov-19.2566_pt1 | contig 33218 bp, 30 predicted proteins | sample MGYA00249832_ERZ652258 | MGnify/ENA primary metagenome ERZ652258 (study PRJEB26925, sample SAMN05826730) | human gut metagenome | biome: ENVO:2100002; feature: ENVO:00000062; material: ENVO:00002003... | reverse complement strand
ATGAGCGCTAGTCTCGTGGGCTCGGAGATGTGTATAAGAGACAGATATAATACTTTAATCTTTGATGACATATTATAAAATAAAGTATATTGTAATTTAATTTACCAATAGCATGCCCCTTCTACATTAGCCGCATTCGAAGGTCGCTCTGATTCTGATGGATAAACCCAAAATTCATTCATTAAATTGTTGTAATAGTTTTCCTTTAAGAATGGAAGGAATACCTTACCATAATAAGGGTTGATCCAACGTTTTCCTTTGATTCCAAATAGTAATTGTAAAGCTCCACCTAAGTGTACTGCTTTTTTTCCTGTCCGTTTTACATGAGCAGCTAAGGGGAATCCGTATGCTCCACATCCAATGAGTGCAATGTCATAATCTCGTTTATCAATTTCATCTTTCATATATTCTAATGCATCGAACCAGGTATTGAAAGGACTTTGCCCGCCAAGACTTTGAACAGCCTTAATTGTTTCTAGTTGAAATTCAGGTAGTACATCTGGATTTTTGAATAATAATGTTCTTTTTTGTTCATATTGATGTTGTATTGTTTCAGCAAAAGGGTGTATGACTAATACCTTTTTCCCCTTAAGAACTCTTGACCATGGATGTTTTGCATGGTATGGTTCTAAAAGTAGTAATTGTATAGTCTTTACTTTGTTTATATCAATAAGTCTACGTTCTTCTATACGCCATGAACCTAATATGTCAACATGTTTTGAATCTTCGATCATTAATTCTCCAAATCTTTCTAAATTTAGTTCTGTAAGTGGAAAAAAACCAGAAAGATGTTGCATGTTGTATATGCCAATCTGATTCCACCAAAATTGGGGTATTTTATCTGTGATATAATCTATAATGTTATGCTTATATTTTTTTATCCCTAAATAGTTATTTACGCATAATATTTCTGTACTTCCATATCGAGCAACCATTGAAGGTGAATCTGATTTTAGTTGTTGATATATAATGTTGGACGCCTTCTCAGGATCCATTATGCTGTCAATCGGTTTTAGGTATGAGCCATAATGGTTAACGTAAAGTCGATGTGTTCCGCGTAGAATTTTATCTGTTAAATAGTTCATTGTTTTATGATATTTTATTTATATATACTTCTTGATGCTTTTAAAAGTATTTGATGATAAATGTTTTTGTTATAAAGTCAATATATTTTCACAGGCGAGTACGATCTTAATAACTCTTGTTGGATTTCCTGAGTCTGGTGAGCACTATTCAATAAATGGTATGTTGGTATAATGATGATTACCTGTGATGACCTTTTAGTTTTGGTGCTACAATTATTTTTAATTCAAAGATGTAGCTTCACTTTTATTTCTTTCAATAATGACATAGATGCCGATAATATGATTTTTCTTTCTTTAGGCGAAAACACAAATCCCCAACAACATGAAATAATAAATATTATCGTAGTAGTACATAAAATGATAACTAAACGCAAAAATGATTCATCCATATATACTGTAATTATCCCACTGATTGATAATGTAGAGATTGTTATTAGTAGTATAGGATATATTATAATTTTGAAAAAATCAGCATATTGCATTCCGCAATTTTTATGTGCATAATATAGAATGATGAGACTGCCTATTCCATTCCATGTAAATATCCATATGATATAAAACCAATAAGGTGAAAATCCTAAATGAAAAAGAAATAGACTAATAGGTAATGGCAGGAAATATGAACATCCACGAAGTATCGAATAATATTTTATCCGTCCTTCTGCATTGATGGCACTTGTTAATGTGATAGTTAATTGGTCTAACTCGCTCTAAATTGGACTTTGATTGAAAATCAAGAAGTTGGGCGTTTGCCTATATTATATAGGTAACAATATGGAAACGAGCGGACTTCTGCTCGTTTCTGTATTTTGCAATATGCAAAGAACGCCTCAATTCGGGGACAAAGATACGATAAATTTCTAAATATCCCATAACTAGCAAGGAGAAATTTACGGAATTTAGAACTTTTTGAGTTAAATCTGATGCTTACCAACAATATGTATCCAAAAACAAACAGCAGTATTCGGATATAGCTTATCCGAATACCTGCTGCCATAACGTTTTGTTGCTGACGATGATTCTGACATCGGCTTTCATGTACTTTTGCAACACAGGGGACTTTTGTCTCTGTGTGCTCACTGTGGCTGTAGCCATAAAATAGTTGCCATCATCCCTATGTATGAGCTTGGCATTATGGCTTATGATGTCGCAGTGATAAGATGCATTGTCGTTGCCCTCAAAAGAAACGTGAGCAGTTCTTGGCTCATCAAAAAGATACAAATATTTGTATGGCACAAACACCTGTATTGTTCTTTGGTTTATAACCTCACCATTAGCCTCTATAGATATAGGATAAGGTGTCTTGTAGAAAGCAACTGCGAGGGCGAGGACTATTATCGTAATGATAACTGTCCCCAAGCTGACGAGGCGAGGAGGAACCTTGCCTATCACGTTCCTCACCTTCTCGCTTCTCAACTCGATGTTATCTGATTCTTTTTCTTTCTGTTCCATATCAAACGCTTTTTAGTTTCCCAATTCCAACTGATTCTTCACAAGATTATAGTATGCCCCTCGCTTGGCGGTCAAAGACTCATGGTTGCCAACCTCAACGACCTTACCATGGTCTATGACTACGATTTGGTCGGCATTCTTCACCGTACTCAGTCGATGAGCTACAATCACGACAGTCTTTCCCTTGTAAAACTTATCCAAGTTCTCCACGATGCTTCTCTCATTGTTGGCATCCAGCGAGTTGGTCGCCTCGTCAAGGAAGATGTAGTCGGGATTCTTATACACCGCCCTTGCTATCAAGATACGCTGTTTCTGTCCTTGGCTCAGTCCCACGCCATCACGCCCAATCTTAGTGTTGAACTTCAGAGGCAAAGCCATCACGTAATCCTTGATGCAAGCAATCTCGGCAGCTTTCAACAACCGTTCCTTATCTATATCGCCATCATCAACAGCAATATTTCTAGCGATACTCTCCGAGAAGATAACACCATCCTGCATGACAACACCACATTGTCTGCGCCACCACTTTTTGTTGAGTTTGTTGATGTCAGTATTTCCAATGTTGATTTTTCCCTCCAAGACAGGATAATAACCAAGCATCAAACGGATGAGGGTGGTCTTTCCACTGCCAGATGCACCAACGATGGCTGTTACCTTACCTTGCGGAACGTGAATACTCACATCGTCTATGGTTTTGCGCAAAGCATGTGGGTCGTACTTGAACATGATGTTCTTGATGTCAATGCCCTCATTCTTATCTTCAATAGAAGTTAGCAAGCCTTCCTTTCCATTCTCATCATCCATCTGGTGAATCTCGTTGATTCGCTCCAAGCTAATCTTCACATCTTGCAGAGAATAGAAGAAGTTCATCAGTTGCTCCACTGGCGAGTTGAGCTGTCCGATGATGTATTGCACGGCAAGCATCATACCGAGTGTCATTTGTCCATGAATCACGGCAGTTGCAGCCACTACCGTGATGATGATGTCCTTCTTGAAATCTTACTGATTGTTCGTAACGTACTGATAACCAATGCTAAATGAGGTGACAAAATGACGAAAGAAACAAATTAGGAACAACAAAATCAAGAAACCCCAAAATGAAAGCATGAGAAAACAAAAATTAACATGGAAAACAATGATAAATTTCCGATTTTGACATTTTAAGAACATGGCAAATAGAACAAATATTTATGAACGCATATATGTATCTTGCCATATTGGGAAACCAATTGCTTAGTCTCATTTTTGCAGATTATATTTCTATTTTGTCTAAATTACGACGGAATACAGCAGATATTCAAGGGATTAGGATGGATTATCAAAATAAAACGTTATTTTTGTAGTATAAAAACGATAAAAATATGAAGTTAAGCACTATGAGAGAAATAAATCCCAAAGAAACCACCCGTGCATATGCATTTGAGCTTTGGATGAAAGCCCCGATGCCAATGGTTACGTTTTTCAAGATTTTGGATGTCAGTCGTCTTGTTAAAATCAGCAAAAAGTCAGGTATGAAATTCAATATGCTGATGTGCTGGTGCATCGGCAAAGCGGCAAGCAGTATCAAGGAATTTTATATGCTGCCTGTCGGAGACAAATTGATGCAATATGATGCTATTGCGGTTAATACCATTGTTATGAACAAGGACAATGAGGTCAGTTCATGTGATGTGCCGTTTTCTGATGATTTGCAGCTATTCAATGAAGATTATCTGAAATTGACAACGGAAGTAGCCCGAAGCTGTGAGAACCACGATTTGACAGAAAGCATGGTAATAGGGACTTCCGCACTGGCCCAATATGAAATTGACGGTGCGGTAGGTATGTACAGCGGTATCTTCAACAATCCGTTTATGATATGGGGCAAGTACCATAAAGGTTTCTTCAGAACGACACTAACGGTTTCATTCCAATTCCACCACACTCAAATGGACGGGGCACATGCTGCAAAGTTCCTGGATCGCTTGCAGCAGGAAATCAATAAATTACTTGTGTAGCGATGAATATGGAAAAACAAAGATTGATACTTCGTTCCTGGACAGAAAACGATGCAGAGTCTCTTTATAATTATGCCAAAGTTCCAGCTATCGGCCCTATTGCTGGATGGCCTCCTCATACATCTGTGGAAAACAAAAACAAAAAAATATACAGGAAAAATTAGACAAAAATCCGGATTATGTAATGTGTAAAAAATAACTTCTGCAGTTTTCTGCGGTTAAGAGCAACATTTGACGAGATAGTTCCATTTGGAGAGCTCATCATCAAAAATGATACGTTTGCTCTTGTTTGATTCGTAAGATTCTTCAATGGGTCTTTTCGTTTCATACGTTCTTGATTTATTGTAGAGATAATGGAGAGTCCTTTCTTTGTGACGGTAGCCTCTGCTCTCGTTCTTGCATTCTCAATGGACAAGAGTGGTGCGCCACTCCAACTTCTTGAAATTGGTCCAAACATGCAATGCTCTATAGGATTGTATTTGGAGCAATATGGAGGGTAATGTACCATGATGATATTTACCCCTATGGTTGAAGCCAACTTCATCAAAGCTTGTTTTACTATATGGTGCGAACATGCATTAGAACCGCCACCATCACAGAGAATACAGATTGTGTGGGCATTTGGGTATTTCCATTGTAGGAATTGTTGCCAAATATGAATGAAATTGTCACAGACAAACTCAGCGGTGTCATGGCTACCCCCCAATGTTAAATAGCCAGTATTAGCTCCAACATCATAGATGCCATAAGGGACTATGATTCCATCCGAAAAGCTCTTGAAATCATGGTCATAAGCCTTAGGCTTCCCCTTGCAAGAGACTGTGCCTTGACGTTTGAAGTTGCCAATCATCTCCTTCTTCTTTGTGTCAATACTGAATATTGGGATGCCATAAGTTTCACCTCCGAACGAATTTCTTGGATTTTCTAACTCGCTCTAAATTGGACTTTGATTGAAAATCAAGAAGTTGGTCGTTTGCCTATATTATATAGGTAACAATATGGAAACGAGCGGACTTCTGCTCGTTTCTGTATTTTGCAATATGCAAAGAACGCCTCAATTCGGGGACAAAGATACGATATTTTTCTAAATATCCCATGACTATATAGGAGAAATTTATGGAATTTAGAACTTTTGCGTAAAATTCTCTACCCGATAAGCTGGTTTCTTAGAAAATATTTGGAGAAGGCGAATTAAAGCCACATTTTTGTAGCTATAAATCCCACCACTCCTCTCAACGATGTGTACTAAGATGAGGTTTTACTTTTTATTTGGATATATGAGCTACGACAAACAACTGATATATATATTTAACAATTAGTCTTACCCTCAAATCCGCAACCTATAGGGTTTCGTGGGATTTTGCTTGTAAAACGACAAAAATTCTTTTATTGTACATATTCCTTGGGCATAACAGAAACGTCGTAAACACAAAATCCCCTTATCCCATAAAGCGACTTGAGGTAATACGCCGGTTTAACCAGAAAAGCATGGCCTTTAACCAAAGTCTGTCTTGAACAGGTTGGCATAAGCATTGTTGTCTGAGTAAATGTTCAATACATGCCTACGTGATGTCTTAATCCATTTCGCAGGAACAGAGATGAACTTGAAAACAAAGGTCTTGATTCTGCTGGTGGCACGCAATCCAAAATCATACTCTTGACCGGATTTCAATTGACCAGTAGCAAGCAGGGCATTGACCAGTAAGCAGTTCATCTTGTCTGCAGTATTGAAATCATAGGATTTGCCAGAAGCAGACTTATAGGTGATGCTCTTAAAAGTAAGTTCTTCGATAGCACGTAATATGGTGTCTGCGCTGCAAGTGCGAAGAGTTGGATGAAGAGACAAATGTTTCATCAAGTGAGTTGTAACATCCTCAATACATGAGCCACCACAAAAATATACGCACATCAGAGAGCGTAGAATCTCGCTATATTGATAACCAAACATAGTGCATCTCAATCCCAAGGAGGAATCTATGGTTTGAGCTAAAAGAGCATCAAATTGCTCCATAATAGAAAAATTCCCCCAAAAGGAGTGAGTTTCTCGGATTTTATTTGTACTTTTGCCATGTCATTCAGAATTTTGTTTGTTTTTATTTTGCAACACTAAGATAAGTGAAATTTCTGACATGGCAAAATCCTGAGCAACTTTTTGTTGCTCAGGGGATTATAAAAGTTAAAATTTATAGTGTTGCGGAATTAAGGTATATGTCTCGGTTACCCATCCATAGAAGTTCACAACTCTCAGATTTCGGAGTCTATCTGAAGACCGTCATCTCTCGGACATCGGCATCTTCAGACAGATACGCTTTTTCTCATACCGACGATTATTATTTCTTTGGCTTCATAGAGGGTGGGCAATGCTGTCTGAATATTGATTTCGAGGAATACACTTTCGGGAAAGGAAGTCTGGCTATCATTCTACCCGGGCAGGTGCATCGTATCATCGACGCTTCCAATCTTTCTGCAAAATTTCTGGTTATCGACTCGGTATTGGTGGATAAGGAGGAAAAACGAACGCTTGAGAGATACGGTTGCCCTCAAATACAACTATCCGACATATCGGAACAGAAACTATTATTATCACTTCTTGACTGCAAACTGAGTGGCATGGAAAATCCATCTGCCAAAGCAGTCGTTCAGCGACTGACCACCGTCATTGTAGGATTAGTCGTGGAGAACATTGTAAATGCAACGATAGCTCAATCCAAATTGCAGGGGACAGTGACCAGACACAAGGAAATAGTATGGGAATTTCGGGATTTGTTGGAAAGCAATATCCGAAGCAAACGTTCGCCATCATTCTATGCCGGGCGGCTGAACATTACCGTTGCCTACCTGAATGAAGCTGTAAATTCTGTTCTGGGGACAAGTGTGAGCCACCATATCCAAAACGAGATTATTTTGTTGGCTAAACGTCAATTGGTCTATACTACAGATTCCATCAAAGAGATTGCACATAGTTTAGGCTTTAACGATTACTCCTACTTCACACGGCTGTTTACCAAGGTTGCAGGCGTTTCTCCCACGCTCTTCAGAAGGACTTACCACGAATAGTGCTATCATTACCGTTGTCCGTCTATTGTGAAAGCTTGTATTTCACCGTACCTTTGCAGCGAACTTTATTCACTTAAAAAAATACGGATTATAATGATGAACAACGCTATGAATATTTTGCGAGAAGGAAGTATGATGAAAGCCCTGACAAAATTGGGGATACCTATTGTCATCGCAATGCTGATTATGGCAATATACAATGTGGTAGATACTTTTTGGGTTGCACGTCTTGGAACTCTTCCTGTCGCCGCTGTATCGGTTGTTTTCCCTATATCGTTGTTATTTCTTGGGATAGGACTGATGTTCGGTGTCGGAGGCGGAGTGTATATATCCCGTCTGTTGGGAGCGAAACAGGTTGTCAAGGCAAGTCAGGTCGCTTCCGTCTCAGTGATAACCTCTGTGATGTTGGCAGCTCTCATTGCCCTTGTGTGCAATGCGTTCCTGCCGGACATCCTACTTTTCATGGGAGCAAACGAGGAGATGATAAGTTTGGCAGAATCCTACGGCAGGCTTTTTATCATCAGTTGTGTCATAGGGACATTGAATGTGTCCATGTCCAATATCATTGTTTCACAAGGTGCGTCGAAGACATCTGCGTCGGCAATGATCATCGGCTCTATCGTTAATGTTGCATTAGACCCCTTGTTTATATACACTTTCAATTGGGGTGTGGAAGGTGCTGCATGGGCAACTATTCTTTCAAGAATCATCACGACAGCTATTTACATCCGTTTCCTTACGAAAGCAGAGGTAAAAGTATCTCTTGCCTTGTTCGCTCCCACGATAAGAATATACGCAGACATCATTAAGATTGGTATCTCTATGCTCTTTTTGCAACTACTCCAGACCCTTTCCATCTGTTTGTTGCAGAAAGCCGCTGTGAAATATGGGGCAGAGGCTGTTGCGGCTGTGGGTATCGTCCTGAAAATCGTCACATTGGGAACAAACGTGGTCTTCGGATTTGTAAAAGGACTCCAACCTATGGCAGGCTATAACTACGGGGCAGGCAATTTTCAAAGATTAAGGGAAGCGGTGTGCTGTTCTCTGATACTCTCAACCTCGTTTTGTGTGCTCTGGAGTATTCTTATAGTCATTTTTACCTCTCCTATCATCAGTTGTTTCGGTAAAGACGAAACAATGCAGGAAATAGCAAGAATTGCGCTTAGAGCCAATACGATTATGTTCTTCACTTTCGGATTCCAATTTGTGTATTCCACACTATATATGGCAATCGGAAGAGCAAGGCAAAGTCTTCTGCTAAACATCGGACGGCAAGGTTTGTTTTTTATCCCTATAATATTGCTGCTTCCATCGTATTGGGAACTAAATGGAGTGCTTTATGCACAGCCTATTGCCGACGTCTTTGCAACTTTAATGACACTGTTCTTTGCTGTCCGAATTCATAAGGAGATAGGTCATAAATCACATCTCACAACAGAGAATCTGCAATGTTGAACCATAAAAGATATGATCCTCAAATCCGCAACCTATAGGGTTTAGTGGGATTTTGCTTGCAAAGCGTCAAAATTCATTTTATTGTACATATTTCTTGCACAACAGAAATGTCGCAGACACAAAATCCCCTTACCCCAGTAACCTCAATTCCGTTAATTCCGATTGTTGTTTTCAATAATTCAGCAGAGTTGAAAGTTCATGTCAGTAACCATATAGTTGTAAACAGATGTAATTTAAATTGGGCAATATCCCAATATCATGACATTATTCTAAATGCTACACAAGTAGATAGAATTATCAATACTATTCAACGATATTACACAATAGCTGACAAGGAAGAAATAAGACAGCACGAACATAATGTTCACGACAGGCAATATAGAGCAAAGAGTTTAATAAGGCAAGGCGTTTGCCCGCAATGTGGTGGTCAGTTAGTTTTACGCAAAGGAAGATATGGCTCTTTTTATGGGTGTTCAAACTATCCTAAATGCAAGTTTACACTAAATAAATGAGAGGGGAATGTATTAAGTTTATTTCCCTCTCATTTAGTTTAGTTAGTTTCCAGAAACTTTATTTTGAGCTTTTCATAGCACGTTTTATGCGATTTGATTCTTGCAAAAGCTTATTGGCTATACTATCTTTATAAGTAGCCATTTCAACCATTTCATGATGATGGCGAATAGAATCCTCGTAGGCAGCAACACGATTTCTTACATCATCTATAACTTTCTCATCTCGGCAAATAGAAAAATGTTTTTCGATGTAGCGAATGTTCGGGTCGTCAGATGGAAGCACCATCTTCAATGCCCTATATTTCAAGTCTGCCTCCTCCCAATCTTGGTGCTCTCGCCATTGGGTGAGATTGCCCCAAATGGAGAGGACAAGAGACAGAGCCAAGCTACCAATGAAAAGAAGAACTTTCTTTGAGGTTGGCTCGAAGCGATGGGTTACAACCTTCTTTTGAGGTGAATTGTTCAACACTTCAAGTTTGTCCTGCAATACCTTCGAGAAAACATCATTCTCTTGTCTCATCTGCTTGACTGCATCAACCAAGAACTTGCTTCGCTGCTCATTTTTGCCAAGTTCAACCTTAATAAGGTCTGCAAAAACGACAATGGCATCTCTTAATTTGGATATTTTACCTCTGACTTCCTCTTCTTTGATAAACATCGCATTGATTGACTTATCCAACTTGGTTATGTCATTACTTGCAGGAACGTTTTCTGCTCCTGCGTTCTTTGTGGAGACAGAAAGTTCATCGACTTTTTGCTCCAATCTCTCAACTGTGCCGTAGATGGCTTCTAACATTTCTTCTTTCATGTTCGATTCTAATTTTAAGTTTATGACTTGCATCAAAGGCTAAAGCCTCTTCTGCGTTTCTTCTTTTTCTTCTTGGATGATTCATCCTCTGGGAATTGCTCAAAGGTCTGTGCATTGGCAGAAGCAAAAAGTCCTATGGAAGAAATACCGTCCCAAGGGTCCTGGCTGCTCTCCGATATGGATGGCACCTGCTCATTCTTGCAACAGCCCTGCTCATATTGCTGAGCAGAGCTGGCTCTTGCTGATAAAAGGTTCTCCGTTCCCTCAAATCTCGCATTCAGCTTGCCAAAGCTATAGCCTCGGCTAATCTGCGTACCTTTGAAGCTATATCCATCCTTGCAGAAACGGATACCTTGTACCTTGGTTCGTTCCTTGTCCTTATAGACAAGCTCCAAGTGAACACCTTGCTTTGCAAGTTCATTCTTGAACTTTTGCCAACTATCTGCGACTTTCAAGGCATCTTTAACGGCATTGTGAATCTCGTATTTTGCACGCTCCGCATTGCGCAATTTGCGAGTGTTAGTCTTGCTCTTGTCAGTTCCATAAGTCAATCCATACCTGGATTTTAGAGCTTTGGTCACTTGCTCATTACGCCTGTAATCATTCCTGTCTGATATGAGCTTGCCATCGTTATTGATGCGGTTGTACACGATATGGCAATGAGGATTGTCCGTGTTGTGATGCCTTACAATGATGAATTGGGTATCGGTAATGCCCATCATCCGCATATATTCAAGGGCTATCTTTGCCATGAACTCATCCGTCAAACGTGGCTTGTCCTCTGGTTTGAAGCTCAATGCAATGTGTCCCACAGGCTTCTTAATCCTTGGATTTAGCTGCCTCTGTAGCTCGAAACTTTGCGTTATCTCGGCATTCGTGCCGAGTAACACACCATCCGAGACGATGATTTTCGCCTCGTCCTTGCATGTCACATAGCGGACGCAATCACCAAAGGATGCACCTTTCTTTAGCTTGCCTATCATGTGGTATCCTCCTTTCTGCCCATACTGCTTGGCTTCGGTTTATAACTTGCTTGGCGATACTCGCCAAGGATTTCTTTCAATCTTCTCAACAAGTCCACCACATATACATGGGTTTCATGGAAACCTTTCTGATGCGACAGCTTGGTAAGTTGGTTGAGGTTATTTGCCATGCCGATGAGGTTCTTGGCAATGGCAACCGTCTCTGTGTTGTGTCCACTGACCACCTCGCCGTTCAAGGCGGACTCACGGATGTACTCCGCCAACTTGCGGTTGGCTTTTCTCGCCCTCAGTCTCAATGCCTCGTAGCTTGGCTTCGAGAACTTCACCGTGACAGACTTCGACAGCTTGCGAACCCTGCCCGTGGGTGGTCTTCCGCCCTTTCTCTTGTCTTGTTCCTGTATGTTTGTCATTCGATACACTGTTTATAGTTGGTACACTCACTTTCTGCGACCGTCGGGAGCAAAATTCCTCCGCCCTCATGGTGGAGCGAGGCGTTTTGGGGTTCCCAAAACATAACCTCGCTCCCTCTCAGAACACGTTAGTTGGAACTACAGCCTTTCAGCTATCCACGTTCAAGGTCGCAGACCTTAATTCTCACAATTTGCGCCAAGCCTCGAAGTCCTCTTCATAAAGGCTTAGGTGGTGGCGCACGATGTTCTCGATGATGCCCGATACGCTCATGCGTCTCCCTCCGAGGATGCGGACGACACGGTCAAGACGGTCTCGTACATCGGAACTGACGAAGACTGGCTTGCGGTCGTCAATCCTTGGAACCTGGAGGAAGGTCTGCTGATACTCCTCCAATGTCGCCTTGCGCTGCTTGCCACTGATGCGCTTCTGCGGATTCGGTGGCGATTGAGCCTCGTTCGTTGATGTTTCCTCTCTATAGGGAGTTGTTGCAGCAACTTTCTCTACAATTACTCTCAACTCTGGGTTCTCTACATCATCATAGAGAGAATTACAACTACTTGGATTGGCTTTGTTGCCATACGTAGATGGTTTAACAAAATCCAAATACTCTTTTTCCATCAGCTCCTTTTGCTCAGGAGCCAAGACTGCATCTTTTGTTCTTGCCATAGCTTATGCTGTTTTATTTGTTAGTATAGTGGTCACGGTTTGCACCATTGACCGATTGTCGGGTGCAAAGTAAGTGTACTGAGTGCAGCCATGCAACTGATTGGGTGTAACGTGGCAATTTAGTTGTGGCTTGCTTATTTGCATACCGAGATAGTTGTGAGAACTTCAACGTATTTCTCAACTCATCATTGTTCATGTATTCGTTGCAGTCGTGCAAGTTTTTCTTGTTGCTTTTGGCGTTGATGTCGGCAAACCCCGGCAACATACTGCCACAGAAATTGAAAACGCTTGTTTTTAGATTGCCGTGCCTTATCTTTGCACTCACAAACGTGGAGCACAGCATATTTCGCAAGCGCACAGGTTAGGCTGTCAATATACAACAGCCACTTAATCCAAAGCAGCAAGTAAACCGAGTAGCGTAAGTATCAACAATAAAACGAGACAACTATGAGCAATGAAGTAATGACAAGAAACAGCGAGTGGATGAACCACATCGTGAACCACCTCAACCGAATGGTTGACAATTTTGAACGTGCCGTGATGAACTACCGCCCCATGCTTGACGGTGAGCGCTTCATGACGGACAAGGAGCTTTGTGCCAGGCTGCAACTGAGCCGAGGAACCCTGCAGGACTACCGAAACAACGGTGTCATCCCGTATATCCAGCTTGGCGGAAAGATACTCTACCGCGAGTCTGACATTCAGAAGATTCTGATGGCTAACTATCGTGAGGCGTACAGAATGAAAGGGGGTAGGAGAATGTCCTTGATGAATGTGTGAAATGAACAAGGCGACAACGTATAACTTACCGAGCGTGGCTGTTATAGGTTGTCGCCTCGTTTTATTGGCTATACCGAGTTGGTCGTGTTTGCCGGGTATCATTTGTGTTACCTGTATAAATCTAATACCATGCTAAAACACACTGCGGTGGTTCGCCCAAGTGGCTGGAGGCGCAAAGCCTCCAAGGAACGTTGCTTTATGGCAGGTCTATGCCATTGCATTCTCTGTAAAGATACAGACCAGTTTAGTGCGGCTTGTCTGTCTGCCGATGACGGACTGCATGATGAACTCCCGAAAGGCTCGGCTCTCAATGCTGTCAATACGGAAGGCTACCGCAATGACGAGTTCAAGGCTATACACATCATAGCTGATGCGGTCGTTCTTCCTGACATGACGGCGTACACCCTGCTCTTTCAGAATGCCATCCTTGAATATAGCCTTGACAGCCTTGCGCACATAGCAGCCGAACACATTATACATGTCGGCAATCTCCTGCATGGTCATCCATACAGTATCGGTCGGCATGGATACCGTTCCGCTCTCGCTGATAGTTATAACTCCTCTGTTCATTTTCCAATAGTTTTTTCGTTCGACAATCTGTTCCTTTCTCGCTTGGCAATAAGCTTATCCATGTCATTTGAAATCTTCTGCTCCGTCACCTGCGCATAGACCTGTGTGCTTGTAATGTCTGCGTGTCCCATCATCTTGGCTATGCTGCCGATGGGAATGTCCTCGTTGAGCATCAAGACTCCGAATGTATGGCGGCTGGCGTGGAATCCCAACTTATTACTTATGCCAAGCACCATTCCAAGGGTATGCACATCAAGATAGATGTCTTTCTTCTCACCCAGTGGAAAAACAGGCTTGCTGTCGTCCGTGGTATTGTAGAGCGAAAGAATCTTCTCGGCTATCGGATGGAGTGGCACGAAGAACTCCACGCCTGTCTTCTCTCTTTCCTTGCGGATGAACTTCCTACCCTCGGAGTTCTCACTGATATGGTGAGGGTACAGATTCTTTACATCTATATAGGATAAGGAGGTGAGCGAGGCAAAAATGAAACATCTGCGTGCAAGCTCCGTTCGCTCGTCAGCCATCGGGGTAGAGAGCATCTTGATGAAGTCTGCCTTGCTGATATGGGTCATCTTCGGGGCTGCCTTCTTCTCATACCCTATCTTGGCTATGGGATTGAAGCGGATAATGCTCCTGTCCACTGCCTTGTACATCAACATGTTCAGCCAGAGAAGGCAATGGTTCACGTAGCTGTCGATACGTCCCTGGTCTCGTTTCAGGAATAGCTTGTATTCCTCCCCGAAATTCTCGTCTATGTCCTCAAAGGCGATGTCGTCCTTATCCAACGAATGGACAAAGGCTCTCAGGTTCTTCTGCCATGTCCGCTTGTGCAGAAAGGTTTGTCTGGCTTTTGCGGTTCGATACCATTCCACGATGGTATCACCAAAGTTCAGCAAGAACCTTCCTGTCGTGTCCTTGTCCTTCAACACAGCCTTCAGCATTTCCACGGTGATGATGCCATTGGCGGTAAGAAGTGAGTTGTATTTATCCTTGACCTCAGCAAGGAAACTTGCCAATCGTCCGTTGTCCCTTGCGTTCCGTACCTCTCCCTTCTTGGCGTTCCACTCCTGTGGGGTACAGGATATGCCTGTGGAAATGGCTGCGCTTTTGCCGTCAACGGTGATGCGGCAAAGTATGTTGGCTGTTCCGTCTGCCTTCACCTTCTGTCTGTTGATGTAAGGCAAAATTGAAAATGTACTTCTGCTCATAGTTGTTGTCCTTATAATATAATAATGTGGTTGAACTGTAAAAAGAAAAGTTGAAAGCCTTGTTCATAATGCGAGAATAAAGTCCTTCTCGGTTGCAGCGATGAACTTGTCCATGTCCTCAAACAGCTTCTTTTGGGTTACTCTCGCATACCGCTGCGTCATCTTCACATCCTTGTGACCGAGCATCTTGCAGATGGTCTCCATCGGCACACCTGCCTCCAGCGTAATGAGGCTGGCGAACGAGTGTCGTCCCGAATGGTAGGAATAGGTCTTGCTCGTTTCCGCCAACTTGCAGATGGTGATGAGATCGATACGAACACGATTCGGGCTCAGCAATGGGAAAAGGGTATCTCTTGCCCCGTCCTCGTATTTCGCCATCAGCTCCAACGCCTCGGGCAGGAGTTTCACCCTGGCAAGTGTTCCGGTCTTCTTGCGGTTATAGACGAGCCATTTGTCGCCATCCTCCAACACCTTGACATTGGCTTTCGTGATGGAAACGGTGTCTATGAAGGCTGTTCCTGCATAGCAGGCGAAAAGAAACAGGTCACGGCTAACGGATAGTCTCGGCTTGTCTTCGGGCAGTTCCGCATCACGGATTTTTATGAAATCAGACATGCTGAGAGCCTTGGGTGTCGTAACCCTTGGAGTGCCAACCCGATAATGGGCGAACAGCAGGTTCTTGCACAAGCCTCGCTCAAAGGCGATGCGGCACATCTTCTTGAAGAGCGACACATAGATGGTGATGGTTCCTGATGAAAAGCCTTTCTCGTCAAGCAAGTAATGGTGAAAGTCACTGATGAAAGGCTCGGTCAGCTGTCCGAAAGCCAAATCAGTCAACCTATACTTCTCCCCGATGAACTCAGCGAGATTCTTGCGAATCTTTCTGTAAGTCCAGACACTGCTCTTCGACATATCGATGCCCTCATGGGTGCTGAGTTCACTGATATGCTCGTCCACGAAGGAGAGAAGGGTGGTCTGTGTCTTGACGCTGCCCTGCAAAGCCTCCTTGACATCCTTAGCCTCGAAGTCCGTTCTCTTTTCCACAAGCACATCGAAAGCCTTTTGGATGGAAAGCAACAACTGCTCGATGTCCTTGTTGGTCTCCACGGCTTCCTTGCTCTTGCCCTCCAATCGGCTGGCACGAGGATTCCAAAGCGATGGAGTGCAAGACAACTTGCAGGAGAACTGCGCCATAGTCCTGTTCACCGTGATGCGTCCCATGATGGGAGCTTTTCCATTCTTGTCCATTCCGCTCTTTTTTAGGTAGAGCAACACCTTGAATTTTTCGATTTTCATAACGCTTACATTTTGAGTGTGCAAATATAATCATTTTGTAAGCGTTCCTTGATACGCAAAACATTGAGAATCAGCGCAATAAAATCCGTTGATGCACAAAGTTGCCTTTCCGCATTGTTACCTGCTTTGCATAGGTAACTGTGGCTCACGATTTAGTAACTGAACTACTTCAATATTCCTCACTCGCTTGCTTTATGCCGATTTGGCAACTTTGTGCAAATCTACTCATTCCCAACTGTTTACGTTCCAACCTCTCTTATTCTCCTTTGGCTGCTTTAGAGCTTTCTGTAACAAAGTTAGCGAGAAAAAATGATATATGGAAAAGTAAGGCAAAGATATTGATAGATAGGTGCTTTTAGGGATTATCATCAGAAGTTCGACGACGGTAAAAGTCATATTCCAGCCATGTTGGTACTTCGCTACGTTACCCATTTGTTACCATGCCCTGTAATGTGTCACGGGGATGTGGAAAAACATAGCAAATCACTATGGTATAGTGAGTTACTAACAACTCACGCAAGAAAAACCGAACCGGAAATAAATTGCAGTATTTTGCATTTGTTTGCGTACCAGCCAAAGGCTCTTCACCAAGTAATTTTGAAACCAAAAAAGTTCAGAACGATGAAGAGTACATTTTCAGTTATCTTTTACCTCAAAAGGCAGGTAGTGAAGAAGGACGGGACAGTGCCCGTCATGGGTCGTATCACGGTGGACGGAAGCCAGACACAGTTCAGTTGCAAGCTGACCGTCGATCCGAAGTTGTGGGACACCAAAGGCGGGCGTGTCACGGGCAGAAGCACGGCGGCACTCGAAGCGAACCGCCTGCTCGACAAGATGCGGGTGCGCATCAACAAGCACTATCAGGAAATCATGGAGCGTGACAACTACGTCACGGCGGAAAAGGTCAAGAACGCCTTTCTCGGACTGGAACACCGTTGCCACACGCTGATGCAGGTGTTCAGCCGGCACAACGAGGACTACGAGAAGCAGGTGGAGGCAGGCATGAAAGCCAAAGGCACGCTTGCCAAGTACAGGACCGTGTACAAGCACCTGCAAGAGTTCCTCAACATCCGCTACCATGTGAAGGACATCGCCTTGAAGGAGCTTACCCCGGCGTTCATCTCCGACTTCGAGATGTTCCTCCGCACGGACAAGCACTGCTGCACCAACACCGTGTGGCTTTACGTATGCCCGCTCCGGACGATGGTGTTCATCGCCATCAACAACGAGTGGCTCACACGCGACCCGTTCCGGGAGTACGAAATCAAGAAGGAGGAAACGACACGCAGTTTTCTGACGAAAGACGAAATCCGCCAGCTGATGGAAGGCAAACTGAAAAACGCCAAGCAGGAGCTTTACCGTGACCTCTACCTGTTCTGCGCCTTCACGGGCTTGTCCTTCGCCGACATGCGCAATCTCACGGAGGAGAATATCCGAACCTACTTCGACGACCACGAGTGGATCAACATCAACCGCCAGAAGACGGGTGTCGTTTCCAACATCCGCCTGCTTGACATCGCCAAGCGGATTATCGACAAGTACCGGGGATTGTGTGAAGACGGCAGGATATTCCCCGTCCCCCATTACATGACCTGCCTGCACGGAATTCGAGCCGTCGCCAAGCGTTGCGGCATCACCAAGCACATCACATGGCATCAAAGCCGCCACACGGCAGCCACGACGGTGTTCCTCTCCAATGGCGTACCCATTGAAACGGTGAGTTCCATGTTAGGGCACAAGAGCATAAAAACAACCCAGATTTATGCGAAGATAACCAAGGAGAAACTCAACCGGGACATGGAGAACCTTGCCGCCAAGTTGAACACCATTGAGGAATTTACCGGATGTAACATTTAAAACAGAAAAGCTATGAAACGAGGAATCATTACCATAGAGGAGAAGAAGGTCAGCGTAACCGGTAACGAGGTATGGATGACCGCCACCGAAATCGCCGGACTGTTCCACGCAAGTGTCCCGGCAGTGAACGCCGCCATCAAAGCCGTCCGCAAGTCGGACGTGCTGAACGACTACGAGGTGTGCCGCTACATGCGGCTTGAAAACGGTCTGCACGCCGATGTGTACGCGCTTGAAATCATCATCCCCATCGCCTTCCGACTGAACACCTACTGCACGCACGTGTTCCGCAGGTGGCTGGTGGAGAAGGCTCTTGCCAAAGAAAAGCGGCAGGCATACGTGATGCTTATCCACAAGGCAAACGGGTATTGCTGAACACACAGGGACATGGACATTGACGGTGTCGGCAACACAAAAAGGAACGGGCAACTCCACGACAGGGGTTGTCCGTTTCCTCTTTGTGCATACAGCCGCCTTATCTCATCCTTCCAGCGGTTTTCTATAATTTGCTTCCAGCACTTCTCGCAGTCCCGATTCCGGATAAAGCACCTTTCCCGCCAGCAGGATAAAAGGTAATATCCTGTTGTTGCGGTATTCCTGCAAGGTCCGACGGCTGACGCGCAACAGTTCCGCCACTTCCTTGTCCGTCAGGTATCGCTCCCCGTCCAACGGCGGACGGTAACTTTCCAAAAAACCGGAAAGCCATTCGGATTCTTTCCGCATCTTTTGCAGCAATACGGCTACCGATTCACAATCCATCGTGATGACATTGTTTTCTTCATTCATATTACATCGGTTTAAGTCGGTACCCGGTCATTTGTCAGTGGGGCAAATTGTACCGATAAGCGGTATAAGCCTTTTTACATCTTCCGGCTTGTAGTAAAAACGGAAGCCGATTTGCGAATAACCGATAAAGCCCCTGTCCCGCAGTTTCTGCAACGTGCGCAGGCTGATTCTCAACTGCCCGCAGACCTCTTCGCCCGTGAGCCATTTCCCAAGCCGCTTTCCATCGCCTTTGCGCTGTAAGGCGGCTACCTTTTCCACGAAGGCATCCGTTTGTGCCATCATTTCCCCGAAGGTCTTTTTCTCGATAGATACTATTTCCATATACAAAACGATTTTGAATTTGCCGCAAAGGTAACGGCACGGGCTGAAACGCCCATCGTTTTTGTCTGAATGGCAGCTTGTTGCGCCGATTGTCCGGGTTACGGAGCCATTTCCATAAAAATCTTGCGTGAGTCACGTAGTGAGCTGTTAAAGCCGCCATTGTTTATTGCCGAACTTTGCCACAGAAACAATAAAAACAACTGTATATGAAAGTGATAACAATCGAGAGTTCCGCATATCAGGCTATGATGGAACAGATAACGGAGATAGCTGGATATATCCGCGAATTGAAAGAGGAGAAACAACGTCAGGATGCGGCGACGAAAGACTGCCTGCTCAATACAGCCCAAGCCGCCGAACTGCTGAACGTGAGTACCCGTACCCTGCAACGGATGAGGGATGACCACCGCATAGAATATGTGATAGTACGCGGCACTTGCCGCTACCGCCTCTCCGAAGTGCAAAGATTGCTGGAAACGAATACCGTCAGGAACAAGGAAAAAACGATAGACGCCCTGTTCCATAATTATTCCCTGCGGACGGGCGGCAGGAAAACCGGCAAAGGAAGGAGGAAATGATATATGGAACTGCTTACCCGCAACAACTTCGAGGGCTGGATGCAGAAAATCCTCGACCGCCTTGACCGTCAGGACGAGCTGCTGCTGGCGATAAAGACGCAGGGGCAGCAACCACCGTCCCTGTCCGAAGGCATCCGGCTTTTCGACAATCAGGACTTGTGCTTGCTGCTCCAGATCAGCAAGCGTACCCTGCAACGCTACCGAAGCGAGGGCGCACTCGCCTACAAGACCTTGGGCAAGAAGACCTATTACAGTGAAACGGACGTGCTGGACTTCCTTTCCAAACATGTGAAGGACTTCCGACAGAACGACATCGAATTCTACAAGGCACGCATCCGCAACCTGTTCAATAAATAACGACCAATTAAAATTTTTATCAGATGGAACAAAAGAAGAAAACAGGCGGCAACCAGACCGCACAGAGACAAAGAAAACGCCGGATCACACTTGATGAGTACAAGGAAAGATACCTGCAAGTTCCCAGAATCACGAACCGCAAGCCCGTGTTCATCAGCGAAGAATTGCGCAACAGACTCGACAGGTTGGTACGCTATCACGGAGAGCGTGGGATGAGTGCGTCCGGTTTCGTCGAGAACCTGCTACGGCTTCATCTGGACGCACTTGAGAGAAACTTTGAAGCATGGCGCAAATTGTAATAAACCAATTAAAACAAAAGTAAATGGCAAAGAAAACAGACGAAAAGGACGTGCTGATAGTCCGTGACGAAAAGACGGGCGAAATCAGCGTGGTGGCCGGGCTGAATGCCGACGGCTCCCCCAAGCGCACCCCCGCCAAGGCGGAGAACGCGCGGAGTTTCCTGCAATTCGACCGGCACGGCGACGTGCTGGACAACTTCTTCAAGAATTTCTTCCGGCAGTGCAAGGAGCCGAGCCGCTTCGGATTCTACCGGGTGGCGGCAGAGCAGGCCGACAAACTGCTGGAGGTGATGAAGGAACTGCTGAAGAACCCGGACGCTAACAGGGAGCTGCTCGCGCCCCACACGGTGGACACCTCCGGCTACGAGAAGCAGGTGCAGGAAGAACAGGCGGCACAGACCGCTGACCAAGAGCAGAAACCGGAGGAACAACCGGGACAGAAACAAGATGACGAACCTAAAAATCAAGAAGAAATGGAACAGAAAAACGAACAGAATCAGGAAAGCCCGCAGCAGACGCAGGGCAACCGGGGCTACCAACCCATCGACGAGAGCAGAATCAACTGGCAGGAGCTGGAGGAGAAATGGGGCGTGAAGCGCGACGACCTTGAAAAGTCGGGCGATCTGACAAAGATGCTCAACTACGGCAAGTCCGACTTGGTGAAGGTAACGCCCAATTTCGGCGGTGAGTCTTTCGAGCTGGACGCCCGCCTCTCCTTTAGGAAGGACGGTGAGGGCGATGTCAGCCTCGTGCCGCACTTCATCCGCAAGGAGCAGAAATTAGACGAGTACAAGGAACACAAGTTCTCCGACGAAGACCGCAAGAATCTCCGTGAAACGGGCAACCTCGGCAGGGTCGTGGATCTTGTGGACAGGGAAACGGGCGAAATCACCCCCTCGTTCGTCAGCATCGACCGCAAGACGAACGAGATCACGGATGTCCCGGCAAGCAAGGTGCGCATACCGGAGCGTATCGGCAACACGGAGATCACCAGGCAGGAGCAGGACATGCTGCGTGCCGGGCTGCCCGTGCGTGACAAGCTCATCGAGCGCAAGGACGGCAGGAAGTTCCTCACCACCCTGCAAGTGAACGTGGAGCAGCGCGGCGTGGAGTTCGTGCCGGGTACGGGCAGGTCGCCACGTACCGCACAAGCGCAGGAAACGAAGGACAATCCCACGCAAGCGCAGTCGCAGGGTACGGAAACCACCGCCAACACGCAGAAGGAGCAACGGCGCAACACGTGGACGAACGCCGACGGCAGCATCCGCCCCATCAGCAAATGGAGCGGCGTGGACTTCACCGAGCAGCAGAAAGCCGACTACGTGGCTGGCAAAGCCGTGAAACTGGAGAACGTGACCGACAAGCAGGGCTTCCACGCCACGATGTACATCAGGTTCAACCCGGAGAAGGGACGCCCGTACCGCTACGACACCAACCCCGGCAACGCGCAGAAAGTCGCCCCGTCCAACGAGAGCCGCACGCAGGTGGCGGTGAACAGCGAGGGCAAGACCAACGAGGCGACCAAGAACCTGAAAGAGCCGTTGCAGAAAGGACAGACCGCCCCGAAGGACGAAACCCAGCAACAGCATCAGGAGCAGCCCCAAAGAAAAAGCAAGGGCATGAGGATGTAATCCGGTGTCCACCACTAAATCCAAAGTAACAAGTAAAAGTAAACAATCAAACAGCAAGAAATAATGAAGACAATCATTGCAGAAAAGCCATCCGTGGCACGTGAGATTGCCCGCATCGTGGGCGCGACAAAGAGAGAGGAAGGATATTTCGAGGGAGGCGGCTATGCCGTGACATGGGCATTCGGACACCTCGTTCAGCTTGCCATGCCCGACGGCTACGGCGTGCGCGGATTTGTCCGTGACAACCTCCCGATTATTCCCGACACATTCACGCTCGTCCCCCGTCAGGTCAGGACGGAGAAAGGTTACAAGCCCGACAGCGGCGTGGTGTCGCAGATAAAAGTCATCAAAAGACTGTTCGATGCAAGCGAACAAATCATCGTGGCGACCGATGCCGGACGCGAGGGTGAACTTATCTTCCGCTACCTCTACCACTACACGGGCAGTACCACTCCTTTCGTGCGCCTGTGGATAAGCTCGCTCACCGACAAGGCTATCCGCGAGGGATTGCGCAACCTCGAAGACGGCGGCAAGTATGACAACCTATACCTCGCCGCCAAAGCGCGAAGCGAATCCGACTGGCTCGTGGGCATCAACGGCACGCAGGCTCTCTCCATCGCCGCCGGACACGGCACATACTCCGTGGGGCGGGTGCAGACACCAACGTTGGCTATGGTATGTGAACGCTACTGGGAGAACCGCCGCTTTACGTCCGAAGCATTCTGGCAGCTCCATATCGCAACGGACGGTTGCGACGGCGAAGTCGTGAAATTCTCATCCTCCGAGAAATGGAAAGAGAAAGAACCGGCGATGGAACTATATAATAAGGTAAAGGCGGCAGGTTGCGCCACTGTCACGAAAGCCGAGCGCAAGGAGAAGACGGAGGAAACTCCCTTGCTCTACGACCTGACCACGCTCCAGAAAGAAGCCAACGCCAAGCACGGCTTCACGGCGGAGCAGACGCTTGAAATCGCACAGAAGCTCTACGAGAAGAAGCTCATCACCTATCCGAGAACGGGAAGCCGCTACATCCCCGAAGACGTGTTCGCCGAAATCCCCAAACTGCTCGCCTTCATCGGGGCTTTGCCCGAATGGAAGGGCAAGGTGCAGGCAAAGGTGCAGCCGACACGCCGGAATGTGGACGGCAGCAAAGTGACCGACCACCACGCCCTGCTCGTCACGGGAGAGAAGCCGCTGTTCCTCTCCAAAGAGGACAACACCGTCTATCAGATGATTGCCGGACGCATGATAGAGGCGTTTTCAGAGAAATGCGTCAAGGACACCACCGCTGTCACGGCGGAGTGTGCCGGGGTGGAGTTTATCGTGAAAGGCAGCGTAATCAGGCAAGCCGGATGGCGTGCCGTCTATGGCGAGGAGGACAAGGAGGAAATCTCCATCCCCGACTGGCAGGAGGGCGACACGCTGACGCTGAAAGGCTGCTCCATCACGGAGGGAAAGACCAAGCCCAAGCCGCTGCATACCGAAGCGACTTTGCTTTCCGCTATGGAAACAGCGGGCAAGGAGATTGAGGACGACGCGCTCCGTCAAGCTTTGAAGGACTGCGGCATCGGCACACCTGCCACCCGTGCGGCGATTATCGAGACGCTCTTCAAACGCGGTTACATGGAACGATGCAAGAAATCACTTGTGCCTACCGAGAAAGGACTCGCACTTTATTCAGTCGTGAAGACGATGCGCATTGCAGATGTCGCCCTGACAGGGGAATGGGAAAAGGAGCTGGCACGCATCGAGCGCGGGGAGCTGTCCGCCGAAACTTTCCGCAAGGAGATAGAGGCGTACACACGTGAAATCACCTCCGAACTGCTCTCGTGCGACAAACTCTTCTCACACAAGGATTCCGGCTGTGCGTGTCCCAAGTGCGGAACGGGCAGGATGCAGTTCTACGGCAAGGTGGTACGCTGCGACAACGCGGAGTGCGGGCTACCCGTGTTCCGGCTGAAGGCGAACCGCACCCTTTCCGATGACGAAATCAAAGACCTGCTCACCGACGGGCACACGAAGCTGCTCAAAGGCTTCAAGAGCAAGCAGGGCAAGAGCTTCGATGCCATAGTCGCCTTTGACGGGGAGTTTAACACGACTTTTGTGTTCCCCGAAAGGAAAACGAGCAAGAAATTTTCAGGACGGAAGAAATAATAGTAACTTTGCCACTGGTTCAGAGTAATGAATTGTTCTTCGATACCGGATTACACTCATGCTTTGGATTTAGTGGTGGCACTCGGAGGGATACCGGGTGCCTTTTCTTTCTCCTTTCTGGACGATTATCCCAATTATTATCAATCCACTAAATTCCAAAGTAAAGTAATGAACAACAAGAAGAAAAACGAGGGTCAGACCGACTTTTCCTATTACGGTCTGTACCTGCTGGACTATCTCCGCACGAACAAGTTTGAACAGGCTGACGACACCGCTTTCATACGGGAACGGGCCGACCGTGCCGCCGAAACGTATGAGAGGGCACGGCTTGAAGGCTATCCCGCCGATGGTGCGCAGGAACTGGCGATGGACACGCTGCTGCGCGGGCTGCATTATTCCCGTTACGCCATCCTCCGCGAAGTCGTGGAAAACGAGTTTGCCGATGAAGTGCCGGAAGAGAAGCGTGAAGCCTTTGTCCTGAAACTGCTGCCGCTTGTCGGCAACGTGTTCTCCGTCTATGACCTCTCGGATGACAATTTCGCCCTGTCTTCCGATTACGACCTGCTCTACACGGAGCTGACGGGAGCAACCGTCCTTTACTTAGACGAATATGGCGTTTAACCGCAAACAGAAACTGCGGGACAACATCGAGGCGATACGGACGGCGTTCATCCTTGACAGGGAACAGCGCACCCCCACCGCACGCGAAAGGCTGCTGCTGGAGCGTTACTGCGGTTTCGGAGGGCTGAAGTGCATACTGAACCCCGCCAAGGAACTGACGGATGCCGTCCATTGGGCGAAATCCGACCTCGAACTGTTTGCCCCTACGGTGGAGCTGCACAAACTGGTGCGCGAGAACAGCAAGGACGAAACGGAGTACAAGCGGTACGTGGATGCCATGAAGCAGTCCGTGCTGACCGCCTTCTACACCCCGCCGGAGATAACCGGCACTATCGCAGACGTGCTGCATGAACACGGCATACGCCCCGACCGGGTGCTGGAGCCGTCGGCGGGCGTGGGCGCATTCGTGGATGCCGTGCTGGACAACAAGCCGGACGCGGACATCATGGCTTTCGAGAAAGACCTGATGACGGGCAAGATATTGAAACACCTGCATCCCGACCAAAAGGTAAGGGTGCAAGGATTCGAGAAGATAGAGAAGCCCTTCACGGACTATTTCGACCTTGCCATCTCGAACATCCCGTTCGGTGACGTGGCGGTGTTCGACCCGGAGTTTACGGGAAGCCAAGACCCGGCAAGGCGTTCGGCATCGAAGACGATACACAACTATTTCTTTCTGAAAAGCCTTGACGCGGTGCGTGAGGGCGGCATAGTGGCGTTCATCACCTCACAGGGGGTACTGGACGCACCGTCCAACGCGCCCATACGCGAGTATATGATGGGCCATGCCAATTTAGTGGGTGTCGCACGCCTGCCGAACAACCTCTTCACGGACAACGCGGGCACGGAGGTGGGCAGCGACCTGGTTATCCTGCAAAAGAACAGCGGCAAGAAACGGGAGCTGTACGATTACGAAAAGCTGTTCGTACAGACGGAAAAGACACCGATCGGCAGTTTCGAGAACGGGTATGTCGGCAGCATCGGCATGATTCCCCACTCGGATCTGATACGCGACACAGACCCTTACGGGAAACCAGCCTATAAGGTCATGCACCGGGGCGGCATTGCGCAGCTGGCGGAGGACTTGCGTGAACATCTAAAGATAGAGCTGCACCAACTGGACAGGGAGCTGTATGAAAGGCATAGTCTTCATTCGGAACAAGGGAAAAGCACGGAAACTGAAATTATTTCCAGTTCGGTGGTTACTCCCGAAATACAGCCACGCCATGAAATGGCAGCGAAGCCCGAAGCGGCAGCACCGCAGCCCATAGACGAGAAGCCGGAGATAGAACCGCGCCGCCCCGATTATTCGGAGGGCGTGCAGCTCTCCCTGCTCGACCTTTGGGGAATGACGGAGGAAGTCCGCAAGGAGCAAACCCCCAAGAAGAAAAAGGCGGCGAAGAAAGGAAGCACGGCAAGGCGTGTACCTTCCAAACCGCAGGTTGCGCCGAAGATTACGACCGCACCGCCACAGCCGTCTGCCACCCCTTTGACGGAGAACGGGGAAAAACATGAATCAAAGCCGGAAAATGTTGAAGCCAAAGGCGATCCGGATGATATTTATGCCACTCTGGATTGGGAAACCAACCCTCCCATCAACGGCTTTTACGAAATGATGATGGACTTGACACCGGAACGGCGCAAGGAGCTTCGGGAACTGGCGGCGCAGCATCAGGAGAAACGGCAGAATGTCCCGGACGTGAAAGCCGCACCGGAGCAGGAAACACGGCAACCCGAAACGCAGCCGGAAGCCGCCGCCACTCCTGCCGCTCTCGCAACGGAAACGGCCGCGACCTCCCTTTTCCCCGGAATGGAAGCGGAAAAGCCGAAGGAGGAAGCCCCCGACCTTACGCCGCGTCCCTACCACCGCACACCGGAGATGCACCTGCGTGAAGGCTCGCTGGTGGCAAGCAGGGCGCGTGACATCGGTTATCTGAAGGACATCACTCCCTACGGCGCGACATTCCAGCCGCTCGGACTGACCGGGTATCAGAAAGAGAAGGCGCTGCTGTATGTGTCGCTCCGTGACGCATACGAGCGTCTGTACCGCTATGAATCGAACAGGCGCGAGGAAAATGTCCCGTGGCGCGAGCACCTGAACACCTGCTACGACGAGTTCGTCATGCGCTACGGCTACCTCAACGCCAGGCAGAACGTGAAACTGGTGATGATGGATGCCGGAGGGCGAGACATCCTCTCGCTGGAACGGGCAGAGAACGGAAAGTTCGTAAAGGCGGACATCTTCGAGCGTCCCGTGTCCTTCTCGGTGGAGAGCCATGCAAACGTAAGCTCTCCCGAAGAGGCGTTATCCGCATCGCTCAACAAGTACGGCACGGTCAATCTCGACTATATGCGGGAGATAACCGACAATACGGAGGATGAACTGCTTGGTGCCCTCAAGGGGCGCATCTTCTACAACCCGCTCGTGACAGGTTACGAGATAAAGGACAGGTTCATCGCCGGGAACGTGATAGAGAAGGCGGAAAATATCGAGGCATGGATAAACGACAATCCCGAAAACGAACGGCTGCCGGAAGTCAGGCAGTCGTTGGAGGCATTGAAAGAAGCCGAACCGGAGAAAATCCCGTTCGAGGATCTCGACTTCAACTTCGGGGAACGCTGGATCCCCACGGGCGTGTACGCCGCCTACATGAGCCGCCTTTTCGACACGGAGGTCAAGATAGCCTATTCCGCCAGTCTGGACGAGTTTTCGGTGGCGTGCGGCTGCCGCACCATGAAAATCACGGACGAGTTCTTGGTAAAGGGCTATTACCGGAACTATGACGGCATGCACCTGTTGAAACACGCCCTGCACAACACCTGCCCCGACATGATGAAGTCCATAGGAAAGGACGATAACGGCAATGACATCAAGGTGCGCGACAGCGAGGGCATACAGCTCGCCAACGCCAAGATTGATGAGATACGTAACGGCTTTTCCGAGTGGCTGGAAGAGCAGTCGCCGCAGTTCAAGGAGCGGCTGACGACGATGTACAACCGCAAGTTCAACTGCTACGTGCGTCCGAAGTATGACGGCTCGCACCAGACCTTCCCCGACCTCAACCTCAAGGGGCTGGCAAGCCGGGGCGTGAAGAGCATCTATCCCTCGCAGAAGGACTGCGTATGGATGCTTAAACAGAACGGCGGCGGCATCTGCGACCATCAAGTTGGGACCGGCAAGACGCTCATCATGTGCATTGCCGCCTACGAGATGAAGCGTCTGAACCTCGTCCACAAGCCGATGATTATCGGGCTGAAAGCCAATGTCGCAGAGATTGCCGCCACCTATCAGGCGGCATATCCCAACGCCCGCATCCTCTATGCCTCGGAGAAGGACTTCTCGACCGCCAACCGCGTGCGTTTCTTCAACAACATCAGGAACAACGACTATGATTGTGTCATCATGTCGCACGACCAGTTCGGCAAGATTCCGCAGTCGCCGGAGTTGCAGCAGCGGATATTGCAGGCGGAACTTGACACGGTGGAGGAAAACCTCGAAGTCCTGCGGCAGCAGGGCAGGAGCGTGTCGAGGGCCATGCTGAAAGGATTGGAGAAGCGCAAGCACAACCTTATAGCGAAACTGGAAAAGGTGGAACACGCCATCCAATCGCGCACGGACGACGTGGTGGACTTCAAGCAGATGGGCATCGACCACCTGCTCGTGGACGAGTCGCATAACTATAAGAACCTGACTTTCAACACCCGCCATGACCGCGTGGCGGGCTTGGGCAACAGCGAGGGAAGCCAGAAGGCCCTGAACATGCTCTTTGCCATACGCACCATACAGGAGCGCATGGGCAGGGACTTGGGGGCCACCTTCCTATCCGGCACGACCATCAGTAACTCGCTGACGGAGCTGTACCTGCTCTTCAAGTACCTGCGCCCGAAGGAACTGGAGAGGCAGGACATCCGGTGCTTCGACGCATGGGCGGCCATCTTCGCCAAGAAGACGACCGACTTCGAGTTCAACGTGACCAACAACATCGTGCAGAAGGAGCGTTTCCGATACTTCATCAAGGTGCCGGAGCTTGCCGCCTTCTACAACGAGATTACCGACTACCGCACGGCGGAGGACGTGGGCGTGGACCGTCCGCTGGGGAACGAGATACTGCACCATATCCCGCCCACGCCCGACCAAGAGTACTTTATCAAGCAGTTGATGCAGTTCGCCAAGACGGGCGACGCCACGCTGCTCGGCAGAGAACCGCTGTCGGAAACGGAGGAAAAGGCGAAGATGCTCATCGCCACCGATTACGCACGGAAAATGGCACTCGATATGCGCATGATAGACCCGCATTACGAAGACCATCCCGACAACAAGGCTTCGCATTGCGCCAAGATGCTTGCGGAGTATTACCACAAATACGACGCGCACAAGGGCACGCAGTTCGTGTTCTCGGACCTGGGGACGTACCGGCCGGGCGAGGGATGGAATGTCTATTCTGAGATAAAACGCAAGCTGACGGAGGACTACGGCATACCGGCAAACGAAGTCCGCTTCATTCAGGAGTGCAAGACCGACAAGGCGCGCAAGGCGGTGATAGACGCCATGAACGCCGGGACGGTGCGTGTGCTGTTCGGCTCCACGAGTATGCTCGGAACGGGCGTGAACGCGCAGAAAAGGTGTGTCGCCATCCATCACCTCGATACACCGTGGCGCCCGTCCGACCTCGAACAGAGGGACGGACGGGGAGTCAGGGCGGGCAACGAGATTGCCAAGCATTTTGCCGGGAACAACGTGGATGTCATCATCTATGCCGTGGAGAAGTCGCTCGACAGCTACAAGTTCAACCTCCTGCACTGCAAGCAGACGTTCATCTCGCAGCTCAAAAGCGGGGCGTTGGGAGCGCGTACCATCGACGAGGGGGCTATGGACGAGAAGTCGGGCATGAACTTCTCGGAGTACATGGCGTTGCTCTCCGGCAACACCGACCTGCTCGACAAGGCGAAATTGGAGAAGAAAATCGCATCGCTCGAAGGTGAGCGCAAGTCGTTTGGCAAGGGCAAGCGCGATTCGGAGTTCAAATTGGAAGCCAAGACGGGGGAACTTCGCAACAACACGGCGGTCATCAATGCCATGACGGAGGACTGGAACCGTTTCCTTTCCGTCGTCAAGACCGACAAGGAGGGCAACCGCCTGAATGCGGTCAAGGTGGACGGCGTCTCTTCTTCGGATGAGAAGGTTATCGGAAAGCGTTTGCAGGAGATAGCAAGGAACGCTACGACGGGCGGACTGTACAATCTTGTCGGGGAACTTTACGGTTTCCCGATAAAGGTGGTCAGCGAGAGGATGCTCAAAGAGGGGCTGGAGTTTACCGACAACCGTTTCGTGGTGGAGGGGAACTACAAGTACACCTACAACAACGGGCATCTGGCGATGGCTGACCCGGTGGCCGCCGCACGCAACTTCCTGAACGCGTTGGAGAAGATACCTTCCACCATCGACCAGTACAGGGCGAAGAACGAGGTGCTGGAAAAGGAGATACCGCAGTTGCAGGAGATAGCCGGCAAGGTGTGGAAGAAGGAGGACGAGTTGAAACAGCTGAAGTTCGAACTTGCCGCGCTCGACCGCAAGATACAGTTGGAGCTTGCGCCGCCCACGCCCGAAGTCGCCGAAAAGGAGAATGACGGGCAGGAGGTCAAGCCGGATACGGAAGGTGTACGGAACGTACCGTCACAACCCACCGAAGAAGCTCCGCTGATACGCAGCCCGGCGAATGACCGAAGTCCGTCTGGGAATTTCATTGCCGACCATGTCGTTATCGGACGGCCGGGATTCAACGTTCGTGACGAATGCAAACCGAAAGGAATAAAAATGTGAACGAGTGTGGATATGTATGGCAGGATTGGGAATATACCGTTCCTTTTCCTGCCTTTTTCCATCAATATGGTATAACAGGGATTCCATACGTAAAATCCTCCAATTTATATCAAGGAATAGGGTGTTGAAAGTAAATCGTCACGGCAAATCCGCCATATTTTCAGTATTTTCGCTAATTTTGCAACCAAAATAGTCAGGCATAATAAAATGGAACCATCTATATACAGTTATTCACTTTGTATTGCGCTGCCGTTGATGTTGTTCTTCGGCTTTTATTTTTTGCTGGCCCAAACCCCGGAAAAGGCCATTTTTGAGAATTACCTACGCTCCCGGCGGATAATGGGTATGGCGTTGTTATTGCTTGCGGCAAACTATTCGGTACATTTCTTCTTCGGGATAAGGTTCAAAAATGTCCATGCAGCCATATTGATGAATCTGTCCACCTATTTTCTGTGCTACTACCTTTTCAGTTCAGCATTGATAACACTGCTTGACCGTTTCTATATCACACGGAAAAGGATTCGGACGCATATCATTCTATGGATCATCTTCTCCGGACTTTCCGGGGTTGTCCTGTTGTTGTTTCCGGATGGAATAGTGCAGAAAAGCACTTTGCTGGCTTTGGCAGCATGGCTGGTGGTTTACGGACTGGTGTTGTCTCGCAGAGTCATTGTCGCATACCGCAGGGCTGTCCGGATTTTCGATGACACACATGCCGATGATATAGGCGCATATATAAAATGGCTGTCCATCTTTACTTATTGGGCTCTTATCTTCGGAGTTGGATGCGGATTGCTTACATTTTTGCCTGATGAATACGTTTATATATGGATTCTGTCATCAATTCCGTTTTACGTCTATCTCTACCATTGCTACCAGAATTATCTGCTGTTTTACGAACAGGTGGAAACCGCAATGGAAGATGGTATGATTTCTGAAGAGGAAGACCCGTGTGACACCAAACTGGAACAGATACAGAAACTGGAGAACCCGTCATACCGTTCCGAAATGGCGGAGAAAATAAACGGCTGGATTGATGCGGAGGGTTATATCCAGTCCGGCCTTACCATAAAGAAACTTGCTGATATGCTCCAGACTAACCGCACCTATCTGTCTGAGTATATCAAAACGACGTATGGTGCATCGTTCCGCGATTGGATTACCGGTCTCCGCATCAATTATGCGAAACGCCTGCTTGCGCAATATCCGAGGCTGACGGTTGCTGACATTTCTGAAAGATCCGGCTTTCTGTCCCCAAGCCATTTCATCAGGCTGTTCAAGGAAAATTCAGGCTGTACTCCTGCCAAATGGAGGAAAACAGAGGCGGAATAATGCACTGCTTTATGCCCAATAGAAATAACCTAAACGACAAAAAATAGTCTGAACGACAAAACTGAAATGTTCTAAACCACAAAGATGTGCGATTCTGACAATTGAGACAATTTTTATAGGCAAGAATCGGGCAGAATAAAATCTATTCGCTTATTTTGTATGCTGATATTCCTAATTGGAAATAAAAAAGCATATAAAAATGAGCAAAAGAATCTTATTCTTCATTTTGTTTTCGTGGCTGGCATCGGCAGCTTTTCCTGCTTTTGCGCAGCAGAAAACCGACACGGTCTACACTTTCCGCTTCGTGCCGCGAAAAGACATGTTCTATGTGCCATGGAATGACAATGGCAAAGAACTTGCGCGTCTTCTGGAGTGTATCGAAAGTAACAAACCGGATATAGTGGAGGGACGGCTGCCTCTTTACGTGGACGGATACTGTAACTCCGGCAAGTCGGAACGGGCAAGCCTCGCTATCGCCGGGACACGTTCCAACCGTGTGAAATCAGAGTTGATTACCCGGAAAGGACTGCGTGAAAACAACTTCATCACCCGTAACCATGCCTCGAAGGGCGACTTCGTGACGGTGCGTATCATACTGCCGAAAGAGAAAGTGCCGGTTATTGCGGAGGATACACATCCCGGTTACGAGGAAGAAAAGGAACAGTCACACCGTGAAAACGACAAGGCTACAGAAACAATCCAAGACACAGAGGGGGCAAAGGTGTCTACCGGACAGGAAAATCAGCCTGAATCCGTACTGTCGGCATCATCCACAACTTTGGGATTATCACTGCGTGCCAACCTGCTGCGTTGGGCAACCCTCACGCCCGACCTCGGTATTGAGTGGCACATCAACCCGTCATGGGGAATATCCGTGAACGGATCGTGGACTTCGTGGTCGTGGAATGAAAAGGACAGAAGATACGCCCTTTGGGAAGTGGCTCCCGAATTCCGCCGTTATATAGGTAAGGAGAAGCGTGGCTACCTTGGGGTAATGTTCAAGACCGGGCAGTTCAATTATAAGCTCTCCGCGACAGGCAAACAGGGAGACCTTACGGGTGGAGGCATCACCGGAGGCTACCAACTGAAATTGAACAATGCCCTCTCGATGGACTTCTCCTTAGGGTTGGGCTATATCCATGCCGACTATGACAAGTATGTGGTCATCAACGGCGTGAGGGTAA
>ENA-OXEU01000016-OXEU01000016.1-human-gut-metagenome-genome-assembly--contig:-NODE-16-length-115083-cov-24.0892_pt1 | contig 115083 bp, 94 predicted proteins | sample MGYA00249832_ERZ652258 | MGnify/ENA primary metagenome ERZ652258 (study PRJEB26925, sample SAMN05826730) | human gut metagenome | biome: ENVO:2100002; feature: ENVO:00000062; material: ENVO:00002003... | reverse complement strand
TTCACACAAAGATAGGATTTTATCGGATATACCCCTCAGGATTTTACGTTGACCCCATAGCCATCAGTTGATATTTCTGAGGGTCGTTTTTCTCTATTGCATCAGTATAGGCTTGTATCGATGGCGACATAAGATAGCCTATCTTGTTGATAGAGCTACAAATCACCACTTCATCAATACCCCACTCTTCTAATTTTTGTTTTAAGCGAGGCATATTTTGGGTTATCAAACCAGGAAGAACCCCGTATTTTTTTCGGATATAGTCACAGTATGCCTCGAAGATTTGTCTCATCTCATAGCCTAATATCAAATCTGTTATGATGTTTTGCAAAAATAGCACTTTCACATTAAGGCCTTTAAACATTTTCGCCTCGGCATCTACCAGCATTTGCATCAACTTTATGACATCTTTTCCAAGCACAGCCATGCCGCCCTTTGCAATCATAGATAATGCACCACCTACTGAATTGTTTGCAAACAACACCTCGTTTATTGCAGGAAATATACCTTTCTCGGCTACAAGGTTGGCATATTTATGTGGATAAGGAATGGAAGGATACCATGCAATATCGCCATATTTCGATTTGTTTTGCCTGAAATATTCGCATATTTCTTTTGCCCGTTCATTGCTATTAAGCATTATAGCCTTAATACCATTGTCAAACGCGATATCGTACACATTATAAATATTCTGAATGTCATAGAACTTCTCGGCCAACTGCTGAGCCTTCTCTTCTGACATATGGTTTATGCCGAAAAACTGGTTATCACCAAATATAATTCTGTCTATCTTTTCCATAATTATTTGTTGTTTTCAGAATCGTTGAACATATCATGAACCAATCGTTGAGTGTTATATCCGTCCTCGAATGTACATTGTATGCCGTCGGATGATTGACCGTTTATCACACTATCAGCAAAATGATACAATTGGCTTGTAAACTCATTGCCACGTACATAAAAGGGGACAGGCTTGAAAATGTCGGTTATATATACAGCATTCCACCCTTTGCGGTATTTGTAACCATCTACAGTATCGTTTAAGAAAATTTTCATCTCATGCTGGTCAACAATCAGCTTGCCGTTGTTGCCGAATATTTCGAGTCTGTTAGTAGGCTTTCTGTAGCTTGTATCGCACCAGTTTACATAGAGAGTACCCGAAATGCCATTATTGTAAATGAGTGTACTTGAAACGATATCTTCTACATTTTTTGAATACACTTGATTCATGCTCGTGCCGATGATTTTATCGGGAACGCCAATGATGTAATTAACCAAGTCAAGTGCATGTACTGCCATTTCGTAGGCGGCTCCACCGCCGTTCTCTCTTTTTGACCGCCAACTATCACCGCTCTCTGGTTTGGTTATCGTGCTGCTGTACATTTCAGATTTAAAACGTATCACGTCACCTATCAAACCTCCACGAACATATTCACGTGCTGTGGCAAACATATCGTTGAATCGATTCACATAACCAACTTGTGCTATCAGCCCTTTTGCCAAAAACATCTCTTTTAACTGCTTAGCATCATTGGGATTGACGGTAAATGGTTTCTCGCAGAATACGCTAATCCCTTTCTCGCAGACAAATCGACACACTTCATAATGGAAATTAGGAGGTGTGCATACGATTACGGCATCTGGATGCGTTTTTTCAATCATTTCCTTATAATCGGTAAATACCTCAAGACCCGATACATTCTTTTTCAAGATGTCTAATACCACCTTGGATGTGTCGGATACCGAAACCACCTCTACACGAGGGTGAGAATTGATGATTGAGAAATGGGTAATACCCATTCGGCCCATACCTATGATGGACAGTCTAATTGTTTCCATTTCTATATAAAATTTATATGGTGTTACTGATCTTTTCTATGGCTTTATTAAATCATTGACAAAGTCCATGATTGTACGCTGCTTCATTTCTGTTTGGCTATTGAGCAGCCTTTTATAATTCGTAACAAAAGTTTCTGCCGAGTCATTCTTCCCTCGAAAGACCAAAACAGAATTAGGGCTAAAGCGCTTTATTGTTTCGCTATTGTTCGTTATTATTTTGCAACCGCAACTTTCTGCTTCGAAGCATCTCATTGTGATGCCACTTTGCTTGGGATGGGCGAAATCTAACGTGACAGCTGAATTAGACAGTATTTCAACATAATCTTTGTAAGCTAATGTCCTGAAATGTATGAACCGATGAAGTTTTAAATACTCAACAGGGTGCTTTATCACATTTAGTACCATAGTTACGACATTGCTTTCATACAAATAAACAAATGCTTGACTTGGACGCAGTGTTGATAATACATCGGAAATATAAGGCAACCTGTCGGAATGAATTTTCTGTATTACCGATATGTCATATTTTCTATTCTTATTCGTCAGCACATTAATTCCTGAAATTGCCGAATATAATTCCACTACGTCAAGATTATATTTCTGTGCATCGGCATAATCGAAAGTATAGAACTTATCTACATGATTATACCATGACAATGATAGTGGGTGGAATGCGAATGAATCGAAATTGTAGCCGACTATGTATGAGCAGCACTTGCGGATTTCATCAATCAATCTTTTTGACATTCCATATCCCTTGATGATAATGCAAATATCATATTTTGCCCCATCATGCAAGAAGTGTCTCTTTACGTGCTTGAACGTCGCTCGATATAAAATCTTGGTTACTCCTGCTTTCCATAGCACTTTGGTCAGCAGGTTGTCGGGATAGCGGTCGTTGCAGAGGGTGGTTTCAAAGCCGCACTTCTGGAGTGCTGCTTGCATCTGCGATGCCATGGAATAGAAGTTCAATGGCATTATCAGCAGGCATTTCTTCATACCGGTCATGACAATAGTGTCTTTACAAAATTTTGTATATAGAACTGCTTGATGCTATCGGAGTTATCTTGCTTCGAAGGCTTGTCGAGGAATTCTTTTATCCCGTTGAAGTTCAAATCATCGAACACATGAATGCGGTCGGGCGAATAGAAAGGTTCCGACAATGCCCGTCTGTTATTTGTTATGATTTTACGCCCAGCACACAGGTTTTCCATAAATCGCATTGTGTAGCCGGTTTGTTTGTGGTTGGCAAAATCGAAAGTGGCCTTTGACCGCTGCATCATATTTACAAATTCAGCTTGCTTTATACTGTGTAATTTCAACCCGTGCGGAATAAATCCGTTCAGCAATAATTTCAGCATGACCACGGGTGTGCATTTCAGATATTTCTTAAAGCGCAATCCTTCCCCTTTGCAATATTTCTCAAATGCCATTACGGCTTTGTATCGTGCGGGTTTTACCATGTTGCCTACCATGTACACGTCATAGTCATATTCACCCGATGATAAATTCTGAAATTCACGCATGCAAAACAGCGGCAAATATCCTATTCCGCACCGTTGCGCATCGTCTGGGTCGAAAGTGTACGCTTTGTCGAAGTATTGTAGATAAGGAGTGTAGTCAGCTGTCGGAGATAATGCGTCCCAAGAATAGAATATAAATTTAGCTTCGGGGTGTTCAAATCTCAATCGTTTAAAAATTTCCAATGGGAAAGGGTGCACTTTTAGTATCACGATATATTCATACTTGCTATTTTTTTCTTTTCTCACCATATTGGAGAAAAAACGGTCAAGTTTAGAACTATATGCTGATTTTGAAATAGTCCTAAGAACTTTCTGCCAAGTTTTACGTAATTCTACAGGATAGAAAGCCACTTCATACCCCATTAACTCCATTTCATGGCTTATCGCACCGATATAGCTATGATATGGCAAACCAATAAATAGTATTTTCTTCATTATTTTTGAGTGATTTTTTTACGATGGACGAAAATATAGACTGCGCCAAACAGCATTGGCAGTATATATGATATGTTTTTTATAATCACCATTGTGTCCAGGCTGAAAACGCCCATCTTTCCTGTCACGAAAATGATTATTACCGAGGCAGCTACGCCTATGCTTCCCGACAGCAACAGCGATTTGAAGTCTCGCCAGGCATTCAGTATCGACGAAACCGAGTAGTATAGCAGATTACAGATAAAACCAGGTAGCAGCATATACACATACTTGGTGTTTTCGCTGTGCATAGGGAACAAAACATCTACGATGGGCTGAAATAGTGTAAGTGTCACCAACAATGTAACCACACCGTAGGCTATCAACACGAGTGTGTAATTACGGCTTTGCCTGTAGAATTCGGGTAATTGGCCATGTTCATAGGCACTTATGATTTTCGGGAAAAAAAGATAATTGGTTGACGTAGGAATCAAAACAAATAATGATGAGAACACGAATACAAGATAAAACCTGCCCAAATCTTCCACATTGAGCAAATAAGCTATACTCCACCTCTCAATTTGTATGTTCAATATTGAAAATATTCCTACGCAGAATGGCACAAAACCTAGCTGAATTATGCTTTTAATTATTTTCTTGGAAAAACACAGCGCCGTAGGACGCAATTCCTTACAACGCAACAACGCCAAAGTCACAAATACCACTGGTTGCATCATGATGCTCAAAATACCGCCGAATATCCCCCATACAAACACTAATGCGATAAGCACAATAGATATAATACCCGAAATAGTGAGTATCTGGTTGATTTCTGGAATCATCTTCTTAACGGTCATCGTATTGGTCAGCCAAGTAGAAGCTAATGTAAATATACCAGCAACTACCGAAAGCAACAGATATTGCTTGCCGATTATGACGTCTATTCCTATTATAGGGAAAACGAGTGCAAAGACAATCAATAGCGCTCCAAGGCATCCAAGGAAACTGAATACGATGTTGTTAACCTGGTCGCTTTCATCATGCTTATAGGCTATGATGCGATAGCCGCCTTGAAAGAACCCAAAATGCATGAAGCCGATGAACATGATACAGGTTTGCACAAGGCTAATCATACCCAGGTCAGCCAAATCAAGCACACGCATGAACACAAACGAACGCAGAAAGTTGATTGCATGGACAAACAAGTTGACTATGATAAACAGTGTATTTTGGCTGAATAATATATTCAATGCCCTATGTTTATTCAGCATAGATATATTTTAAGAAATGATCTTTTTGACAAATGAGCTAAGATGATATTCTTCAAACCGTTTCTCTGGGTCGGTCAAAGGTGTTCGCAGAAATTCTTGCACCCCATCAAAGTCAAGATTGTCATAAATAAAAAATCTGTCGGGCGAATAGAAAGGAGCTGCCAACACGTTTTTATTATTGGTTATGATTTTCTTTCCAGCACACAAGTTTTCCATCAGCCGCATGGTAAAACCATTTTGCACATGGTTGGCAAAATCAAAAACAGCAGCGGAATTCCGTATCATCTCCGACAATTTGTCATTGCTGATTGACGACAAGTAAAGGTTTCGTAAAGATCCACCTTGCCGTAGTATTTTTATGTTCTTAGTTACCGTGCTTTTCAGGAAATAATCGAAATGTATGTCATGCTTGGCGCAGTATAGTTCAAAATGCTTTACTGCGTCATATCGGCGCAAATCGGCTAAATTGCCTACCATATATACATTGTCATTGCAATCATAATTGGATACTATTTCGTGATATTTCCTTATGCAAAACAAGGGTAGGTAATTGATATGATAAGATATTGCATCATGCATGTCGAAAGTGTAAACCTTGTCGAAATAGCCGAAGTAACGCCGCATATCAATGCCCTTGCGAGTATAACCTGCTACAGCATCCCATATATACAATATGAATGTCGCTTCCCGATGTTGCTCCTTTAATATTGCAAGATTTTCGATTTTCAAAAATGGCAAAAGGCAAAATACGATGTCGTAGCGGTTTTCTTTCTCTTTCTCAACCATTACTCGTTGCTGTTTTGTCTCTACATCGGTTGCCCATTGGGGGGATACAAGTCGCCTGATTTTGGTTGGCGTGGAATATGGATGGAGTGGATGGTAAGTTACTGAAAAAAACTGCTTGCCAAGTTCAGCAACCATCTCACGCGTGTAATTCTGGTAATCCCAGCCGATGAATAAAATTTTTCCCATGTTTAACTGTTTAGTCGAGTGTGTTATCTAATCCTGAATATATGAATAGTAGAAAAAATGGAGTCATGGCAAGTGGTTCGGAATTTAGTGACAATAACAGCAAGGCGGCCATTATCCACTTTGAACCACATATAATTTTTTGACGGCACATTCCCCACAGATACCATGCGGCGAATGGTATGCCCCATATATACATCAAGCTGATAAGACCATTCGTGTTTCCTGTGTCTTTAGTCTGTGAGCCGGTTAATTCTCCTTGCCATGCTATTTGGCTGCGCATTTGCTTAAAGCGTTCGGTATTTGCGCCGATACCTATCAATGGATTTTCATAGGCAATGGTCAGCCCTGCAATGACATCAGCTTGTCGGGCAAAGAATGAACCTTGATTTTCTCCACTGACCTTATCTGATATATTGCCGGTGACTATTTTATATCCGTATCCAAACCCAACCGCTGCAACAATCATTACAGCTATGACAGTAAAGATATTTTTTGTTGTGTGTAATTTTTTGAACAATTCATACAGTAAGATAATGCTTAGAATGATATAACCAGTGGTAGAAACTGTTAGAATAATTGACAATATGGTTGCAAAAATCCATAGCCTTTCCTTGTACTTGTTAAGTTGGAGTATCAAGAAAATATTCAAGTAAATTTGGTAGATTCCTGGTTCCCAAAAGAAGCCACATAATCGCTCTTTTACCCCTACGATGCCACGGTAAAAGAGAAATGCGATGTGACTAACTTTACGCCTGTCGCCATAGCTATCTGTAAATTCATAGATTGAGAATAAATCAGGGAAAAATGTGTAAAGAATAGCCGAAATAAGTCCTAAAACAATCATTATTTTCATGATTGGCATTATTTCAGATATTAGAATATCAATTCCTGCTAATCGATAATATGAATAGACAATCATCCCCGCTATGATATTCGATAATGCCGCCAAAGCCGCACTATCAAATATGTTTAGGATTAAAACTTGCAGTGCAACCACGCATAGGAATGCCGCAAAAAAATACCATATTTGCCTAGGAACACACTTTAATGTTATTCCGCCTAATAGTTTGTAAATCCTTGCACCGTAAACGATGATTACAAACAGGCATATAGGATTGCGAATAAACAAATGGCTGCCACCGCTGAGCATCATCACGAGGAAAAGCAAAATGATGCCTGGCCAGTCACGACAAGTTGGCAGAACTTTAATGTTCATTACGTTGTGAAAGGATGCTTTTGATTTTCGAATTGTCCCCATATACGCATGGCGAATCATACGGGCGATCAGGGAACGCCCCATAGTCGAGCTGTATGTTGAGCCCGTTTTCTTTAATGAAAGATTCCACACGTTCGGCAAGACTTATAGGTTGTCCCGAACAGCAATTTATAATCCCGGATATGTTTTCTTGCTCCACTACGGCTGCTATCTGCATGGATAGCTCATCAATGTCGATGAAGTCATACTTGTTTTTGCCCGAGGTGAAAGGGAAATGCGTCTTACCTTCAAGTGCTGCGGTACGCAACTTGGCAAAGATAGAATTGCTTTTCAAGTCATCGCCCACTATATAATAAGCCCTAATCCACTGTAATACGCAATCATGTGGTTTGGCCGACAAAATCATGCTTCGCCTTAAAGCATCCTTTGCAATACCATAAAATGAAATAGGATTGCAAGGTGTATTCTCATTGATGACTCCTTCATGGTAGCCAACTTCATGCATCGTTCCCATCACGGCAAGATGTTTCAACCCACTGTCGAGCAATGCGGACAAAAACTTGTAATGGTTGGATAAGTCACCTATGTGGGCAGGAGAATTATGTACAAAACCATTGCGCCATGCCATGTGGAGGCAAACATCGGGTTTGCCTAATTTCTCATAAAGGTTATCACCATAAGCACCCGATAGAATATCAAATTCTTTTAAGGTCGCTCTTTTGTCTACCTCGTTTAGGCGAATGTCACAAGCTGTCACATCATGTCCTTGTTCCAGCAATTGGCACACCACGTGCCGACCGATATAGCCATTGGCTCCGGTTACTAAGATTTTCATACAATTCTTATTTGATTATTCGTTGATAAAATTCCCGTCTTTATCGGTTTTTTCCCATCGGTTTGATTGAGGATTAAAGCGTTTAACTATGCGAGCAGGATTTCCCACAACCACGCAATAGTCTGGTATATCTTTTTTTATGAAACTATATGCTCCTATGACACAATTCTTGCCTATTCGACAGCCCATTATACACGCATTTCTCCCTATCCATGTTCCACTGCCAATTACTACGTTGCCTAAAGACACAACTTCTTGATTCCGGATAGGAATTTCAATGTTATCATACGTATGGGTGTTGTCTGATATATAAGTGTTTTCTGCCATTTCTACTCCATCTTCAATAATAATGCTGCACAAGGCATAGATTTCGGAGAAACGTCCAATTCTTACGCGGTTGCCTATGGACAGCTTACCTTTTTTTGAAGTCGCCAACCATGTTTTGTCACTGATCCATAGATTACTGCCTAAAAATATATTCTGCGGATTAAGCAATTGTGGATTAAACAGGAAATTGTGCTTACCAAAAGCTCCGAACGCATAACTGTTAAACAAAACAAAAAACCTGCACTTCAACTTTCTCCACAATTCGTGTGGAGGATTATTTTTAAAATAACCCATAATAAACTATATATTAGGCAATAATAAAATTTCCATCTTTATCTGTCTTTTCCCACTGCCCTGATTGTGGATTATAGCGTTTTATTATACGGGCTGGGCTTCCAACAACAACACAGTAGTCTGGAATGTCTTTATTTACCATTGAACCTGAGCCGATCACACAATGACGGCCTATTTTACACCCCATTATGCATACATTCCGTCCAACCCATGTGTACTCGCCAATTTCTACAGGGTTCAATTTGTCCAATCCTTGTTTAATAATTGGAATATCTATATTAGAATAATGGTGCGTGTTGTCGGCAATGAAAACATTGTCGGCCAAGCGGACGCCTTTCTTAAGTACAACCGAAGAAACTGCTGTGATTTCAGACATACGCCCTATTTTCACATCGTCTTCAATGACTAACTGTGGCTTCCCCCCATTTAATTGTCTTGTCTTGATGGCAAATAGCCATGTGAAATGTTCGATACTACAATTTTTCCCAATATAAATATGCTCGGGGTTGAATATTCGTGGAGATACAATGATGCTGCCTTTGCCAAAAGATCCGAAAGAATGCCCCCAGAACAGTCGGTAGAAAAAACTTCTTATATGAATTGTTCCAGAATGGAACAGCTTAAAAAATGTCATAATACTTTCTCCTTGAAAAATCACACGATGAGATTACCATCCTTATCTGTTTTCTCCCACTTTCTTGACTGCGGGTTATAACGTTTTACTATACGGGCTGGGTTGCCTACAACAACACAATAATCAGGAATATCCGTTTTAACAAATGAAAATGCTCCTATGACGCAATTCCTCCCTATCTTGCATCCCATAATACAAGTATTGCGTCCTATCCATGTTCCTTTTCCTACAGAGACATTGTTTAGCGGTGTAATATTTTGATCTCTAATAGGAATATTAACATCGTCATACGAATGCGTGTTATCCGAAATATAAGTATTTTCAGCCATAACTACACCTTCTTCTATCGTTATGCTTTGAATAGCATATATTTCCGAAAAACGTCCAATTCGTACTCTATCCCCGATTATCAGTTTGCTGCTACTGCCTAACGAAGCCAACCATACTTTATCGTTTATTCGACAATTATTTCCAATATAGATATGTCTGGGGTTTTTTATTCGTGGTGAAATTAGAATTGTCCCTTTCCCGAATGCCCCGAAAAAAGATTTAAAAAGCAATCGATAGCAAAAACTTTTCAAGAAAGGTATTCCATAATGAATAAAGTTGAAAAACGATAATTGACCTTTTAGTTGCATTTTATTGCTATCCCTGTTTGTTGTACATCTCATCGTAATATTTCATGTAATCGCCCGAAGTCACATTGCTGAGCCATTCTTGGTTATCAAGATACCAGCGCACTGTTCGCTCAATTCCCTCTTCAAATTGCAACGACGGCTCCCAGCCAAGTTCACGTTGAAGTTTTCGCGAGTCGATGGCATACCGTGCATCATGACCAAGACGATCGGTGACAAATGTAATCAAGTCGTCATCTGCACCCTCGGGACGACCGAGCTGACGATCGACAGTCTTAATCAACACCTTGATGATGTCGATGTTCTTCCATTCGTTGAATCCGCCAATATTATATGTTTCGGCTATCTTTCCGTTATGGAAAATTATGTCGATGGCACGGGCATGGTCTTCCACATACAGCCAGTCGCGTACATTCTCACCCTTGCCGTAAACCGGCAGCGGACGGCGGTTGCATATATTGTTGATGAACAACGGTATCAGCTTCTCGGGAAATTGATATGGCCCGTAGTTATTTGAGCAATTAGTGACAATCGTGGGCATGCCGTAAGTGTCATGGAACGCTCTCACAAAGTGGTCGCTCGATGCTTTCGATGCCGAATATGGGCTGTGAGGGTTATACTTGGTAGTTTCCAAGAAAAAGTCGTGTCCGTATGCGCGGTGATGCGTAGTCGACGATGCGACTGTGGTAAATGGCGAGTCGATACCGTCGGAATCGGTCATTTCCAATGCTCCATACACTTCATCAGTGGAAATGTGGTAGAAACGTTTCCCTTCAAATTTTTCGGGGAGCGATTCCCAATACAATTTTGCGGCCTGCAACAGCGATAGTGTACCCATCACATTAGTACGGGCAAATGTGAACGGGTCTTTAATAGAACGGTCGACATGGCTCTCGGCGGCAAGGTGTATTATGCCATCGACATTGTATTGCTTAACCAAGGCGAGCATAGCGTCAAAGTCACAAATGTCGGCACGGACGAAAGTGTAGTTACTGCTCTGCTCCACATCCTTGAGGTTGGCGAGGTTGCCAGCGTATGTAAGTTTGTCTACGTTTATAATGTGATAATTTGGGTACTTGTTTGCAAATAGGCGCACTACGTGCGAGCCAATGAATCCGGCACCGCCGGTAATAATTATATTGCGTTTAAATGAATTCATAATGTTACGATGATTAATAAAGTGGAACGTTGTAGTCAAATAAATCGGTGGCATCTTTCAATCGCGGGTGTTTCATGTCTTTTTCAGAGAGCAAGACATCACTTGGGGGCAGATGCCAGTCAATTCCAAGATCGGGGTCATTCCATGCCAAAGCACCTTCCGACTGCGGGTTGTAGAAGTTGTCGCATTTATATTGGAAAATTACCTCATCAGTAAGTACCGAGAAGCCATGAGCAAATCCTCGCGGAATAAAAAATTGACGGTGATTATCTTCGGTAAGTTCGACAGCCACATGTTGACCGAAAGTGGGAGAACCACGACGAATGTCGACAGCAACATCCAATACTGCTCCTTTAATGACGCGCACCAATTTGGATTGTGCAAATGGAGGCCGTTGGAAATGCAACCCGCGCAGTACGCCGTATGATGACTTGCTCTCATTATCTTGGATGAAATTCACTTGACGAACTTTTTCGTCAAACTCACGCTGCATATACGACTCAAAGAAATAACCGCGAGAGTCACGGAAAATATGCGGCTCAATAATCACTACGCCATCTATAGCTGTTCTGATAACTTCCATATTAATATAAATTTTCCTTTCCTGTTTGTTCCATTTCTTCAATCACTTTCAGCAAGTATTGCCCATATTGGTTTTTCAGCATGGGACGAGCGATTTCTTTCATTCGCTCTTTAGTAATCCATCCCTTGCGATAAGCTATGCCTTCAAGACATGCAATCTTCAGCCCTTGTCGTTTCTCTATCACCTCTACGAAAATCGATGCATCTGCAAGCGAATCATGAGTTCCCGTGTCTAACCAAGCAAAGCCTCGCCCAAGTGTTTGCACTTTCAAGCTGCTGTGTTGCAGATATTCTTGATTGACAGTAGTGATTTCTAACTCTCCACGTGCCGAAGGTTTGATATGCTTTGCCACTTCCACAACATTGTTAGGATAGAAATACAAGCCTACTACGGCATAATTCGACTTTGGTTTAGTCGGTTTTTCCTCGATGGACAGGCAATTGCCATTGGTATCAAACTCTGCAACACCATATCGTTCGGGGTCATTTACCCAATAGCCAAATACAGTTGCTTTATTGTAGCTTTCAGCATTCTCTACGGCTTCTTTCAGTAGTGTGGAAAAACCTGTACCATGGAAAATATTATCACCTAGTACAAGACACACAGAATCGTCACCGATGAATTCTTCTCCGATAATAAATGCTTGCGCCAATCCATCTGGTGACGGTTGTTCAGCATATTCAAAATGCACGCCATAGTCGCTCCCGTCACCCAGCAGACGGCGAAACCCCGGCAAATCTTGTGGTGTAGATATGATTAATATTTCCCTAATCCCTGCCAACATCAATACCGAAATGGGGTAATATACCATCGGCTTGTCATATATTGGCAACAATTGTTTGCTTACCCCTTTTGTAATAGGATAGAGCCGTGTGCCGGATCCTCCAGCCAATACGATTCCTTTCATATTTATTCTTATTTTCTCCTTATAAAAAAGTTAATTATATAAGAGGGTTACTTGTTACTTCTTTAAATGCCTGAATATATATTTCTGGTAAATATTTGTCACCAATTTTGGTTTCTTGGGAAACGACCATGTCTGCAAATGCAATTTTTTTTGCAATAGGCATACAACCAAACATATAGCATTTTTTCCACATTTCTTCAGCTATTTCAAACAACCCTTTCATCCTTGTTCTTGCAGCGTGTTTTACAAAGCCGTAAATCATATCTTTATAATCCTTTACAGGTATGTCTATCCATTTTTCTCTTTCAACACCCTTGTTTATTGCTGCATTTTTTATATCTTCTTCTAATCCATACAAAGAGAAATGTTCCGGAATTGAATCTCCCTTAAAGTTCATACAAACACAAAGATCCCCAACTATTATCGAAAAGAATCCGTTCTTTTCATCATACCTGCAGTGAATAAATCCAGCGTTTGTCCGGCAAAAATCCTTGCAACGAACCATTCGATATGAGATCCCTATTTCTTTGACCAGATTTGCAATATCTTCTTTGTTTTCTTTACACAATAAATATCTGTATAGCAAACTTCTCAATCTGTCATTTAATTCCTGCCCAAAAGAAAAGCCTTGTTTCTGTTGCACGGATAAACGCCATGCAACAGAAATCCAAAAAAATAAAGGTATATCGGCATCAATGTTTTTACAATCCTTGTAGAACATACTATATGGGGATTCTAAAAATTCTGCAAGCATCTTTTCACAGTGCGGACAGAAAACGTAATCCTCTGAAACAGGATTGATGCTAATTTGCTGCAATCTTTCCTCTGTAAGGTCATCAAATGTTTCTTCCCATTTCGTAGAAGATAATCCATGAGCATAAACTTCCGTTCTGTATTTATCAAAAGTGAACATAAGTTCTTTATCTCTTTTGTAATCCCCGTCGGAACTTACCATTACGGAAAGAAAACTCGGTAACTGATGTGAATTCTTCTTTGTAGCATCATCAGTTTTACATATCCTACATTTCATCATTGTTTTGGCATAACAAACGAATGGATTATCGTACTTAATGACAATTTTAAAATATCCAAGAATAATATTGGATTTAATCTTTTGAATGAATTGAAGCACCAAATAAGCCTGTGAGCGTACCAATCGTTAAATGTTTAGCAACCCAACGTCCATAGTGTTCTTTCTTCAGTTTTTTATCCTTTATCTCGGATTCACCCAGTTTTTTGATGCAGTCAAAGCCTGTCCTATTTCGAATCTCGGTATTGACCTTATCTATTCCATTCATTAAATGGAATACACCCTTTTCAAAAATACTCAAATCATCCATATTGATGTTTTTAAATTACTTCCTATTTATTTTTTGCACAGTCACTGATTGGTAATGTTCGATTATTACAATGTGGTATCTTTCTTTGTAACATAGCTTTCAAAGTTTCAAGCCCATGCAAATCTGTGCCTGAATATTCATACATCCCTGCCTTTTGCAATTTATAAGCATTCTTTTGAACCTCCTTCCCATACAATCCATAGACTGAGAATAGGTTAAGTTGAAATTTTACGCCCATGGATTTTAACTTCTCGTAATATTTTACATCCATGTAGAGATACCGTTCCGGATGGGCCAATACGGGGTGATAACCTTTAGTTTTTATGCGAAGTAAAATATTTTGCAATCCAATTGGAGGGCTAAAGTAGCTTGTTTCAACCAGTAGTAGCTTGCCGTTTTCTCCCAATGGCAACATATCGTTCTGTTCCAATCGTTCCTCAAAGAGTTTATCTAGCATATTCTCGGAGGCAAGGTGTAAAGTTATGTTGCCACTGTATGCAGATTGCAGCTCGTCAAAACGTTCTTGCAAGTGTTTGGTGGTATTTGGAATATCTTCCATAATATGCGGAGTTAGCCACACTTCCTTAATTCTCAACCGTTCGTATTCTGCAAGTATTTGCAGAGCTTCGTCTATGGTTTGCACCCCATCATCCACGCCCGGGAGGATATGGTTGTGCCAATCGACGAAGCCATGGAAATAGCCACACGCTTCCAATGTCGATTTTTTTCGCAAAAGCCACATAAACCAGATCTACTTATTAATGAATGGTATATAAAAGTAGGGAAAACCTATGCGCAGGGGTATTAAATGGACCGTAACCTCCTTGCGGCAACAGGTCTTCCCGATAAATATCACTTACTACTATAATAGCTTCTGCTGCCATAACCGTACTTGTAGCCAAATTTATACCCATAACGGTATCCGTACCTATTACTTCCACCTTCTGTGCCATTCAGTAGTAAAGCCATGTTCTTAAAGCGTTTTTCATCGTACATACGTTGCAACTCAGGGAGCATATCTCGTTCAAGTAGTCCAGCACGTACCACGAAAATAGTGCGATCGGTTAGCTTCTCAATAATCTGCGTGTCTGCTACTATGTCAACTGGGGGACAATCGATAAAAATATAATCGTATAGTTCACGCAATCTTGTTATCAAATCCTCAAATAATGGAGTCGCCAGCAGTTCAGTAGGGTTGGGCGGAATAGTCCCTACTGGAAGCAAGAATAATCCCGGACAATCAGGATATTCTTTTATCAAGTTGTTAACATCATTTTCCCGTTTGCTCAAGTAGTCGCTCAAACCTTTGGATTGCATTCCTAAATTACTTGATGCCGAGCTATGCCTTAGGTCGCCATCAATAACTAACACTCGCTTGCCTTTCATAGCGAAAGTCGCAGCAATGTTCATCGTAATGAAGGTTTTTCCACTACCTGGGTTGAACGAAGTGAACAAGGTAACACTTGCTTTATCTTCTATTTTAGCATCGAGCATAAATTCTAAATTTGTACGTAATACGCGAAACGCCTCATTGATGATGTCCCTGTGTCCTTGCTTTATGATAATTGACTTGTTCGTATGGGTACTACCTTTTTTACCAGCTTCTGTTTTTAACGGAATTTCACCAGCAAAAGGCATTGACAAATACTCAACATCCTTACGACCACGAACTTTATTATTTGTATTTTCACGGAAAAATATAATTGTGACAGGAAGTAATATTCCTATTATAAAAGCGGTTATGATTATTTTCTTTTTAATTGGCTCGGTAGGTTTCATACTTCCAGTCGGAGGAGTTATGACACGCGTGTTATAGGCGGTAAAAGCCTGCGACAATTCGTTTTCCTCGCGTTTTTGTAAAAGGAAAAGATAAAGAGCCTCCTTAACTTTCTGCTGCCGCTCTACAGACAGTAGATACTTGCCTTGTGACGGATTAGCTGCTATCCGCGCAGTGGTCTGTCGTTCGCTCTGCTGCAAGGAGCGTATCTGAGTATTTAGCGTGGTGATATGATTGTCGATTGAGGTGATTATGGCGTGACGCATATTCTCCAGCGACTGATCCATATCGGCTACCAATGGATTCCTTTCACTACTGTTTGCCACAAGGTCATTCCTGCGAAGTTGTGCCGTATTGTAATTAGCGATTTGTTGTTCAATGCCTGGGCTTTCGATGCCCGAGTTAGCCGGAAGTAACTGGTTCTTACTTGTGGAATTAGTGAGATAGTTACGGATATACCTCGCCATGGAAAGTTGTGTGTTCAATGCAAGAATTTGAGCATTGGTCTCGCTGCTTTGCGCCATATACATACTGGCCGCAGCCTGTACATCGGGCAGAAGATGTTCGCTCTTGTAAGAGGAAATGTTTTCGTCCACATTTCCTAATTCTTGCTCAATTACGCCAAGCCGGTCACTGATAAAAGCTGAGGTACTGACAGCAATTTGATTCTTATCCTTGATCCAGTTTTCATTATAAACGGCTATTATTGTATTAAGCACGTCCTCTGCACGCTGAATACACACATCTTTAAATGACAGATTTATGACAGTAGATTTCTCATCATTTAAAGTCACAGAAAGATTGGAACCATAATTTTCTGTGGTCTTTTGGTAACCCATACGTGATACATAAATGGGAGTAATATATGTGGATGAATCATTCACTGCAGTCACGACAAGATTGCCTATAGGGGTTTCAACAGTGTCATTCAACAAAGTTGTGATTGTTCCTTCTACATCTTTACCATCCCGTGAAAAATCCGCTAGAAGTATATGGCCGTCTTGACTGGGATTAATAGTAAAAGCAATACTCTCATTGTCTTTCAAGTCGTTAAAGTTCACCGTGTATGGACAATCACGCCCATACAAAACTTTCTTGTAAAAACTACCATCGGTGTGATAGCTAATATCCAAGTGGAGTCGTTTCACTACATCAAGCATCACCGCAGGCGACTGTAATGACTGCATCTCATTATTCACGTTGGTATTGGTCTGGAAGAGGTCAAAATCTCCCATCAAATTTGCCGCATCACTCAATGAGTTTCCTTTGGAATCCTCCTTGATAAGGAGCGATGCGGATCGAGTATATACAGGCGGAGTAGTTAAAAGGTAAATAACAGCTATTCCAATAGTTACAACTAACGAAATAGCGAACCAATACCACCTGTTTAAACAGAGATAGAATAAATCTTGTATGCGGATAGAATCATCTGCCTGTTTAGGTTTTGACATATTGTTTTGAACTGCCACGATATTCTAAAATTAAATAGTTATGACTAATTGAAAATTAAGATGCCGATAGAAGTCAGCAATGATGCCAGTGAAATCCAGAACGAGGTGGAACGCACGTTGTTACCATTGACAGTTGATTGACGGGCTTTTACCGCATTGGGCTCCACATACACCACATCGTTCTGCTGCAGGTAGAAGGCCGGTGAAGTATATACATGATTACCCGATGTGAGATTCAAACCATATACTCGTTGCACATCCCCTTCCTGCCGTAGCACCATGACTTTTGACCGATTACCGTATATGGTTAAGTCGCCCGCCATGCTAAGGGCATCTAGTACGGTCAGCTTGTCCCGGTCAATGCTGAAACGTCCAGGGTTGTTCACCTCACCCAGCACGGATATGCAGAGGTTGGCAAACTCCACGGTCACAACAGGGTCTTTTACCAAATTCTCCTTTATCAATTCATTTTTGATATATTCAGCGATTTCTTCTCGTTTCATCCCGGCCACATACATCTTACCAAGCACAGGAAAGTCTATCTCTCCATCTGTATCCACGGTATATGCAGAAACGCCTTGATTATTAGAGACTGTAATGCCATTCGTCCTCAATGACTGACCTAATTGTCTAGACACATAAGGTAGGTTGAATAAGTCCGTTAACTGTGGATCGCGGCTGTTCACGATAATGGAAATCTTGTCCTCAGGGCGAACAGTAATGGCTTTCATTTCTGGCAATTTAATTTCTGTTTCTCCGGGTTTCAAATCCTGAAAATACACTACCTGTTTGGATGAACCGCAGGAACTTAATGCCGCTACGACGGCCAATAAAATCAATAGTAAATAAATCGGTTTATATTTATTCATACTTCTATGGTTTTCTTAGTTTCCTTGTTTTTCTTGATGCCTTGATTGATGCCTAATTGCAGCAGAGACCATAAAACAATGTCGGTAATCAGTAATCCGGTCATTCCCATGTGGTTGGTCAATAGCCAGTTTAACACGATAAAAAACAAGGCTATGAATAAGATGAATACCATCACGGCACGGGGACGAAGCCCCGTCCGCAACAGCTTATGATGAAAATGATTCTTATCGGGCAGAAAAGGGTTCTTTTTCTCCCGCAAACGGTGTATGACCACACGTACCACATCGAACAAGGGTACTATCAAAGTGGAAAAGGCCAACACCATGTTGGAGTGTCTGGCTACTTCGGGGTTATCTGCACGGCTCAGATGAATGACCAGCAGACTGATGATATAACCCAAAATCAGACTTCCCGTGTCCCCCATAAACAATTTGTGTCCTCTTTTGGCGTTACCAAACACATTGTAGAACCAGAAAGGCACAATCACACCGAAGGTTGAAAAAGCCAACAAAGCGTAAATTTCATCACCTTCAACCATGCAAATCAGCCCCAACACAAAGAGTGAAATACTGCTCAATCCCGAAGCCAATCCGTCGATGCCGTCTATCAGGTTGATGGCATTGGTGATATACACCACCACAAACAAGGTGAACAACACACCCAAAATTTTCGGCAATTCATAAATGCCAAATAATCCTCCCAATGTGTTGAACCATTCGCCCGGCCATACAATTAAGAAAGCAGCCAAAATCTGTACAAGGAATTTATACCGGTAGCCGACTCCTACCAAATCGTCAGCAACGCCAATTAAGAAAAGCATCATACCGCCCACCGCAAAAAACAAAAACACGTTGGTAGGCAGGTTTTCTATTGGATAACCGCAATAAAAACGTACCCCGAGAATGAAGCACAAGACTATCAATATCACCGGAAAAAAGGAGATGCCACCCAAACGGGGTACAGGTATTTCGTGTACTTTTCGGCTATCCGGCATGTCAAACAGACGTTTTTTGTAGGAAATTAACAGTATCTTGGGAACAATCATCATCCCAAGCAACAAAGACAACAAGAAACCACTCATCAAAAACAGGTAATCCATATTAAGCACTAATTTTAATCAATCATAGGCGGCAAGGCTTCCTCCTTCAAATTACGCAAAGCATGGGTCGCTCTGTCATGCCAATTTTGGTAGTCTGTAAAGTTAGTATCTCTCTCTGCCAAATAGATTCTCTCATTCCTCGTTCGTTTCTGGCAGGCTAACCCACTTAAAGCAGCCTGCAGACTGTCTTGGTTGATGCTGGCTGTCACAATGGGGAAAGGAACGAATGGAAGCCTCATAGGTAGCAGCATCACTGGTTCATAAATGCGGCAAAGCCTATAAGCCGATTTCTCAAATGCTGTCCAATATCCATCGGCAAGATACAAAAAAACATGCTTGTCATTGTCAGCTTCTATAAGCAGGAGGTCGGTCAGGCGGTTTTTCAAAAGTTCAGTAAATTCAAGCAGACTGTTCATCACAAACAATTTTCAAAATACTTCATACTAATTGGATATATTCCGCTTCGACTTCCACCGAAGCTGCCAACAAAGAAGGCAACTCCACCAGTAATCGCTTAACTTTAGATCCGCGAGTAGTGAGCAATGTGCCTGTATAACCATCCAGTTTCCCTCCAATAATACGAATTTTGCGGTTTACCATATCGGGTGTCACCTCATTCAAGGCGTAAAATTTGGGATTTTCACTGGATTCAACGGCATAGATGAAACGTTCCATATCTGCAGTCGGTACGATGATGGGCGTGTGTTGCACACCGATTTTGTATCGATATTGCAGTTTCGGGTTGCTCTCTACAATGAGGTCGAGGTGTACTCTTGTGTCTTTCACAAAAAGTAAATCCTGCATGAACGGCACTTCTTGATCTACCCGTTTGCCATTGACAACAACCAATCGATGCACCATGGGCGTGAAATACCGTACCTTCAAGTTCTCAAATAGCTTGTAGGCCGGCAACTTGGCATGTCTGCGTTTGAGGTCACGCATGGCAAACCATTGCAAACTTTCTTGTGAAAATTGCGTTTCGTCCATAGAATGAAAAAGTGATTGTCAATTGCGTAAAAGGCACTTTTCTGACTCCTTCAAGCATTTCATATATACTGAAATACAAGAAGTTACATCACATTTGCCAAAAAGTTCGGGGAATACCCCGTTCATTTTACATACTATCATTTCCTCTTTCGGCATTGCTTTACTTCGCACGTTTAACGTTGCGAAAACACTACCAATTACGGTACATCTCTTAGCAAGAGATGCAACCTTCATAATCGCAAGCATTAAGGTATTATAAATCAATACAGAAAAGAAATCCTCAATAGTCCATCGCTCAACATCTGTCAAACAAAAACAAGTTCTGTCAAACATCAAAATAGGTATCAAGCGAATCTTTTTTGCTCATTCTTACTGTTTTATTTGATATTTTTTATACCTTTGCGCCTGCATATATCTCTTGCTAAGAGATAGTTAGATTTGCTCAACAATTCAAGGTTTTTATAACCCCTTAGTTTAATTAAGCCCAATCTTCCGATAGTTTATACCACAATTGGTTTCTTGCCTACAGGTCATTCCGTTCTCGGATGAATATGCTTTGGCCTGAAGCTTTGGAACCTATTCATGATACCGAAATCGGTACATCTCTCTTTAAGAGATGTATCAAAGGGATAGTATCATTGAATATCAGTTATTTGTAATTTGAAAAAGCTGATATTGTTCAACGAATCGCTTGCATTTGCCAAGCAAAAACATAAAAATAGAGTTCGTTCGAACACATTTTATTTGGCATATTATGGATTTCATGGCATTTTTTGTATCTATGCAGCGCATAAATCCATCTCTTAAAGAGAGATAGCTTATTTTACTCAACAAAAATCCGTTACTTTCCCGCAAAATCTTCTCCTTATTTATATGGCATATAGCAGAAATTCTGCTTATTATGTCTTGATAGAAGAAAACACCGCTTTTTCCATCCTTCTTTCCCATTTTGCCGTTTAAGGCAGGCAATAGCAGCCCGGCGCATCCACCAAACATGATTAGCCTGTGGGTGCGCAAAAAAGAACTTTCGCAAAATCTGCTACCCGATAGGCAGATAGGACAAATTTCCCCTATCTAACCAATCCGTTAAATCTGTATGCCATCAAGCATAGACCGCACGGATGACCGTCAAGTTCGCATCGTCAATCACTTGGTTATCCAGGGAATTCAAGTAGATGCGTGTGGTCTTTTCCGAATCATGCCCCAATGCCTGGCTGATGGACGGGGTAGGTATGTTCAGCCGGTAGGCTGCACTGGCCCAGCAATGCCTCGCGGTGTAAGTTGTCAGCGGAATGGGGCAGTTGACCAGCTTGCCTATCTTCTTCAGCAGGACGTTCGTCCGATGCAGGGCATTCAGGTATTGCCGCCGCATGTCGCCTCCTTCTTCGCTGAGGATAGGCAACAAGTAGCGGGAGCCTTGCACATGGTGTCGGTCAACAATCTCCTGCATCTGTTTCTCCCATTTGATTTCGAGTCTCTGCCGGGTCTTCTGGCGGGAATACGTCAGGTAGCCGTTTTTTAACTGGCCCGTTTCCAGCAGGGCCAAATCCACGAACGAGATTCCACGCAGGTCGAAACTCATCAGATAGAGGTCGCGGGCAAACGCCATGTCGGCATCCTTGCTCAAATCCAAGTCCTTGATTTCTTTCATGGTTTGGATGGGTATGGCTCGCTTGGTGGTCTTGTCCACCCCAGTATAAACTTCTGCGAAAGGGTGCCTGTCAATGGTCAGCTTCTTTTTCACGGCCCGGTTGTAAATAGCCCGCAGGTTGCGGTTATAGAATGAAGAAGTGTTCCTGCACAATCCGCATTCTTCAAGCAGGTAATGTTCATACTCTTTAACCAAATCTTCATCTATCTCGTCCAGACGGATATCCCCCTGTTCTCCACGGAAACGCAGGAAACTGTTCACGGAGGAGGTGTAGGTCTCCGCAAGGCGGTGCTTTCCCATGCGCTTCAGATGTTCCGCCAGTTTGTGGGAAAATACGCGAAGGCTGTGCTCATCATCATTCGGCAACTGGTAAGCTGCCACCACTTCATCTGAGGTATAGGGCTTGCCCGATTCGTCCAAACGGCGGATGACAGCTTCAACCCGTTTCTTCATCGTTTGCAGACTCAGTACCATTGCCTCCAAATAGCGACAGCGTTCGGGATTCTGTTCCGGGAGTGCCACTTCTCCGTGCTTCCATTCTCCGGGGAAAAGTTTGTAACCTGTGCTGATTTGACGGGCAACTCGGCCGTGAATCACTTGGAAATAAATGGCTCCCGGTTTCCCGTTTACCCGTGAAGGCCTGAACTTGGCTTTTACTGATGTTGTCATAACATTGATATTTTGTTGGTTGATAAATCATTTGGCCCCGCGTCGGTTCACCACGTCCTTGATCATTTCCTTCACATCCATCCCTACCTGCACGAAGTTCTTGTACAAGATGCGTTCCCTTTCTTCCTTAGACGGGAATGTGTAGAATTTGGGCAGCGGCACATACCCGGCTTCCTCTTTCTTGATTTCCTCCATGTCGAAATCGGTTTTGCAGAAGAACTTGGAGGTCTTGAACTCCGCTGCTTCCTGTATGTTCATGCTGCTGTTCCGTCCGGTCTTGGTCTTCACGAAGTCACGTGCCACCTGTCCGCATATCCACCCCGTAGGCAAGTCGCTTATCTTCGATGCTGGCACGAGGTTGTCCATGTTCTCGTTCAGGTTGATGCTGGTCTTGTCCCTGTCGATGGTAACGCCTTTCTTCAGCTGCACCACCTTGCCGAAGATGTCGTTGCTCAACCATTCTAAGGTCTCTTTCGACCGGGCAGAGCCTGAAACCACATTGCCCACGGTGGTAATAATCTTCTGCATACCCACCTTGCCGTAATCCGCTTCCAATTGTGGCAATTCCTGAAACCCCAATGCCACGCTGACCTTGTTGCTTCGTGCCGTTCCGATAAGTCGGTCTATCTTGTGGAAGTACAAAGTGGGCAGCTCGTCCACGATGATGCTCACGGGGATGTTCTTGCCCTGCCCGGTGTTCACGCGGGTCACAAGGCGATTCAATATCAGTGCGTTCAATGCCCCGATGATGCTTTCCATCTCCGGGTCGTTGGCAATCAGCAGGTAACTGGGGTTCTTCGGGTCGGACACTTTCAGGTCGAAGTCATCGCCGTCCTTGTGGAATATCCAGTAGCTCTCCTTGGTCGCCAGACGGGAGGTATAGACACGCAACGTGCCGATCATGCCTTCCAACTGTTCCATCGCCTTGTTCTGGAAAGCCGTCTGGAACGGGCCGAGCAGCGGAGCCACCTCGTTGTCGGTCTGTAACACCTCAAAGATGGTCTGGTAACTCTCATTGAGGAACGAAAGGATGTGCGGCATATCCGAGTATTTGCCCAACCAATAGGCAGGTTCCACGATGTTGCCGCCCTTGCGGTCACGTACCACTCCCGTAGGCTTCCAAAACTTGGTTTCCTTGTCCTGCACCTTTTCCGCATACAACTTGTTCCCGTCCTTGTCGTAGGGCTCCCGCTCATAGTTCACGAAGAAATAGATGCAGGCGGCAAGGAAGTTCACGGCGGATGTCTGGAAGAACTGGTCGCTGCCGCCACCTCCCTCTTTCTTGCCTTTTTGCAAGGATTCCAACAGCGTTTCCGCCGTTTCGCTGGCTGCGGCAAGGTTTGGGATATACTTCGCCTGTATCGGGTTCACCCTCCGGCTGTACTCTACATTCACAAAGTTGATGATATTGAACTTGCAACCTTTTGGCAGTTTCCCTAACTTCTGATTCTTCTTGTAATGGTAATAGAGCTTGGTTGCCAAAGTGGGGAACTTATAATCGTAAACTACTAAGGCAAAGCCTTTTGCGGAATGCTGGCGAATGAATGGTTCGATGATGGAAAAGGTCTTGCCGCTTCCCGGAGTGCCGACTACCCAAGTTCCTCTAAAGGGGTTGCTGATGTTCACCCAGCCTTTGCGGAACTTGCCTTTATAATAGTAACGCATGGGTACGTTGACCGAATACTTGTTCTCCACCAATTCCGTGCATTGCTCGAAGCTTTCGTTCTCCAGATTGAAACGGTCTTTCAGCAGCCCTTCTTTCAGGAACTTCGAGATATTATCCAGTGCCACATGGACAAGGATAGTCCCCAATACGGATGCCGCCATATAGAAGATGATGTTTAAGCGTAGGGAATAAACACGCACCTCCATCGGATGGTTATAAAGCCAAACGGCCAGCACCAGAAAGCCGATGCCGCTCGCCAACGGGTAGAGCACCTGCTTCCGGGCGTTGAACTCCAAATGTTTCTTGTTGCGCGTTCCCACACAGGTGATACAAATCAGCAAGACGGTCGCCACCTTGCTGTACACCAAGTTCCCATCGTGGTAGATAAGCCACGACTTCATACGGTCATGCACGTCACACACGATGCCGTTCCAATGGTCAAGCACCGCCGGGTCGATGGCGTACATGAAGAACTCCACCAGCACCGACACGTACACAACCGTTCGGAATATCTTATAAGCCCCTTGCAGTTCCTTGCTTTCTTCCATCTCGCACTTTCCTTAATTCTTCATTCTTCGTTCATCATTCTTCATTATATAGCGTGACCATCGCCCTTACTTTATGCTTCTGTAGCTTAGGTGTTTCCTGCATGGCACCGCTACCCATCGAGAACAGCCATGCCTTGGCGGTTTCCTGTCCTTCCACCTCGGTACTCGTCCAATACCAACATTCATCGGCTTCATCCGGCAACGGGTAGCCGCCGCAAGCCTCGATGTAGGGATTGACAAACTCCTTGGCGGCATAGAGCAAGCGTACCTGTGCCACGGAAGGCACGTAGGCACTTTGCCCGTACCGCCACATATCGAACACCTGCATGGCCATAGGTGAAGAAACATCGTCTGTATCATACAGGGCAAAGGTGTTCTCGTTCCCATCGTAAGCCGCCAAATCGGCAGATGTCCCTTGCGAAATGCCCAAGCTGTCAGCAAAGGCTTCCGGAGGAAGGTCATGCAGATAGACCGCATAGCCAGTGCCACTCATTTCTTCATTGCGGTTCACATGGAACACCACAGCTATCGCTTCCTTGCCGGAAGCCACATAATCCTCGTAGCTTCGTGTCTTGCCGTCCGTACAAAGTATATGTCCCACTTTCATGGAGGTGTCCAACGGGTCGTGATGCCCGTCACAGCCCACAAGGACGGCAACCAGCATCAGCACTACTGCCGCCCACGCTTTTCTTGTCTTGTTCCTATTACCTTTCATACCTTATTATATATGAAAAAAACATCCGCTCAATTTGTCTGGTCTGCGTATTTTTTCATTCTTAATTCTTCATTTCATTTAGTGGGTATCTTCACACCGATGACAATACCAGTTCGGAACAAATCCTCTCCTTTTATCATCAGGTCGCATTTGGCCTGCCAAAACAGCTTCCAGCCCTTGCGCAACGCATAGCTGTGCTCATAGCCCACATGGATGCCGCCCAGCACCCTGTCCCTGTCCGAACCCAGCGACCCGCCCAAACGCAGGTTGCCGTGGTGGTTCCGACTACGAAACACGCATGGCTTGTAGGCAGCACCCACGCCCCATGTATTATAGTTGCTCCAAAACGATTCGGGGCATACATGCCCGCACTCCGCACATTCGTCCCATTTCAGATAGACATTCCCGAAAAACTCCCACGCATGATGGTAGTTCGTTTCATACTCATAGCCCACCGTCAAATCCCAGCCCCTTTCATACAACAGGCCGGTGCCGATCTGTATATGCCCTTGCCGGTCATCGGCGGTCGCCGTGGTTATGATAGTCAGCATGAACGCAACAACGGCAAGCATCTTCTTGGAAACCAAATTCTTCATTCTTAATTCTACATTCTTCATTTCCCTTACTCCTCCTGTAATAAGACCTCATTGAAACTGTCCGCGCAAAGCACGTCCTCATAGTCGATGTTCAAGGCGATGGTACGCCCCGAAATCTGTTTCTCGCTCACCTCGATGGTCAGCACCTTGTCATTGGGAAAGGTCATTTTCCTTACGACTAGCACATTGCGGTAGCCGTGCAGGAACGATGTCCGTTGTTCCAACTCCATTTCCGGCACAAGTTCAATGACTTGCGAGTTGGTGGCTTTCGACACTTTCTTGTCGGCCAGCTTGATGCGGATTTCATCAATGTCAAAACGGATGTTCGTGCGGTTCTCGATGGAAAAGTCAAGGAAGAAGTAGTCGCCCACAGCATAGATGTTGTTCAGGCGCATGGTCATGCGGTGTTGCCGACGGCTCACATTGCGGTAACGGGCAGGCGACAGCCATACCTGCCGGGCAAAGCGGTACATGTCCTCAGTGGAAAGCGACACCGCCGGATTATGGTAAGCCGTCATTTCCAACGGTTGCACCTCCTTGTCCGTCACGGCCTCCTGCATCCGGGTGGTGTAGAGTAGTGCGTACTGGGTGCGGTAGCGTTCCGTCACGATGGTGACGATGGCCAGCACCTCGCCGTCCTCATGCCCGGCTTCTTTCGGTTTCAGGCGGATGGTGTTGTTGATGGGTTGGTCGCCCGCTATCTTGTCCGTGGAAATATCCACAAAGCGGATGGGTTCGGTGGCGGTGATGACGGTCGTCACCTGCTCGTTCACCGTCAGTTGCTCCATTTCGTTGTAGGTCTGTTGTGCCTTGGCTGCTGTTCCAGTCAATAAGACGGCCAAAGCCAGTATTCCTTTTGCTATCAGTTTCATTTTCTGCTATTTTGTTTTTCGTTATAGGATACTTAATTGTTCCTCTTTTTCCTGCCGTTCACCAGATAGACAAACGTGCCGTATTTCAATTTCGCCTTGTTCTTGCGCACGGCTTTCGACAAAGCGTTGCTGGTACGCTGGTAGGCGTTCTGGATGGCTTGCATACCCCATTGGGCGAAGGTGTTCCCGGTCGAGCCGTTGTTGATGCTCATCGTGCTGCCCAATGCGTTCGAAGCGACATCCTGCGTGGTTTCACGGAAGGAACTGCTGGGCACATAAAGCCCCTCCAGCCCGTCCGTATCGTACAGCGAGAGGTTTACCTTCACCAGTTCATCCTCCACCAACAGGCTCTTGATACTGCCTTTCACGCGCTGGCTGCCGAAGCCGCTCATCGTGGCATAGAGGTACGAGCCTTTCTGCATGACCTTGCCGTCTATCTCCACATCGTCCAACAGACGTAGCCGCACCCGCGAGCCTTCCACTGCCTTGATGTCCTCGTCAATGATGGCTTTTATCAGGCGGGGTTCAGGCTCATTCTCGGCCAAGGTATTGAAGTAGTCCGAAGAGGTCTTTACCTTTTTCACCACCTGCTCGCTTTCGGCATTTTCGGCAAGCTCATTCACGGCCTGTTCGTTGATTTCCACCTTGCCGCCTACGACAACACTGCCGGTGGGGACGAGGTTCTCTGTGCCCGTACTGTCCACATCCTGCAAGCCTTTTTGCCCTTGCTTTCTGGCTTCTGCCAGTGCCTTGTCCAACTCGGCCAAGGCTTCCTTGCGCCGTTGCTCGCTCCGGGCGATGCGTTCTTCTTCGCTCAACGGTTGTATCCCGGTGGAGTCCGCCACCATCGCTTGGCCCCTTTCGGCACTTTGCCGCAGGCGTTCCTGCATCTCACGCAGGCGTTCCAGTTCTTCCGACCTTGCGGCTGCTTCCGAATCGAGCAGGGCAAGGTCTTCATCGGTGTATCGGGAATCGTAATCTTCTTTTGCTGTTTCATTGTTGTTCCGTTCAATGTTTTCCACGGCGGAATAGTCCTGTATCCGCCCGTAGGATTTTACCATGCTCTCATACTTGCCGCCTATGCCGTCATCACGCATCTGCGCTTCGGGCAATTCCGGGTTCAGGAACTCGGTGGTCTGCAAAGCGGAAGGCGTTTCTGCCACTTCAGTGTCGAAAATGTCCATCACCAGATACCCCGTCACCAGCAGCAAGGGGTAGAGGATGGCCGGCAACACGTACTTGGGTTGCCTGAAATTAATTTTGTCCGTCATCATCATGCGTGGGTTGTTTTTGTTTCAAAAGAATCTCCTGCCGTTCGGTGGCAGTCGTGCGTTTGACGTTATCCTGTAGGGAGCATGCCGACACCACCCTGCACACATTGAGTGCCAGGCATCCCAACACGATGCCGAACACAATACCGAGGAACCACCTCGGATGCTTGCAGGCAAAGCGCTGCGCACACCCGGCCATCTTGTCTATCCGCAGGAAACGCGCGGTTTTCTTCCCTGCCTCCACTTCCTTCTTGTACCGTTCCGCATACTTCGGGTCGTCCTTGTCTGGCATTTTCTCCCCGAAAATCAGTTTCTTCCATCCCATAATCTCAGATTGTTTGATTGTTGATTTAAATCTTCATTATTCATTCTTAATTCTTCATTTTTAATTTAATAGTTGTTCTTCGTCCGCTGCTCAATATCCTTGTTCAACAGGGTGCGCCAGTTCACAATCAACAGCCCGTGCGGGTTGTTGTCCGTGCGTGGTACACGCTTTAATTGCCCGGCTGTCACCAACTCACGGGTCAGGATGGATGTCCTTCGCTCAATGCGTTGCCGCCCATAGTAGATGAACTCCATCTTTTCCTTGTCAAACTTGATGCTGTCACAAAAGATGCTGAACACCGCACTCGTACCCATGATGTTGTTGTAGAATCCTTTTTCTTTCAGGGTGTTGTACTGGGCAAGCCCCGTTTCATCCACCAAATACATGGCTTTCTCCATGGTATATTGGATGTATTTGTCATCCGGAGCCAGCGTAAAGAAGTAATGGTGGAACATTTCAACATGGCTTTTGGCTTCCACATCGAGCGTTTCCTCCATCGAGGTGCGCCGTACCAGTATCGGCACGTTGCCGTCCAACACATAGATTTTCTGTTGCGCATCGGCCACCATGCCCCTTGCCGTCCAAATGCTTGACAGGCTGATGACCACGCATCCCACAATGACCGCCACACAGACAATCCCCACTAATTTGATTTTATTCTCCAAGTTTTTTATGACCATAATCCTAACCGTTATAATCGTTACTCATTATCATCTCTTATCTCATCAACGAATGCATGGCCCCAGTGGCTGACATCTTCGCCTGCTGCGCCACGCCCTCACCGAAATTACGGGTGGAGAAAGCGGTGTCGCCTTCCGGTATCATCCATGCCGCCAAGTCTGGTACAAGGTTCAGGCACTTCAACGCCACGATGCTGGCCGCCATCAAGTAGCCTGCCGAGAAGAACGAGTTCTGCAAGTATGCCGCCATCGTTGTCTCACTGGCTGTTATCGCCGTCAGGTTCTCCACCTGTATGCACAGCACAATGTCGAACAGAAGCAATACATAGAATCCCACGAAGTACAGCATCGCGCCATAGAAATGCACGGTCAGATACCTGGTCATCCATTTGGCCCAAGCTCCTTCCCATTTGGGAAGTAGGCTGAAAGCCCACTGTATCGGCCCGAATATCGTCAGCATTCCCAACAGGATTTGCTGGCAGTAAATCGTCGCCCACCAACCTATTCTATATACAATCAAGGCGATTACCATCACGATTTTATCCAAACAGACGGTCGCCCCGCTCACCAAGGAAGTGAACCACAGGCGGCTGGCATCTTTCTCCATTTCCGTCACTTCGTCAACACCCGTCTGTTCCATCGTAGATTCCACCAATGCCGGATCCATCGTGCCGCTGCGGGCGATGTCAGCCTGTGCCTGCAAGCTGGTGTACATGGTATCACGCACGTAGATAAGCTGCTGCACCTCCTCGAACTTGTCCGTAATCTGCAAGGCTTCCGCTTGGTATAGGTCGTGGGTGTACGAGCCGATGGCGTTGGGAATGTAGGACAGGAAGTCCAACACGCACCAGTTGCTGCCACTGTTGGTGATACCGGTATCGGCCGGCGGGTACCACCACGACATGATGATCGCCACCGCCAACGGCTTGAACAGCTTCATCACGTCCAGCGGTTCTTTCTTCACCATCATCTTGTAAGCCATGCCTGCCGCCATGATAATGGCAAACAGGGCGGCCAACGCCATGCACATCTGCAAGATCCACCAATTACTTCAAGTGGGTCTAAACATCGGAAATAAAAGGCAACAAGATTGATAAAAGGATACTGATTTACAGTTTCTTAGGAAGAAATGAAGATTTTGGATTGCTTCGTTATACTTTCCTAAAATTGCGGATTATTTGACTGATTTTGTCCCGTTTTTGTCCCGTTTGGCAATACCTTTGCAATAGCAATTATGTTGTTGATTACCAATAAGAAAGCAAATATAAACATCAGAAAATAAAGAAAACAAAATGGGACGAAAGAAGAAAGAAATCAAATTGAAAGAGCCTGTCCGCATCCGTGAGAAAAACCTCTTGGACGGCAGCATCAGCCTGTATCTTGACATCTATTATCGGGGAAACCGAAAGAAAGAGGGTCTGAAACTCTATTTAGTGCCGGAAATCAATGCCACAACCAAGTTGCAGAATGCTAATACACGCAAATTGGCAGAACAAATCAAGGCGCAGCGCATTCTTGACATTCAAAAGGAGGGGCTTGTGGATTGGGAAAAGGTAAAAAAGTCAAGGCTGACACTCAGCGCATGGTTCGGGCAATATGTGGAAGACAATGCAGAACTCTCCGAATCATCCAAACGTTCCAAAAGAAACGTACAGGCACGAGTGGAACAATACCTATCCCACATAGGGAAGCCTGACCTGTCATTAAAAGAAGTAGATAAGGAGTTCTGCAAAGGCTTCATCGCATTCTTAAAAACTTGTACTTTCAATGACGGAAAGAAAACATTAAGCTGCACCACCTGTCGCATCTTTGTAAACCGCTTCGGCTCTGCATTGGCTAAGGCGGTGCGTGAGGGGTTTATCGAGCATAACCCATTCACGTTGCTGGAAGCCAAAGAGAAACCGCAGAAGTTGGTTGCCGACCGTGAATTTCTAACCATTGAGGAAGTTAAGAGTGTGATGAGCACTCCCTGTCGGTACAAGATTGTCAAAAAAGCGTTTCTGTTCTCTTGCTTCACGGGACTTCGTTACAGCGATATGAAAGCGTTGAACTGGAGTGAGATTCATTCTGCAGCAGATGGCAAGACGGAATACATAGACCATGTACAAATCAAGACCAAAGACCGTGTGACTATCCCATTGTCGGAAGAAGCCAAAAAATGGATGCCCGAAAGGATTGAGGGTGTGGATAACATCTTCCACCAACTTACAATAACGCATACAACAGTAGAGGTGGTACTAAAGGAGTGGATGGAAGCGGCAGGAATACAAAAGCACATTACCTACCATTGCTCACGTCATACCGCAGCCACCATGCTTCTGACTTTGGGAGCCAGTATCTATGTGGTAAGCAAAATTCTCGGACACAAGAGTATCAAAATGACAGAGGTTTATGCCAAAATCGTGGATAAGAAGAAACTTGAAACGGTAAACCTCGTCAATGGAATGTTTGGCCAAACACAAATAGCAATATGAAGATAGAAATCAAAGAACGCAAGCTGACCGCAGGAAACCGAAGCCTGTATCTGGAATATTACGAAACAGGATTCCGCAAGAAAGAGAACCTGCATCTGTATCTTGTGCCCGAAAATTCGCCAAAGGCAAAGAAACTGAACCGTGAAACATACGATAAGGCGAGGGTGATTCGTGCCGAGCGTTTACTCAATCCACCGTCTTTTGAGAAGAAATCCAAACAAACAGAGGGAAAGAATGAAAAGGCAGAAGCACTGACATGGCTTGATTGGTGCGATGAGTATATCCAATGGTCAAAGGCTTGCGATAACTGTAAGAAGATGTTACAGCACAAGGGAGTGGTTCGTAAACGGATTGCCACATACCTTGAAAGGATTAAACAGACGAAAATACTCCTGAAGAATGTTGATGCCCAAATTATAACAGGGCTGTTTGACTACATGCGCAATGAATACCGCAACCCACGACAGATAAAAACGCAGGACGGCAAGTTGGCTGACTATACGCTGCTTCTGTTTGAGGAAACGGTAAAGGCGATATTCAACAAGGCAGTAAGAGAAGAACTGATAGCGTTCAATCCTGTGCATAGTCTTACAAAAGTAGAGCGTTTCCATGCTCCCGACAAACACAGGGAATACCTCACCCCAGAAGAATTGACTCGCTTCCTCAATGTGGAATGCGCAACGGAGAATGAAAGGACAGTACAAATGGCTTTCGGTTTGTCGTCCATGACAGGCTTAAGACTTGGCGATATGCAACATCTTCGTTGGGGAAATATAAAACTCATAGATGGGGTTCTGACAATCTGCATCATACAGCGCAAGACCAAACGTCCTGCGACTATTCCGCTCAATGATATGGCTTTGTCATTTCTTCCACCTCGTGAAGAAGATAATCCCGAAAGTTTGGTATTCCGTCTGGTAAAGAAGTCCGACAACATATCAAAGTATGTAAGGCGCATAAAAGACAAAGCCGGGATAGAAAAGGATTTTACCTACCATTCAAGTCGGCACACAACGGCAACTTTGGCTATCAGTGCAGGTGCGGATATTTCATCAGTAAAAGAGGTGCTTGGGCATAGCAGCGTAACATCTACAGAAGTCTATGCCAAAGTGAACCTTGAAAAGAAGATTGAGGCAGTCAGTCTGTTTGATGGTGTTTTTTTATGAGGTCGTAATGCAAAGGGAGGGATTATTCTTTCCCTTTGTTCGTCATATTGACAAAGTAATTGTTGAAATACGGAATATATTTATCGCAAATAATGCTATGTTTAGCCAATTATTTTGTAATTTTGCATAAGACTTCAATGTGTAATGATGAAATTAAACCGAATAAAAACAGTATTGGTAGAGAAAGACTTATCTCAAAAATGGCTTTCTGAACAGATAGGGAAAAGTTTTAGTACGACAAATGCCTATTGTTGCAATCGCCAACAACCCAATTTAGAGACATTGTATAAAATAGCCCAACTACTTTCGGTTGAACTGAAAGAGCTGATAGTAGATGGGACAATAGAGAAGAAATAAAATGCTAAGTTCAATAATACATAACACAGATAGTTTTATTGCTTCTGTTCCAAAATTAAAACGAAAGAAGTACGGTCAGTTCTTTACGAATATGGCTACTGCTAATTTTATGGCTTCTCTTTTCTGTTTTGATTTGACAAAACCTGAACTTCATCTGTTAGATGCAGGTGCAGGTACAGGAATACTATCTGCTGCGGTAATTGATAAATTGATTCAAAGCGGCTATACAGGCAGAATATATCTTACCTGTTATGAAACCGATGAATTGGTCTTGCCCCTACTGAAATCCAATTTGGAATTGGCTAAAGAAGAATGCGGTATAAATTATGAGATTATACAAGACAATTACTTGACAAGCCAATTATTTGAGGATAATCCTCTATTTTCAGATAATACGAAACTCTATGACTATATTATAGGAAATCCTCCATATTTGAAAATTCCCAAAGAAGCAAAGGAAGCGAAAGCGATGCCGAGTGTTTGCTATGGTACACCAAACTTGTATTTCCTGTTTTGGGCTATGGGAATTCATAATTTGAAGCAAGATTCTGAATTAGTGTATATTGTTCCTCGCTCTTGGACTTCTGGGGCATATTTCAAGCGTTTTAGGCAGTATCTGTTTAAACATTGTGTAATTACGGATATGCACCTGTTTGAAAGTAGGGATAAAGTCTTTGATGGAGAATCAGTATTACAAGAGACGATTATTATAAAGGTAAAGAAGACGAAACGTATTCCTGATTATGTGTCAATCACGTCTTCTTCAACGTCCAGTTTTGAAGATATTGTACATTTTTGTGCTCCTTATGAAACAGTTGTGGCTCAAAATCAGTTCGTCTATCTCATTACGAATGACAAAGATGCAATGGTTCTCAATCAAATCAATCGTTTTCCTAAAACTCTGCCTGAACTAAATTTGAAGATGCAGACTGGAATCATAGTTGATTTTAGGACAAGGGAAGTATTACGAGACCAATTGGAAGATGGCGCATATCCTCTGATTTATTCTCAACACATTCAAAATGGTCGTGTAACATGGCCATTAGGAAAAGAAAGTGAAGTTATTAAAACTGACAGAAAAGGATTCCTGCAGGAGAATAGTGATTTTCTAATGGTAAAGCGTTTTACTTCAAAAGAAGAAGAACGTAGATTGCAGTGTGGTATATATTTGAAGCAAAAATATCCACAATTCACATATATTAGTACACAGAATAAAATCAATTTTATCAAATGTGATTCACCATGTGTAACGTATGGATTGTATGTCCTATTGAACTCCAGCCTGTATGATAACTATTATAGGATTCTCAATGGCTCAACTCAGGTTAATTCTACAGAAATAAATCAGATACCAATTCCAGAGCGAAAAATCATTGAAGAAATGGGTAGAGAATTGATGCACAAAGAATTGTCTGTTACAAATTGTAATTTAATACTTAGCAAATGGATAAATTAGATATAGCAAAAGATTTATTGGTAAGGCTTAATATGCCAGCCAGACAACAAGGGGCACTTTGTTGTTTGACATTGCTTGCGATGGCAAAATTAAAAAATGAAACACCTTGGAGCGAGGCAACAAATGACTGGATAAGAATCCATGACATTATAGCTTTCATTGCCGATAATTATGGAGTTATATATGCAGAAAATTCAAGAGAAACTTTCCGTAAACAAGCTATGCACCCTTTCAGAACTGCAGCTTTAATAGAGGATAACGGAAAAGCAACGAATAGCCCTAATTATCGTTATCGAATTACTCCAGAGTTTTTGACAGTCATTCAATCAATAAGCGATAATGAAAATTGCGTTTGCGAAGAAAGTGCATCGTTAGCGCAATTCCTTTACAAACATGATACGCTTTCCAATCTTTATGCTTCAAAAAAAAGAATGCAAAAGATGCCTGTTAAGATAAATGATAAAGATTTTACCTTTAGTCCAGGTAAGCATAATCAACTACAAAAGGCAATCATAGAAGAGTTTGCTCCAAGATTTGCACCTCATTCGGAATGCTTGTATGTCGGCGATACGATTCAGAAAGATATGGTTAAAAACATAGATAAACTTTCTGCACTTGGCTTTGAAATTACATTACACGACAAAATGCCTGATGTGGTTCTCTACCGAGAAGATAAGAATTGGATATATTTTATTGAATCTGTAACATCGGTTGGTCCAATGGATCCCAAACGAATTTTGGAGATTGAGTCTATGACGGAAAATGTTACTGCAGGGAAGATTTATGTAACAGCATTCCTTGATTTTGTGACATTCAAAAAATTTTCAGAACAGCTTGCGTGGGAAACTGAGGTGTGGATTGCTGATATGCCAGACCACATGATTCATCTTAATGGAGATAAGTTTCTCGGTCCGCGTTAATGACATAATTTTAAGAATTATCAAAGTCTGTAGAAATGAATAGTGAGAATATTTTTGATATTTGGCGGTTTTTAGGAAAGGGAACTCCTTTTGTTGTAAGAAGAAATGGGTGGTATCATCTTTCTTATATGGTAACAAGGGTGAAGCCCAAAGGACACTACGGTGAAGCCTATGGATATAGACTAACTGATGGGAAACCTGAAAATGGTATTACAGAAGAACAAGTGATAGATTGTTGCGGTTGTGGTAATTGGGAACTAATTGAAAATCTCATAGAAGATGTTGATAATCTAAAATGGAGTTGCCTTGATGAAAGTAATAATTTAACCTTTGGTAAATATAAGGGGATGAACGTAGATGAAGTGAAATCTAAGGATGAGGATTATTTTAAATGGGCATTGGGTTATGTCGGTGGATTACAAGAACTGCTTTTCAGTAGAAAATATAATATATCATTACAAGAATTGCTTAATACCAAAAAGCAAATAAAAGAGCATTTGAGTTTTTCTTCTGACGATTGGATTAAGTCATCAGTAAAAAGCAATTTTGATTTTTTCTTAGATCAATACAAATACTCTATATGTGCAAAACAGAAAGATATAAAATTAGCAATCAAAGAAATAGAGGAGTATTATAATCAAACACTATAATCAACAAGAGTATGAAACAAAATATATTCACAGTAATATTTTTATTGCTTTCAACCGTATGTAAAGCCCAAACATTCATATACCCCCAAAACGATTCTATCCTGACAGAATATAATGATGGAAAATTTTGGGCTTATTTAAACAAAAATAATTTTGTTGTAGGTCTTTCATGCTTTGAGGAAAAAGATGATTATGGAAAATACTATCACTTGGATATTTTTATCAAGAATTTAAGTGAAACCCCAATTGTATTCCAACCTGACAGCGTACACGCTAATCTACTAACAAAAAAAGACGATACTTTAAAACTTGAAGTATACACAAATGAAGAATATCAAAAAAAAATAAAACGCTCACAAGCATGGGCTATGGCATTATATGGAATCTCTGCTGGCATTAATGCAGGAACTGCAGGATACTCAACATCCTATTCTACGTCTTATTCTTCTAATGGTTATGCTTACACTACCATAACCAATCATTATGACGCTAATGCAGCATATCAAGCAAATGTCGCATCTACCAATCAAATGCTTACATTAGGACAAATGATGGATAATGACCGAACTATACGTGAACAAGGATATTTAAAAACCACTACTATTTATCCCGATGAAGCTATTATTGGCTATATGAATATTAAAAGGAAAAAAGGTAAGATTTTGATTGTAAACATTCCTGTCGGAGATTATATTTATATTTTTAAATGGGATGTAAATAAGAAGAAATAAATACAGCATTAGCTATACTATTACATTTAACTTTAATTACTTAAATGATTTACCAATGAAGAAATTTGTGATTATTTTTTATTTATTTTTAATTTCGTTATGTGTTTCTGCACAAAACGAAAGTTCCATTTCACATACCAAAACAGTTAATGATTCTACTTTGATTAAAATACATGCTATTGTAGAAGATATAGATTTTCGTATGCATGGACTTGATAGATACAAATTATATCCAACAGAAAATATCTATAATTTTCTGCAATTAGATACAATGACAGGGAAAATAGAAATTGTACAATGGTCTTTGGATGATGATAAAGAAGGTTCTGCAACCCTTAATGACGAAGACCTATCTCTTGGTACGGGCTGTGGAACATTTGAATTATATCCTACAAAAAATATATATCAATTTCTTCTGCTAGATAAAGTAACAGGAAGAAGATGGCATGTTCAATGGGGATTTGAATCAAGTAAAAGATGGATAAAAAGGATCTATTGATGCAGTAATATGTACATTGTCGGTATCATATTGTTTTTAGTATTGATTATCTTCATTAGATTGAAGATGCCAATGTGGAAAGGCAAGTATTCTGAAAAGCTTGTAAATAACAAGATACAGGAATTGCCCGAAGAGTATGTTATATTCAATGATTTGCTATTTGAAAGCAATGGATATTCTACGCAGATAGACCATATTGTGGTTTCGCCCTATGGTGTTTTTGTGATTGAAACAAAAGGATATAAAGGTTGGATTTTAGGTGGTGAAAATAGTGAATACTGGACTCAAACTATATATAAAAGTAAGCATCAATTTTATAATCCCATAAAACAGAATGCAGGTCATGTAAGATTTCTGCGTCACTTACTCAGGTGTTCTGTAGATATACCTTTTATCCCTATTGTTGTTTTCAATAACGATGCCGAATTAAAAGTGCATATCGTAAATAGTCTTGTTGTTAATAGGTACAGTCTCAAACGCACAATTTTGCAACATAGAACCTCTGTCCTTAATCAGGAAACAACAGATTGGATAGTACGAACTATCAACCAAAATCGTATAATTGCCGATAAAGAAAAATTAAAACAGCATAAACATAATGCAAAAGCTCGGCAATACAGAAGTTCTGACCTTATAAATCAAGGTATCTGTCCCCAATGTGGAGGACAGCTTCTTTTACGTCATGGTAAATATGGTACTTTCTACGGCTGTTCCAATTACCCCAAATGTAAATTTACCTTGAATTGATAAATGGCTTTACGGACGTGTTTTCAAGTGATAGGCGATAAATGTAATCAGGAAACATGCCAACATAACCCAGCTAAAAACTTTTGCCCAAAAATCGGAAATCCAAAAGCCTTGGTTTCGGTTGAGAATAGATGAAATTCTGCGCTCATGGGATTCCATTGCCTGAGCTTGCTTCTCAAAATGTTGCTTCATCACTATCTCGTCCGTGGCTAAAACGGCTTGTGAGTTTTTCATCAACAACTCCATATCTTCCTGCGCAATACTTACTTTGTACTCTGTGTTTTCTTGCGCTTTGACAATGGCGTTGTTAATTCCGGTTACGATATTAGTTGAATTATCAGTAGCGGATTTAAGGGCTGCAATGGCTCCATTCAAAGTCATTGTAGCCTTTTCCAATGTCTCGGTCGCTTGCCGTAAGTCTTTTTGGGCTGCTCTCAATTCCTCAATGTGCTTATCAATGGCATCCGATTCCACAGTTATCCGATGGTCGTTCTCTATCTCGTTCATCAGACCGTTCAGGTCGATGGGGTCATTCTTTGGTTTTCCTATGCTCATGTCTTTTGATATTGGGTTGAAAAATTATCTGTGAAGCCCTTTTCTGCGCTTGCACATTTGGTTTGCCATTCTCGCACAACGGCGTGCCCATTCAAGTTCATCTTCGTCTTTGTCCCGTCCCCAGCCACCTGTATCAGAACCACCGCCACCGCTTGAAACCGCCATACTTGTGGCTGCATCCAAATATCCGGCAAACAACAGAAGTGCCGTGTGCTGTATCTCTTCCAACTTAGCCAATGGGTGGGCTTCCTCCAAAGAACACTCCTGACGGATGATGTTGTCTGCGGCTTCTGATAAGGAAACGGCAAATGTCCTGTTGTCATCCGTGCCGATGGAATAGAGCTTCATTACAGGTTGCGGTGTAGTCTGTGGCTTGGAAATGGCAGTCGGTGTGGCTGTCCTTGTTTGCTTGGCTTCCGCTTGCAGTTGATTGATTTTACCCTCCTGCGGATGTAATTTCTGCCACGTATTCATAATCTTTGAGGGGACAAGGTTACGACCAATACCCAACTTTGAGGACTTATAACTGGAGTTACCTCGCTTGATGGAATAGCCATAAACCGTGCCGTCCTCATTTTTCTGTATGTGTACCCCATAGCCATGCTTTACCAGTTCCGCTTCGTAGCGTTCCCAACTGAACTTATCCATCTTACGGAGAATCTCCATACAACAGTCTGAAACCTCCTGCTTATGTCGTATGCCTATTTCTTCGGCCTGCATCCAGCCGTAACGTTCGTTGATGATATTCGCAGCCATTACAGCCCTCATGCCGGGTAGGTGTCCGTCATTGATTTTGCCCTCCATATCCACACGGTTGGCATCAATGTGCAGGTGGAGAATGCCACTCTTTGCATCCCGATGTAGAGCGACAACGTATTGCGAACCTTTGAGGTTGGTCTGCTTGGAAGAAGCACGTTTCGTCTTTTTAGACAGGTCTATGGAATCAAACTCTTGGATGAACTCGTCTGCCAAACGTGCCCAGTCGTCCATCGTCCAGCCCTTGCTTTCTTCTGCGGTTGGGGAAATTTCAATCCTTATCACATTGTCGGTAAGCGGTCTGCCTCTCTTCCTTTCGTTGGCAAACATCTTCTGTACAAGCATCATCCGCTTGAACATCGCTTCGGGAGAAATGTCATCCGGCAGAAGATTGGTCTTGACTATATCCGCCCTGTCTTTATTGACGGAGTATCTGATGGCATTTGAGCCATGCGAAATGGTAGCTGCTTTTGCAATCATAACAGGTGGGAAAATTTATTCGTTAAGGTAGGCTTCAATTTGATTCCAACGGCTGATGAGCTTTGTGGCAGCTTTCATCCATTGCTCCACAAATCGGGTATCGCTGAAATAGATGGCTCGCTTGTCCGCTTGGATGGACTTCACGGCTGCCACGACACGGATAAGGTCGCCCCTCGCATCCGAAAGGCTGCACAGGGCTTCCGCTTCACGCTCGGTCAGCCGCAAGTGTGGACGATGCCCCAAAGCCGTCCTGCGTACATAGTCACTCATGGTCAAACCGCAGGATTGGGCGAGTTCCAAAGCCTTGGTATATTCGTCTTCCGTAACTCTGGCTTCAAGGCGCAGGGTGCGTCTTGTGTCTTTCTTATCCTTTTCCTCGTCCTTATTCTCGTCAATCAGTTTGTCGTTATCATTGTTCTTCATTCTTTTCTGCATTATAATGGGTAAAACATCTTATCTAAAAAGGTACAGCACGGTGGGAGCTTGCGACTGCCGGAATACGCTTATGTGGTACTGGCAAGCGAAGCGAGCCTGTGCGACATAGGCACTTCTTGTAACACTACACACCAAATTACAGTACATTCTGTTGTATCTGAATGATTTATAATTGCCAATCGTCCCTTTAGGTATTAGCGGATTCTTCCTCTGCCAAAGGCTGTGGAGAAGCCCATACCGTGGTTGGATATATCGAAGCGGAATCTATCTGTACAGTATCTCTGGCGTTTCCGTCTTCTGCAATCTCATCGCCTGATGTAGTTGTGGGCGAACTTGGAAACTCATGACTATCTGTTTCAGCATTCAATCCATCGTTACTGTTACTGTCCTCTGCTTCGTTTTTATCGCCAATTAGGAATGGCAACGGTTGTTCGCAGACAGAAGAAGAAGCCATCAAGAGTTCGCCATCATCAGCTATAACAGGTATATCTTCTATTATTGGCGAAGCCGATAAATCAGGGAAGTAAGTTTCATCCGATACTGTCGTGCTGTCTGTTTGCGTTTGGGGAGGGCAATTTGTTTCTGTTTGGCTCTCCAAAATATGCTGTCGGTTCATTGGAAGAATACTATCGTTGTTATATGGGCGGTTAGCCGTTTCTTGGTTGCCGTCCTTACGGTCTTTCATCCGGACATAGAAAGGGTTGTCGATACGCTTGCCGTCCAGCATCCAAGCCGATACGCATTTCAGCGTGTGAATGCTCGTGCGGTTGCTCTGAACGGATGCGACAATACCAAGCCGATTCATCTTGTCAATCACACGTGAGATAGTCTTCTTGTCATAGCCCAATTTGCAGGACAATTCCACTTCCGACAAAGCCGCCTGTCCGACTTGCAATGTCGTGGCAAAGCCTTTCTTGGAATACTCCGTTTGTTCCAGCACGGTCGCTTCAATAAGCCGGTTAAGAATCTTCATTCGGTCAATGCCGTATTTGCTTCCTGCCAGATAGGAAAGCTGTTCTGATGACAGCACGATACAATAGCTCAAATCTTTATTCATCATTCGTCTGTTTATGGATAATCTAAAACTGGTGCAGCCAAAAGAAAAGTCAGTAGCGCATACCTTGTCCTCTCTCCGGCATATAATACTCCTTGTCGTATGCGATATGGTCAAGTATATCTTGAAGCCTGTTCTGTTGTTCGGTGTCAAGCACACGGATGGCAGCGATAGTGATGCGCTGTGAAGCAATCCTGCGATGTTCGCAATTCGTTTCCGACATACTGCCGTCACCGTCCGCATGAACACTGTGCAGGTATTCGTTTACCGCCATAGTCTGCTCCTTGCTTGGAAACGTGGAGGGATAACGGTCTTGAACATACGCAACCATGTGACTGACCGCTTTTGCCAATAACGGGTCTCTCTCGCTGATACTTTCTATAAGTTCCTCTGTTCTCATGGCGGTTAAGGTCTGTTGTTCATATCATTCAATCTTGCGGCTGCTTCCGCTCTGATTTCTTCCTCCGACAGGGACTTTGCGCCGCGCACCCAATCAAGCAGGGCTTTCTTTTCAAAGAAGATGAGTTTGCCCGCAGGTTTGAAGAATGGTAACTGGTTCAGGTGCGTCATTTTGTAAAGGGTACTCTTGGCAATGCCGAGAAATGCGGATGCTTCTTCAAGGTTCAGAATCTCCTTTGTGGTAAAACAGAGGTCTTCCAATTTGTTCACTCTTTCCTGAAGCTCGACAATCTTCCGCTCATGGTCGAGGTTCATTTTTGATGTTTTGTTTTCAGTCATATTCTTTGTTTTTATCTGTTTATTTGTAGATTTTTGATGCAAATGTATATGATAATATTTGATGGTATATACACCGTTAAGTCTAATTAAAACACTGTAATTCATTGATTAAGCATGCAATTCACCACATCTTTGTGCGACACTTTCAAGTGGCAATTAGCCATTGAAGGAAACAGGGCAACGCACTTCATTACAACCGAAAAATCAGAATCAAGTCTGACAAAAGGAGTGTACAAATGGGCAGTTTCAATGATTGGCAATCGTTCCGAACACTGTACAACTATCAAGAAAACATTATTTAACTGTAGGATATGAAATAATGTATCTAAAACCTTGAAGAATCTGCCGTGGTACAAGATTATGGAAAAGTGCGTTATGGATGAGAGAAATAGGCTCATTGGTTCGTTTATTACGGGACAAATTTGTACCTTTGTATTCAGAATAAGGGTATTCTGATAAGGATATTCGGAACAAAGAGGTCTTGGCTTTATTTTCCTGCGGTTTTGTCCCATTTTTGTCCCGTCAAAATTTTGTCTCATGGTACAAGATTTTATAAAATGTTGATTTAGAACGATTAGCAAGGACAACAAAGGGCAGGATTTCGCTAACCACCAGTAACCACCAAAAAGGGCCTTGTGTACCGGTAAACGTGGCATCACAAAGGAACTCGTTGGTTTGGAATATCACATCGTCAATCTCCTCTTCCAAGAGGTGGATGCCGAAATCCGAAAGTATGTCGTCTCCCATATCCTTATGCTGTTGCTTGGTTATCTACCGGGGATTGCTCCTGTTCCATTACGGGCAATATGCCTTCCGCCTTCAACTTTTCGTAAATGAACATCCGACCTTTCTGCGTCCATTGGGTACGCATCACCGATTTCCCGCTTTCCAGTGAAAGGGTGGCACTATGCACATAGCCTTTGTCCTTGTAGGCGGCATACAGAATCCATTGCTTGTTGTCCTTGTACTGGATGCCCTTTTCGTGCAGGATGGCATTCATTTTCCGTCCGGACATCCCATAGTCCTGCGCGATTTGTGTAATGTCGAGCAAGCCTTTGCATTGCAACACCAAGTCCACATAGCTGGTACGCTTGCCCAATTCCTCTATTTGCGCCTGTTGTTTTCCGATTAGCTGTTGCTGCTCCTCATACTTTGCTTCCACTTCCAAGCGGTTCTTCCGTTCCTCCTTAATAGCGATGGCCAAACCAATCAGGAAGTCCGGCTCGGTGACCACCCGTTGCAAGGCGGCATCGGTCAGATAGCCCCCATGCTTGCGGATGCTCGGCAACACTTCCTCGCATACCCAATCCTGGAACCTCTCTGCTTCGGGCAGTTTACTGCGCATCACTAAACGGTAAACATCAGCCTCCGAGATAAACTTGGTTGGCTGCATTACGACCGTACCGAACTGGTTCTCAGAGGGGGTGGACAAAATGGCCACCCCCTTACAGTGCATCCTTACAGCCTTTGGAGGGTCTGAATATCCTAATGCCTTTGCAACATCAGTTGCCTTGAACAACACTTTCCCGTTTTCTGTTTCTACGGTGTTGATACTCCCGAACTGCGGGTGGTTGAACACCTGAATTTCGTGATCCTTGCTCATTGTTTTATATGTATTGGTTATAGAATCTTCCTTTCCCTGTTGTCATCGTTCAATTCCCCATTGTCCTCCAGCCGGCCTCCCGCCAACGGCTCATCGCCGCCATGGCAATCTGTGCCCGGCGGTCTTCGACGATGGCAGAAGCGTCCAACAGTTCCGCCACCTTGGCGGAGTTGGCCAGCCGCACGAGATAGCGCACAAGCATTTCATTCTTTCGGATGATGTCGGCATGGATGCGCAAGTATTGCTTCTTGCGTTGGGAGTTGGGCATGTAGGCTTCCTGCACCGATTTGACGGCACAGAGGAACAGATTGTATTGCTCGCGCCAATGTTCCTGTTCATAATTGCTGCCACCGGCTTCCGCTATCCGCTGGATGTTTCTGTTGAAATTCTCCAAAGCGGCGTTTATCTTTTCTCCTTCCGCCAGCCATGCCATATCCAATGCCCCGCCGCTGCGGTCTGCCACGTTCAAGGCTTCTATCCTCGCACGTTGGGTCATGGCAGAATCCAACGCCTCGGCATCGTCCACTTGGTTGTAGAGGTTGATGCCTGCCGTGGTACGGAATACCATTTTATTTTTGCTGGCGGCACTCTCCCGGTAAGAATTGTGCAGCAGCCAGTAATAAAACTCCGGGGTCAACGACCCGGAACCGATTTCTGCCACCGTGATTTGGTTCATCTTGGCTGCATCATGGCTATAGGTCACGCTTTGGGCAAGCGTCTTAGACGCAAATAACATGGCCGCTCCTACACCTATTATTATATATAAGCTCCGTTTCATTTTTATTTCCTCATTGTTCCTTGGTTCTTAAATCTTGTATCTTGTTTCTTGTTACTCGTATTTTGTTATTCCTTGTCATCGATTGTACGGGTTCAGCCCGGAATCCCTCCACCGCCGGAACGCCTCGTTCGCTATTTGCGACTTGTCCTTGGCGAGGTAGATGCTTTCTTTCCAATAGCCCATGCGAAGCTGGATGTACCGCCATGTTTCAAAATAGGCTTTGTTCAAGTGCCGCTCGATGTTGTCAAGACCTTGGTTAATACTTTCCAACACCAACAGTAAGTCCGAAGTGGAACAAGCTGCCGCACCGGTGGCATACAGCACCAAGTCGCTCATCGATCGGTAGAGTTGCTTGCCATCCTCCGCAATTCTCTGTACACACCGCAGGCTTATGCCGATAATCAGCGTGTCATGCAACTCCATCTTGTTTCGTTCCACGACTTTCGCATAGTAGTCATCCAGCAAATTCTTGTAATCGCCGATGCGGTCACTCACGGTGTTGTAGGTGGAATACACGTTCAACGAGGTACGCAGGGACTGGTACAGGATGTCAATCACATCGAAAGCCCTTGTGTATTTGTCCAAATCCACATTCAATTCCTTGAAGTCCACCGCCGCTTCGCTGCTGTATTCGTGCAGGAGATGGTTGCTCAGTTCCAGTGTCGAACGGGCCAGCAACAGGCTTCGCTGCTGCTTGTGGTCGTTGATGTAGGCTTCCACCGAAACGATGTCGAAGTTCCATTGCGCCGACACTTTCAGTGGAAACGCCACGACCATGATTACAATAGCCATGTAGCGGATATGTCTCTCGGTCTTGTTCATTCCCTTTCCTCCCTTCTTTCATCATCCGTTTCCTCATATTTCCCGTTGTAATCCACCGAGTGCAGGCTGTTCGCAGCACCCCGCAACCACCTGCGGCGGCATTCCTCCACCAGAGTAAGCCTGCGTCCCCGTTCATCATTGACAAAGGGCGCAATGTCCTTTAGCACATCAATAATGCTGAGCTTGTAATTCATCATCTTCTCCAAGGCAACGAGGTCGGCGAAGATGTTTGTCAGTCGGGCTTCCACCTGACGGGCGATTTCCAGCCGGTCGGATGCCCACAACAAATGGTAAGTGTCCGTAGTCGTGTCTTCCTCCACCGGTTCCGACTTCACATATTCCGTGGTGATTTCACACGAAGGGTATTGCCGGGCAATCTCCGACAGACGGTCATTGACCAACGTTGCCTTTTCCGACTCGCTCATGGCCGGATCAAGCTCGATGATGTCCACCACTTCCGTGTCCGAATACTCCGCCGTCAGTTCCCAGCTTATCTGCATGATGGCACGGTGTATCTTGATTCCAAGGAAATACTTGGGCTTGCGGGCGATGGACAGGGTGGCTTTGAAGGTGATGGTGCCGTTGATGTTCGGTGCAGTGGCTTCCCGCAGGTAGCTGTAGCCGCTCCACCAGCCGTCACCCTGCCACGTCAGGCTATAGGCGTTTCTGCATTCCTGCATAAGGGCGGGGATGCGATAATAGTCATCGGTGGGCACGGCATTGTCCGCCGCCGCTTCCTCCTTGGCCTGAGCCAGCTCTTCCTGCTTCTTCCGGACGGTGGTAAGGTCGGATTCCAACCGGTTAATTTCATCCTTATTGCGGTTGTATTGCTGCCGCAAGGATGACGCTTCTTCCACCGTGGAAGATGCGATTTGCTTCACCAACTCGGCGTTCTCGGCTTCCAAGGCATCTATCTGTGACTGCAAGACCGCCGCTTCCGCGTTGTATTCGTTTTCCAGTTCGTCCAGACCGGACAAGTCCAGTTCGTCACCGCCGGATACGGTAGTCTGCATGGCGCATTCCTTGGAATGGTTGTTCAGACTGCCGCCGCAGGTGCGGCACTTATATTGGGTGCTTCCGCTGCCTAATGTCACCCCGTCATGGCAGGTCACGCTGACAATCACACTCTCGCAACCTTGCAGCTTGGCTTCGTCCGTGGCCTGGTAATAGTGCTTGGCATCGCTGCCGATGACATAGGTGTATCCTTCCTCATTGTCGTTGAACTCCGACAATCGGGCGTTAAGCCCGGCCTTGAAAGTATTCAAGTCCATCTTGTAGGAATCGAATACTTCTTCATATACTACCTCCTCTTGGTTCCAGCTTCTTGTCACCCGTATGCTATAGGCGTATGCTTTCTGTATTTGTTTGCCGCCTTTGGAAATGTTGTAACTGGAACGGTAATAACTGATGCTGTAGGTATAGCCGTCGTTTGACTGGTTCATCTGTTCCACCTGCGCTCTCGACCATCCTGCATACCGTTCCGAGTTGTTCAGTATCTGCTCGGTCTGCGAACTGTTGGGATAGAAATTGGAGTTCGTGGTGTTGAAGCGCGTCCATTCTCCTCCATAGAGGATGCTGTTATCGTCCGTGGGCGGGGTGTAGTCACACAGGGTTTCCGTGCCGGCATCCCTGCGGTAAATGTACCACCGTTGGGTGTAATATTGCCCAGCCGTCTCTTTCAGGTAGTCGCTTATCCACGAAGTGAGATTGTAGTTGTCTATTTGGAAGAGGTTGGCAACGCCTTCCGGCCCGCCGACCATTGAGAGCAACGTATTGCCCATGGAATGTTCCAGTTGCCCGTACAGGTCGTAAGCATTCCCGGCCACTCGCGCAATGTCGCTTACCTTTCCGTTCAGCAAGTCGTCGAAACTGCTTTCACCCAGAATGGCATCCGTGAAATTGTCCGCCCCGGTATTGGCCAGTCCCACACCTATATTATATAGGTTATCAATGTCCGCTTTCAGGTTTTCCTTGGTGAAATTGTGCTGTATATTGCCTAAATCGTCGAAGAAGGCTTTCCAGTCGATGCCGCCGTTTTCCGACAGTTTGAACAACGGGGCAAACTGCGGGGCGATTTCCAGGAAGACCACGTCCCGGAACGATAATGTGCCGTTGGTCACTACCGATTCAAATTGCATACAGAGGGCCTTTACCTCGGTGCAGATTTTCATCAAGTAACTGCCCCAGTACAGGGCTGTTTGCGGGGAATGGAGCATCTGACCAGCCACTGTCCATATCTTCGGCATTATCTTCGCACTTACGAGGTGATAAATGCGGCGATAATAGTAGTTTTCCGTGCCGTCGCTCCAGATGCCCAGGTCGGTAAGAGCCTTGCGGTCGAGGAACTTAGACAGGAATATGCCCGCCGCCGCCACTTCCGCCGCGCTGTATTTGTCGAGTATGTCCTTTACTTGCTCGGTGTAATAGGCTTCGGTAGCCGTTTCGGTGGCGTAAGCCGCCGCCATTGCCGCCACGGTCTTCTTGTCGTAGTTGACACGCACATACTGTGCTTCCGCCGAAAGGACGGAAACACACACGCACAGCAACAGGACAAGGATTTTTTTCATGGGTTACGGCTTGGCATTTTGCGCATTCATGATGTTGCCTGCGGAATGGGCGGGATTTTCACTCTTCCCGGACTTCGCCTCACGGTCAAAGCAGAGTGAATACTGCCCGGAACACCATTGCTGGTCTGGGGCTTTGTAGGTGATGTAGCCACGTTCCTGCAATTCCTCACTGGCGGCCAACACGCCTTTCACGCTGAATCCCCTTACTTTGCACAGCAGGCTGGCAGGATGCACATAGAACACGTCAGGCTTTTTCTCGTTCTCCCACACATAAATGAGGTAGAAGAACAACACGGTGGCCTCTTTTGAGAAATTGCTGATTTCGTTAGCCTTCCAAAAGTCGTGAATAAATTTTTCTGCTTCCATAACGTCGATGGTTTATTGTTGATTATTAGGTGATTACTAAATAGTTATCCGACGGTTCCGTTCCAGATGCAGCACTCGACCTGTCTTGTTAACCTCTTGGGCGAACGCCAAGGACTTGTCGATGCCTGAAAGTTGCCAATCCCTGCAATAGGCTTCGATGGCTTCCTGGTGGCTGCATCCCAATTCCCGCTTGTAAAGTTTGAGGGCTTCCTTTTCAGCCCGCTCGGTAGTATAGGTCATGTAGCATTCCCTCGGCTCTTCCACGCCGTACACTTCACTGGCCGTGCCACGACGGATGAACACCTCCCGGAAAAACGAGCGGTCCTCCTTGTTTTCCAAGCGGTTGATGGTGAATATCTTCTTGCACTCCACATCGGTCAGGCCGAGTATCGCCTTAATGCCGTCGAACCGCTCACGGAATTTGCTTTGGTCGAGCAACATCACCACATCAGAGTTGTTGATGATGGCCTCTTTCACGATCTCACTGCCTATGATGTCCTGTATCTCTTGCGTAACTACGCCCACGCTTGCCCAGAACTTTCGGGCGGTCTTGTACATGAACTTGATATACTCTGCCATCAGCGGCGAGGCGATGGCCTTCCATGCTTCTTCAATCACCAGGACTTTGCGGTTCTTTTTCAGGCGCATCTTTTGCAGAAATACGTCCATGATAATCAGCGTCACGATGGGGAAAAGCAACGGGTCATCTTTTATCGCATCGATTTCGAAAACAATGAAAGTTTCATCGAACAGGGTGCCGTCCATTTCCTCGTTCAGCGTCTTGTCGTGGTTGCCACCCCGGTAAAAGTCCTTCATCATGTAGCGGTAGGTGGAGAGGTCGATGCCCGCAAGGTTATTCTCGTGGCAGATGTCGGGAATGCGCTGCACGGAGTATTCGTAGAACGTGTTGAACGAGAGGCTCTCCACTTTCAGTTCTTTTCGGCGGAGTTCTATCTCGTCAATCTCCCTTTCGATACGGGCCATCCGTTCCTCTTCCGTTTCCTTGCCGTCACGGGTGTTGGTGCGGTCGTCCACCAGCAGGCTCTTGCGCAAGTCTTCCCGTTGGGGCGGGGTAAAGCCGTCAAAACCGTTGAAATAAACGTCATAGTATTCGGTAATTACTTGGTCGATGAGCCTGTCCTCGGTCTTACTGACCGTGCCCTGGGAGCCTTTCCATATCAGCAACACGAGATTTTTCAGGAAGCCTGTCTTCTCCACATTCAGTTCTTGGCGGTTGATGCGGAAAGGGTTCATGGTAATCGGCTTCTCCTCCGTATAGCTGATGTACTTGCCGTTCAAGTACTCGCACAAGCCCTCGTAGGAGTTACCCGTATCTACCATCACCACGTCCGTGTTTTGTTCGTGCAGCTGGCGCACCACGCTGTTCATGTGGAACGACTTGCCGCTTCCACTTGGTCCCAAACAAAAGAAGTTGGAGTTGTCAGTCAGCTTGTTACGTCCTTCCTTACCAGTGATGTCAATGGCCACAGGCACACCTTGGCGGTCGGTATAGTATATCTTCAGCGGGGTGTTCTCGCTGTGCTGGATGCGTTCCTTGTACATCAGGCAGGCGGCTGCATCGCCGAGAGTGAGGAAGCGGTCGTAGTCCACGCTCATGCCGTAGCAGTTGCCAGGAAAGGAGTTGACGAACAGTTCCAGTTGGTTGTATGCCCGTTTGCTGATATGGATGCCGAGCCTCCCGAAGCAGTTCTCCAAGTAGTTGGTAGGCTTTTGCAGGTCGATCCCCTTGTCGCAGCACACCATGAGGTTATAATGCATATAGACCAGTTGCTTGCTTTCCCTCGCTACGGTGTCTTGCACCCGCTTGATGTCCTCCACGGCCATCAGGTTCGATGGATTGGGGATGCTGGCATGGCGGTTCTTCTTCTTTTCCAGTGCGGCAAGCTCTTTCTTCTGGCCTGGCATGAAAATCATCTGGTTGTAAACCACTGTCCGTGCGTCGGGTATGCTGTCTATCATAGACACCAAGTCCACGGGCATCTCGGTGTTGTTTACCTCGATGTTGGTGAACGGGCGTACCAGCGAGGGTAATCCTGTGCTGTCCACATCGACTATGGAAAACACCTTGCATTTTCTGCTGCCTATCTCCACACATTCCTCGCCCGCCTTGAAGCTGTCCATTGCCACGGGCTTATCTGAGAAGTTCATCGTGAAGTAATGGTCAACGTAAGCACTCGCTTCTGCCTTGCCCAAGAACGAGGTACTGATACCCGCATCGCGCAACTGGTCTTTCACCTTGCGTATCTTTACCAAAAAGTCCTTCCACCGCTTGTCATCATAGGAGAACAGGTTGCCCTTGCGGTTCTCCTGCGTCACGGTCAGGTAGGTGCGGCTGTTGGTGTACTGCCTTCCCTTGAAATAGCGGAAATAGGATTCGCTCAGGAACTCGTGCCTGCCGTTGCCTGTTTCCTCGAAGCCCTGCCTGGTGAAGATGTCCTGTTTGTGCAGGGCATAGCCCTCGCCAAGTGTCTGTGCCAATGCGGTGAACAACCGAGTGTACTCATAATAGCTGTCGATGTCGGCGGAGAACTTCTGCACCGGGTTTTCGATGCGCAGGATGGCGGAATATTCTCCGGTCTTGGTGTAGAGGATACCGATGCCCTCCACGTCCTCAATGGAGAAATAAATTTCTCGGAACATGCGTTTGCGCTTGCCTCCCGTGCCGAATGCTTTGACAGAGATGGCCATGCCTGCCAAAAGAGCCGTGAATGTCAGTAGTACATAGAGTGTCATGGGTTCATCTGCATTTTTAGAATAAGTAGAAAAGCCGTAGTCTCGCTTGGGCATATCGCTTGGATAATCCTCCTGTCACAATGCCATTGGAGAAGTCCATCAGATAGAAGGTGTCCTTGCCGCTTTCGGAACAAGTGAGGTATTCGCCTTGCAGGGTGGCTATCAAACCTTTCAGTGTGGATGACTTGTCACATTCCAGCAAGTAATAAAGCCCGGCCAATTCACCGAGTGAGGGCACATAACTGCCGGAATGCCGCATTGCCTCTTGCAGCATGGTTTGTCTGCCCAAAGGAGATCCTTGCTTGGCTTGCCTGTTGGATTCAATCAGTCCTTGCGTAAGGCTTGCCCCGTCAGCATGGCCCAAGGCGCAATCGTCCGGGTAGGGCATACCGGGCTTGTAGATAATCTTGTCATCCTCCGGGGTGCCGCCAGTCGGATTGATGATGCCCTCATGACGAGTTCCGTCTATGGTCGAATACAGCTTGCCGCTTGAAAGGTCGTTACCAGAGAATATGAACATCCCGTTGCAATCTGACAGGGCTACGGCCTTGCCATGCTTGCCGTCTGTTTCCACGACCACGGCGATGGAAAGGGAGTCACGTCCTGCTTGTACCTTTCCGTTTTTTTGCAGGTAATGGCCCACCTGCACGGAATCAACCGGCATCATCCGGTGTTCATACGCCAAGCTACGCTTTGTTTCCACCCAACTGCCATTGATAGCCACGCCCTCACGCCCCTTACGGATGGAAAGGTGCGTCATGCTCCCTGCCGTCAAGGGTGGCAGCATGGTGCGCAACGCATGGTCTTTTCCATTGATACGGATGTTGATTGTAACCGAGCAAGCGGTTTCAGTAGGAATCAAATAGAGGTCATGCTTCCTGCCATTGTTCAACAGACAATCCGCATCTTTCGCTTGTAGGCTGCCATTGGCTTTTTTATCGAGCCATCTGCCCGTATAAGGCTGGTAGCCGCCCTCTGTATAGAGGTTATCCCCGATGAGAGTGATGTCGTCCAGCCGGTCACGCAGGTCGTCGCTCTCACAGACAATGCGGAGCAGTGCCATGGAACTTTGCAGCCTGAATGCCGGTTGGATGGCGTTTCCGATGACGCGGTGGGTTTCCACTCCATAAAGGTTTTCATCGAACGGAGCGGCCAAGCGGATGATGTCGTCTGTTCCCAATCCTTTTCGGAATGGATAGCAAACACTGACGGTTGCCGTCGTGTCGCTAGTGACGGCATGGCTGTTTCCCGACACATATACACCACCTTTTCGGGTGAACATCGTTCCTGCAAATGCTTGCCTTTCTTCGGGTGTGGTGGCGCTTACGTCCATATATATGCCAAAGTGGGGCCATGCAGGGGTTATTCCCTCCACAGCCTCTATGTGGATCTCAACAGGCTTGCGGCTCTTTTGCCATTCCATGCGGGTTTTCTCGCCCGACTCAATGGCGGCGACCGTGGACTTGGGCTGTTCCTTCCCGCCGCAGGAGGCGAGGAGCAGCCCGATACATATTATCAGAAAGGCTTGCATCCGTTCGTTGTTTTATAGAGGTTTTTAATCATTTTCGTATCTGCTGTTTTATAGAGTGAAATCCTACTTACAATCCTTTAGAGCGGGCATAGACGAACACGCCCTTGTCGTTCTTTTTACTGTGAAGCCCCTTCCGCTGTTTGAGCAGGATAAGTGCCGCGCCGCCGCAAAGTGTCACCACCAGGACTATCAGCCCGGCAAGGAAACCGGAAAGGCAGTAAGCCACGATGAAGCCGACAATGGCACCACCGATGGCTCCTGCCGCCCAATAGATGTACCTGCCTTGAATCCCCATGAATTCAAGAGGCCGTTGCAGCCCCTTGAACATGGGGTATTCCAGTGGCCGGGTGTCGCCGTTCGTTCCGGACATGGCTTAGCTGGTGATGCCGAAGAACAACGGGAGTGCCTGTGCGGCCGCCACAAGGAAAATACAAGCGCCCACAATCATCATGATGGACTTCTTGACATCCTGCTCCTCGTTGTTCATCTTGATGTACACGCTGATGGCTCCCACGATGGCCACGACACCGGCGATGGCGTAACACAGCTTCACCACGTAGGGCACATACTTGGCAATTTCGGTCGTCACCGTACCGAGGGCGGTGGTGCCTGCCGTATAGTCACCGGCGGCGTTCTGGGCGAGTGCTGCGGTTGTGCCTGCCAGCAGCATGAGGGAGAGCATTTTCAATCTCCCGGAAGGGCAAAGTCCCTTCATCCACTTTCTGAGTTTTTCCTTAAACATTCTTTTTACCTTAAAAATTAAACACTATGTGAATTGTCTCATTTCTTCCTGTCATACCCGGTAGCCGAAGAATGCCGGGAACACGATGGATGCACCTATGATAAACAGGCAAGCACCGACCACCATCATTATCTCCCTTATGATGCCTTCCTCCCTCGTATTCATCTTGATATAGATTTGCAAACTGGCATAGATGGCGACGATGGCGGCAATGGCGTACAGCAGGTAGAGGACATACAGCATCATCGTCACGACATAATCGTGCATAAGTGCCAATGCGTCAGCACCCCAACTGTAGTCCACGCCGCCACATTTGGCCGAGGCGGGCAAGGCCGCACACACGCCAAACAACAAGCCTGTCAACCTGCGCATCTTACAACTCATTCCTTGTAACTTTCATGGGGATTTTGAACAAGGTTTCCCGTTTGCCCTCCAACAACTCATGGAGTTCGGGAGCGGTCACACCATTCTCGCTCGTTATGTCGGCTTCCAGCAGGCTGGATTTGAGTTGTTCTGCCTTTTCCTCTACCGCATTCAATGTGGGGGCTTCCGGCTTCTCAATAGGGTCAACCGCTGTGGACTCAGGCGAGACAGCCTGCTTTTCTCCGGAATTTCCCACTTGGAAACTGTCAGCGGTCTCACTTACTTCCACGGACTCCTCTTCCTCCATGCCGTCCAGGTCGAACACCTCCTCGGTGGAGTTAGCGATTCCTTTTTTACCTTGCAAATCCTTGGCGACGACCACCGCATAATAGAGGACGTAGGCTATCGTCAGAACCAAGGCGAATATCATAAATGGACTCATTGCATTGTCTGGTTTATGGGTTTAGAATCTCGTTTTGCCTGCAAAAGAATAGCGGAAAGGCTGCCTCGGGAAACCTCTGATGGAAATACTGTGCTGTTTTAACTTGATTTTTCTTCAGGCGAAAAAATCATACGGTCAATCATACTTTGAAAGCCTTTCCAAGGACAGTTATACTTGCTTCTTTGGGTAAATTATACTTGCTCAACCATCGAAGCATATCTTCTCCGGCAATGAAGTGCAAGGGCTGTTTCACGGTCGTTGTTTTTCCTGTGCAAAGGTAAGGCTGTCGGGAAGCTGCAAGGCGCAGTGGCTACTGCCTTCTTGCATTCGTTCCCGACTTTCCGCCTTGGCTCTTGCACGTAAAAACAAGTCCCTGTGGACGGGTGGAAGCCCGACGGCAGGGAAAGAACAAGAAGTCTAACATTTTAATTCTCGAAACGATGAAACAGATTATTTGGTCGAACGACAGCTATTTTGACGACAAGGCAAGGGAGTATTACCAAGACTGCCAGCGTGAGTATTTGGAAGATGACGGCTACACAGTGAGCGATGAAGAATGGGGTGAGGAAGTGTACAGTTGGCTCGATGACGAGCGCATGAACCTCAATGTGCAGGTGGACGGCGTGATAATCGCCTTTGGCGACTTGGGCTTGTGGCGGGGGCGCAGGCAGGGCTACCAGATTTTGGGCAGCAACCTTGCCGACATCTTGCGCAGCTCATGCGATGACAACGAATGGTACGGCGACGGCTACAACATCCGTGCCCGACTCACGCACCACGACGGCACGAACTATGTGCTTTACCGGGTGGCGAAAAGCCGGGAGGATGCCGAGCGGATAGCCGACAAAATTTACAACCTTGAAATTGACGAGAAGGGTTTCCGCAAGCTCACACGTTCACTCTATCCATACGTTGCCGATGTCTATGGCTGGAAAGTCAGAGGGCGCAGACCGGCGTAAAAGACAGGAAATAAGAAAGGACAGCCGTTCTACCTATATGGCATGACGGTTGTCCTTCTTTATACCAGTTGACAAGCTAAGGCTTGGTATTCCTTTTATATACTTGTCAAACTGTTATATAAACAGATTATTGATGGACTACTCCACATCAAAAAGTACTTTAAGCTTGGCTGCTTCATCTTTCAGTTTTTGTGGATTCTGTTTTGCCAACTTTGCAAGATTGACAAGTTTCCATTTTACAGACGGATAATCCTTGAAGTATTCAAACTCATATCCATTCCATTTCGGTTCGCCCAGTTCAAAACTGAGCAAAAACCTCTTGTCATCATCGGTCATCAATCGGTTGACTTCGGTTATCAGTTTTGTCCTTGTTTCTTCAAACTCCTCGTAAGTGAAAGGAATGTCAGTCATGCCATCGAACTGGTTTGCCATTGCCTCACGTTGGTCTATGAGCCTCGGGGAAAACGACTCATGTATAGGACGGTCGCTGCCAAGCAAGTTGAAGATAAGCCCCTCCCTGCAATCTTCCATTGGCAACTCCATATACTTTACATCAAACAGGTCACGAGGATGCTGGCGGGAAAGAGCCGCCGCAATCTTCCCGCCGTATAGCTGTGTCTGTGGTACTATGTTAGCCTCGCAGTAGAGTCCGAACTCCTCTTGAGCCTTGTCGCTCAGCGGCATGGTTATTGCCTCGCCACCGACAAGTCCTCTCTTTGTCTGGTTCACCTCCACCTTGACTTGTTTGCCCCGGTATTCGCAAAGTAGTTTGCATATGTCATACTTAGGCACAATATGCATTCCTTTGAAAGTTTTCTTCGCTTTCTCGCTTATGGATTTCAAGTGCTGGTTGATGTCCTCCAAACTTTGGTTTCTCTCTGCCAATGGAATATATGTCAGGTCAATATCAACTGATAATCGAGGCAAATCCATAAGGAAAAGGTTTATGGCTGTGCCGCCATGTACGGCAAACACGCCCTCTTCCATGACAATCGGCATCAGTCGCAACAAAAGTTCCACCTTTTGACTGTATATCTGTGTATTGGCGTTGTTCCTATTCATATTCTGCAAGTTCTTTGGGTATGGTCATATTATATTTGGCGATATATTTTCCGGTTGGCACCACCATATATCGGGATGTGCCTAATGTTATGGAGTCCAGTTTTAGAGCTTTGAACCAAGGGTGTGCTGCTTTCTCTGCCATATAGACAAACAGGCGTTTTACCTTTTGCGAAGTGCATGATTCAAGCAACGATTGCACCAGTTTGGGGCGAAGCGTGGTCAGGCCCTCCATGATGTAATACATATCCAGCAAGGAGGAAGCTGCATCTGGCAGATGAAGGCATTCCAAGAATGCCCTTTCAGGAGAAGAAACGAGCAAACTGTCACTGTTAACAGCCATTGGCTCGACAGCTTTCAAGTCTGTTCCAAGGAAAGAGGTTGTCATGTACTTGACAGCCATGTCCCATTCCCTTTGAACAATCCAAGAGGGCAGTTTGTTTTCTTTGTCGGTAAACAGATAGGCTTTAGGCTTGCCGAGGGAAAGATAGTGTGAATACCCCCTTAATTCCAAAGCGGTATAAGCTCCCACGATGCACTGCTTACCAAGTTGCGAATTGTAAGCCGCCACCGTTTGCAGCAACGTGGGTAATTTGCCTTTCAAAGCATAAACACCCTTGGAGATACGAGTGAGCCAACCCCTCTTCATATACGAATATTGTTCCTTGGAGTTAAGCCCCTGCTTCGTGAGCCAATCCCCGAAGAACAATGAACTATTAGGGTTCGATTCCAATATTTGCTGTATTTTTGTTGCCATATTCGCCTTTATTGTGAATTTGGTGATAATTTCTATGCAAAAATACCGAATCCATCCCAAACCGTCAAATATTCCAAAGCAATTCTTCATTCTCTTTGCGAAATATTTCACACCACATTCGCATAAATAGGGAATTGTAGGTTCTGTAATAAGCAGATTCATATTGTTACGGCATCTTTTTCTTCCCGACAAGAATGTCATTAAGGTCTTTGTAAAGCGGATAGGCTTCCATCATGTCATGCACGGCATCGCCTTTGAGTTCCCGAAGCATGTCCACCACTCGCCGTCCTGCATCGTCATTGTCAAGATAGCAATAGATATGCTTGTAGGCTTTCAGCCGTGGCAATGCCTTGGGCAGGTTGTTCACCGAGTTCAATACCAACAGGTCTGCCCCATAACAGGGTACGGACAACCGTTCCAGTTTCCGCAAGGTCAGAAAGGACAGGTAATCCATGAATCCCTCGAACAGACACACGCTGTCCGTTTGCCCTTGTGAAATCAATGACACCGCTTTCGGGGCGATGCACCCCTTATAATAAGGATTGCGAATCTCATAACCACCCGCTTCGTTGGGAAACGCGATGGCATAGTAACTTTTCCCATGACAAGTGTAATGCGCTTCCCTACATTCTTGTCTGGCTATTTCCATGTCTATGCCTCGTTTGGACAGGTAGGAGAGCAAAGGAATGGATATCAACGCTTGCAACCGCAGGTTCTGGAATGCAGCCGCTTGCGGTTGCTTGCCATCAGTTGCGGACTGTTGCGAATGTGGTACGAATGTCCGCACCTTCAAGGGCACGGCAGGAGCCGCCTGTTCTATCATCTTCAATACTTTGGAGATGTTTGAAGTACGGTACACCAATAACGCAAGGTCAATGATGTCGCCACTTTTGGTCGTACCAAAATCATACCATACATTGCGGTTCTTGTTCACTTTGAAAGACGGATCTTCGTCTTCACGGTAAGGTGCGTGATACCATGCGGACGCTGTGGTTTCCCTGATCGGTCGGATGCCGATGGCCAGCAGAAAATCCACGATAGCTATCTGTTTGATTTGCAATATATTCATATTATTCTATTTTTCATTTTGATGAATATTGGAGTGGATATAACCAGGTTTACCATATATATACGCCCTGCGTAAACTAAACCTGTTCCGCTTTCCAATCTATCATTGTAGGCGGTGGAATGCCGGTTTGCCCCGTTTGTCATATATATACGCCTTGTGTTAAACTAAACCTCTATGCTCCCAATCTTCCATACCGGGTTGTGCCGGGATAGAAGTTCTCCAAGTTTATCATATATATACCCTCCCGTTAAACTAAACCTCTTTGTGGTCGGAGTCATCCCCATTGTTCAATACTTCCGGCAGATAAACATAAGCCTTGTCCTTTTTGACGATGACGCCCCTGCCCATCAGGTACTTGTTCAGTTCGATGCAGACATTGCGTCCGCGCTTGAAACCGATTTCCGCATACCCTTGCCGCAAAGACTTGATGAGAAGTCCATATCCTACGATGGGGCCGCTTCCGAATGCAATTTCCAACGCTTTTGCGTGCTGGGCATCCGTGATGGCCTCAGTTGTGGGTTTACGTTCCTGCGTGAAAACGTAATCCTCTACCAGTTCCGGCAGAGCCTCTCGGTTGATGCGGAACGCGAAAGGTTGGAACTCCCTTTCCCGGATGTGCATCGCCTTGACCTCGCTGATGTTGCTGTCAAACTGGCTCTTGGTCACTTGCAGGATGGTTTCTGCCTTGTTATTCAGTTCGGTACCGATATGCCCCCGCGTGTTGTCATCACCTTTGTTCAAGTGCAGCACGGTGTGGATGTGCAGGTCATGCATACTCGACCAGCGCATCAGGTCGTTTATCAAGTCCACGGACTCGCTGGGGCTGTTGATGTCGTACATCAGGTCGCGGATGCCGTCTATCACGACAAAGCCTATCTCCGGGTCGGAAGCAAGCGCATGGTTGATGATTTGCCTCCGCTGCTTGGGACTGTACTCCCGCAACATGAAAAACACCAACCTGTCCGTTTCCCGGTCTGTCGGCATCCCGGCCAGTTTGAGGATGCGCTCCAGCACTTTGTGGCAGTGGCATTTGCTCTGCTCGGTGTCCACATACAGCACCTTGTGTTTCCCTTCGGGCAGGTGGGCCTTGTAATGCAGGATGTTTTTGCCTGACAAAGCCGACGCCACAATGGCAGCGCAGTTGAAGGTCTTCTTGCTCTTGGGCTTGCCCACGGACGCGCTGAAATTTCCGAGCGTGGCGATGGTGATGCCGTCCACCTGCACGATTTCAGGAGGGTAGGCGTATGTTTCTGTCACCCGCAGCCGGATGAAGCTCAATATCTGCTCGTAAACCTGCCTGTCGATGTCTTCCGACACCGGTATGATTCCGTGTGTGTTCATGGCTTCTTCCCTTTCTTCATTGGTTGGCTTCCGGTTCCCATATTGATTCCGGCAAGTGCCGCTTGCCGTTCAATTTCCCGGTTGGACAGCACCGGATTCCGGCGTTTCCAGTCGTCCAACGCCTTCCGTTCAAAGAAGATGTGTTTGCCATTCGGCTTCGAGAACGGTATCTCGTGGGTGGACGTGAGACGGTACAAATGGCCGGTGGATATGTTCAGGTACTTGGCCGCTTCTTCCACGTTGAACACTTCCTTCAAGATGTAAAGCTGCCGTTCCACTTCCTCAAACCGGGCAATCAATGCCTCCAATGTACCAAAACGGCTGATGAACTCCTCTATGACCGTTATCTTGTCCAATACACAGTCAATGTCCTCCATCCGTTTCAATATGGAGTGGACGGCTTCCACCCGCTCCAATGTTTCCAAAAATCCAGATTCCGTCATATGCCCATTCCTTTAAGTTCCACTTCCGTTACTTCATCCAGACAGGGCAATTCCCCACATTCATGGTTGCGACACAGCCAACCGTCCAATTCCCGTTTGCTGAAAAACAGGAGCTTGCCGCTGGGCTTGTAGTGCGGCACCTTTCCCGTTTTTGTCAGCTTGTAAAGCTGGCTGTCCGAAAGTCCGGTGTACCGGCACGCCTCTTTGAAGTTGAGCGTGTCCTTGATGCAGTACAGCAGCTTTTCCACTTTTTCCACCTGCGCTTGTAGCAGGCTCAGTCTCAACAGGCAGGACGGGCATTCCACCCGTTCAGGCTGTTCATTCGTTGAAGTTCGTTGTTGTTCCATCATTCTTGCATTTTAAGTTGGACAATGAAGGAGGTTCGCCCTCCAAAACTTGTTTCGTTTCAGGGGGCGAAATTAGGCTCTTGCTTCCAAACGGTTGCACGGCCAACAGTAACAGTTCGGAACTGTTGCTCCAACTATTGCTGTTTTGCCTTGTCATTTGCTGGCTGTCCCGTCATTTGAAAGCTGTTCTTGCACTTGTTGGACGCATTCCTGGATTTTCTTCTGCATACTGTTCGGGGTATTTCTCGCATGGGTCAGCGCGTTAGAGAACTGCTCATGCCTTAAGGGCCTGTTGCCCTTTGGACTGAGTATGCTTCCGGCCTGTTCCAGCAAGTTCTGCCAACGGGGAAGGATAAGGCCATGCCGGCACAACTGGTCAAAGAAGTAGGCAAGCATTCGGTTGTTGCGCGACCGCAGCGGAACAAGCAGTTTGCCATCCAAAAGAGAACGCAGGATGGATGCGTCAATGGCTTCCACAAACACGCGAGCCTCATTGGCACAATCGGCAATGAGGCTCAGTTGGTCATCGTCAAGGCAGCAGCCCAACGACAAGGAATGGTTTTGCACGGCGGTGGAGGGCACGGCTGCACCCGCTTCTTGCCCCGGAGGAGCTTCCGTCGTGTAGTACAAGTGCAACAGGTCTTTCAAGGTGGCGTCATCGGGCGTACCCGCTTCAGAGAACCGCACAAGGAGATCTTTCCGTGTGAATAGGATTCGTCTCAGGATGCCGAGGTTCTTCCGGTGCTCGTTCAATCCTGCCGCATCACGTCGGTCGGTGTGGTGGTGGTTGTTCAGAAAATCTGCGGCAAACAGTTTGTACAGTTTTCTGCCGTTCACAACTTCGGACTGGTACATGGTTACCGCTTCCCTGAGCAGGGAGTTCAGGTCACTTTGCAATACACGGCCTGCCAAATGAGTATTGGCACGGTTCGCCTGTCCTTTTTTTAAAAGCAGGCATCTTCTTACGCTTTCTAATCATACTGTAAAAATTTAGAGGGTTATTATCACTGGACGAATGCGTTATCCAACAGGGAAACCGCATCGTCTTTCTTACTGTTGATGATTTTTGCGTAACGCTGTGTGTGCCGAATGGTGGTGTGGCCGAGCAACTGACTGGTCGTGTAAATGTCAACCCCGGCGGTCAGGGCAAGGGTCGCGAATGTGTGCCTACTTGTGTGAAAGCAGACGTGCTTATAAATACCAGCTTTCTCCACCCAATCACATAACACAGTCTTGTAACCTCGGTTCAACTTGGGGAACACTGGAGTGTCCGGCGTTGCTCCGCTTTGCTTCGGCAACCATTTTCTTGCATTCATGTTCAACGGAAGGTAAAGTTGGATGCCAGTCTTGAACTGCGTTATTTCCACCTGCCACTTGCCGTTGTTTTTTATGATATGCTTCCAACAAAGGCTCTCTAAATCACTTATACGCAATCCGCAGAAACAAGAAAACAAGAATGCGGCTTTCAACTGTCGGTTCTGGCATGGGGTGGCAATAAGCCGCTTCACCTCATCTACAGTGAGGTATTCACGTTTTGATTCAGTTTCGGAAAGCGTACTTGTTTTAACGCTTTTAAAAGGCGAAGTGCGCAAAATGTTCTCTTTTACTGCATAATTCAGGGCTGCACGGATATAACGGACATAGGCTCCCACTGATGTTTTCTTCAGTTTCCCCTTGTTGACTTTGTACATTTTTCTGTTCCCCAACCATTCGATGAATCCCATAATGTAGTTACGGTCAACTTCTGCCAATATAACTTCACCATTATATTTTTCCACCTCTGAGATTATCCTTTCAACCATCTTTACGGTTGCTGTGGAGGAATGTTCAGCAACTTTATCCCGATAAATTCTCATCCAGTCAGTGAACAGCATTTTGGCCTTGTAAGATCGGTCGGTTATACCCGCCACTTTATTAGTCAATTCCAAAATCCTCTCAGCCTTGATTGCGTTTGCCTTGGCCATCGTATTGGCATTTTGAATCTTTGCCGCCACTCCATCTTCAGGCACAAGATAGAGCTTGAGGAACTGGTAACTCCTCCTGCCATCATGGTAAATGTCCAGATAGATGGAGGTATTCCCGTTCTTCAACCTATTAAATCGAAGTCTTACTGGCTCTTTGGCTTTTACTTGTTTCTTGGGTCGTGCCATAATAGCTCATTTTAAGGTTCATCAAATAAGGCATCAATCATCATGACTGCCTGTTCTTTCTTCACATCTATTATCTTGGCGTAAATTTGCGTGATTTGCACATTGCTATGCCCCATTAGCAGGCTCGTGGTGTACAAATCAGCTCCCATTGTCAGTTCCATAGTGGCAAAGGTATGGCGGCTCATATGGTAGCAGACCTTCTTGTTTATCCCCGCATCTTTTGCCCATTTGCCCAAAATTTTCGATATAGTGGTTTCACTCGGCAAAGAAAAAACACATTCCTCCACCTTACCTTTGTTCTCAGGTAAAAAATATTGAGCCTGTTTATTCAAGGGCAAATACAGTAAGGCTTCTGTTTTTTTCTGCCTTAATTCAAGGTGGATTTTATCACTTTCATAAATCACATCTTTCCAAAGCAAGGCACGGACATCGCTGATGCGCAAACCACAGAAGCAGGAGAATAAGAATGCCTTTTTCACATCCTCCTTTGCACAAGGAGTGTCTATCAACTTCTTCACTTCGTCAATGGTAAGGTATTCGCGTTTTTTCTGTTCCCCCTGTATGGCTTTCCGGTCAACCGCTTCTGCCGGATTGAATGACAATATTTCTTCTTCTACGGCTAACCCCAAAGCAGCAATAATACAGGCGAGTAGATTTGATATGGTCTTCTTAGCAAAAGGACGGTTGGTTCTGTAGGATTTAGTTTCCGTCATGTGCTGTACAAAACCTTCAAGGAAATTTTTGTCCACATCACATAACATTGCCTTGGGAGCATAAAGTTCAAGTTGCTTGACAGTGGAATGGACGACCTTTTCCACAGAGGTCTTGCCATCCTTTGTTTTTTTCTCTGAATAAACTTGCAGCCAATCCGTTAGCAACACTTTGGCCTTGTCAGAAAGATTCTTTCGTGGTTTTTTGTTGGTGATGTCCAAAATGCGCTGTGCCTTGATTGCATTGGCGGCTTTGAGCGTATGCTCATTTTGCGTCCTGGCTTCGGCAGAGTTCTCCGGCACGAGGTAGAGTTTTAAAAACTCATAGCGTCTCTTCTTCTCGTAATAAATGTCGAGATAGATAGACTTGTTCCCGTTTTCCAATTCCTTAAAACGGATCCGGACGGGTACAGAATCCGATTTCTTTGTCCGTGCCATGACTTCCTTCTTGGTTAATTGTTACTGCATATGCAAAGGTAACAAAACACATTCAAACTACCAAGAAATGAATAACAAAAAAGTAACATATAATGCAAGAATAAAGCCACGATAAGGCAAAATCAGAAAAACAATGCTATTTGTATGATTTCAAATAAATAATTGATATTCAGTTTTATATTCCATATTATTTGTGTTTTATCTAACACTTATGAATAAACTAAAGAGGGTGTATCGTAATGAACGATGCACTCCTTTTTTCATCATGCCCTATAGTAACCAGTTAACTGAAATGAAGACTTATCCAAGAATTATGAGAAAAGATTATTCGAGAATTCTTGCCCGATTTCAAAAAGTTACATTTTTCCCTACCATAGTAGTTGGAATCCTGATACAAGTTCTGCCGGATCCTGCACCAAGTTCTGTGAAATCTTGTGCCAAGTTCTGCCTCACGACCTCACTCTTCCAGTGAAAAGACTAAATATTTACTTTTAGAAATAATAAAGAAAAATATAGATAGCGCTCCAGTTCTGCCACAACCGCCAATCGGGAGGGAACGGCAAACCAATGTCCTAAAGCATAAAACCTCTGCGGTTAATAAAAGGCCGGTTACCCCATTACATGAAGTAACCAGCCATCCATTATCCTGTTACCTAGTTAATTATCAAAACTTATAAGCTGCTTTACGTAACTCTTTCACTGAACCAAATGGTTTATTGGGCTTCAGGTAACGACCCATGAACTTATAAATGTCCAGACGAATCTTGCTTGACTCATAAGTGTCTAACCGATCAAAACTATGCGCACCGGGAGCACGCTCAAATATCTTATATTCAAACTTTTTGCCTTCTGCTTTCAAAGCTCGAATCATTGATTCCACTTCGATCACATTTACATCATCATCACTGGTATTGGTGTAGATAAGTAACGGGTCTTTCAACTTCTCCGCATGCCACACAGGAGAGCGCCGTTTGTATTCCGCAATATTATCCTTGGCAGTCTGCCCGATATGATTCTTGGCCGAAAAGATTTTGCGATAACTGTCGCTGGCATATCCCATACGCATGATTACATCCGAAACCGGCACACCGGCGAAACCACATTTATATTGTCCCGGATAATTGAAAAGATTCATCAGCGTAATCATACCACCATGACTCCATCCCATGATACCCACACGGTTACCATCCACAATATCAAAATTATCCACCATATAGTTACGGCTGATATATACATCCTCATTCTCCAATCCACCATAATCAATATTATTGTATGTACCCGAACCATATCCTGTACTTCCCCGGTAATCCGCTGCTACCACAATATATTCCTGCGCTATCAACTCGCGGATGATATGAGCATAATAGGTGTCCATATCGGCATGTACCCCACTATGAGGAAATACGATTAACGGATATTTCTTGTTTTCATCCACGCTTTTGGGAATAAAAATGTATGCTCTGAATTTAAGTTCGTTACCGGCACTCATCGAAGTAGGGTTGAACTCCTTCCAACGCGGTGGTCCACATAATATTACCTTATCCACATAGGCGATATCACCCACTTTCTCGTACCACAGGACATCATCAATTTTTTTCATTAACTGGTCAAACTGATGAACGGACAACTGTGCCCGTACTATTCCGGGCATACTACATAGGCAGCACACCAATACCACAAATTTTACTATTCTGTTTTTCATAAGCATATATTTAAATAATAATTATATAGAATATCAACTCTTGGGGTATCCCGGATTTTGTTCCATTTCAGGACTAAAGATAAACTGGTCCTCAGGAATCGGCAACACACATTTATAAAAATCCCAATCCACTTCTTCGTCCACACTGGGCAAATGATATCCTCCCTTCCGAATAATAGTCTTACCATTCCGCAGCAAATCAAAGAAACGATGTCCTTCACCTACCAGTTCCTTACTTCGCTCGTCCAAAACACGATCCAAAGTATAGTCAGCCATTGTCACCTCGTTATCGGGATTACCCCGTTTCACAATATCGTTCAAATAGCCAAGTCCTTGAACCGCAGCATCACCACCCAACTTACAACCAGCCTCAGCAGCAATCAGGTACACTTCGGACAAGCGAAGAACCACATTATTACATTCCAACGGTGCAGTCTTCATGTCCGTTCCTCTCAGTTTGTACAACCACCATACCGTTTTTCCCGCATATTTATTCTCCTCCAGCAACTGCCCACGCACATCTCCCGGATCAGCCAGCATCTGCTCCGCATATTTCTGAGTGACAAATCCCTTCTGATAGCCATACCAGTTCAATAAATACCCCCATGAATCCCGTCCTGGAGTATCATCCACACTATTGGCTATCTCAAAAAACGATTCCGAGCCAAACTTGGTTTCCACCGACCAGGCAGCCACATATTTCTCATGCGGATAAAGTGCATAGCTTCCCGATGCATCCACGTCCTTTATCAGTTGATCCGCCATATCAAACGCTTTCCGGTTATCATTATGATATAGGTAAACACGAGCCAGCAATGCACGGGCCGCATACTTGTTCATACGCCCGTTATTTTTCTCTTCGGACATCAATGTAACCGCCTCTTCCAGCGTTTCTATAATAAAATCGTACGCTTGAGCAACAGTAGAACGAGAAGGATTTTCGTATGTTCCCACCAAATGATCTATCAACGGAGCACCCAGTGACGCACCATTATCTTTCGTATAAGGATATCCAAAGCAACGAGTCAAATCAAACTGGCAAAGCGCAATCACCGCCATCGTTTCACCTTTCAAAGCATTCAGTTTCTTTTCATCCCCACTTTCAATTTTTCCTTCAGCAATAGCATTCAGAATATTCCACGCCTCACGAAGAATATAAAAAGGTCGTCCCCACAATGAACCGGCATTCAAACTATTAGGACGATGATTGAACATATAGCATGTATTGCATACTCCACTTTCCTCAGAACTCTGCATATCATCCCCCTTCATATCTCCATAGGCAAACATAGCAGCCCCATAATATCCGGAACCCGACATCAGATCATACAATCCATTCACCGCATTATCCACATCGGTTACTGTACGGAAAGCTATAGCAGTAGGAATCTTATTGCTAGGAGCTGTATCGAAGAAATCACCACAACCGGTAACAAGTAGTGAAGCTAATCCTAAAATAAAAAGTATTTTTTTCATAATGGTTCTGTTTTTAGTGCAATTGATGATTAAAATTTAAGTTCCAACCCGAAAGCATAAGTTTTCAATGGAGGGGAGTAAAATCCTACCACGCCACTCATCTCAGGATCATATTGGCCGTAAGCTGCCCATGTCAACAAATTCGTACCCGAGAAATAAATACGGGCATTCCCTATTCCTAATTTCTGCAACCATGCTTTAGGAGCATTCAATCCCAATATCAGACTTTTCAGACGAATATGATCCGTAGAATGGATGGCACGCGAAGAATTATAGTTACCCCCTTTTTTATTCCCATATACAAAACGGGGGACATCCGTTATATCACCCGGTTTCTGCCAACGGCGGCGTTGCTCGGTACTTTTATTGCTTATCACTGAATAACCATCATCTTGCAGAATATAGGATGCATTATCATACGAATAACCACCGAAACTATAAGATAAATTGAATGACAAGTCAATGAATTTATAATTAAAGGTATTCATAAAGCCTCCCGAGATAGTAGGCGTAATATCTTTCAACGGAATAGGACTTGCCTGTCCCGGATCGGTCACTTTATTTTTGGTATAATTGCCATTCTCATCCTGTTGGTTATCATAATACAAGGCACTTCCAGTCTCAGGATCCACCCCCGCATACTCACGCAGATAAATAGTATTAAATGGATAACCTTCCTTACGTACATACCTGCCATCCACAAACCAAGGCAAATCTGCCAGTTTCAGAATCTTATTTTTATTATGGCTCAAATTGAAGGCGGTAGTCCAGCTGAAATCTTTCGTCTTGATGTTATTGGAACGAACTTCAAGTTCCACACCGGTATTCCGCATCTGTCCCACATTGGTCAGCAGAGAAGAAAAACCGCTGATGGAATTCAATTGCTTGCTCATCAATAAATCTTTCGTTGTACGCGTGTACCAATCCAAAGAAACATTCACACGACTGAACAAGCCGATATCCAGCCCCAAATTCAGTGCATAATTCTTCTCCCAAGTCAGTTCCTCATTCCCCAATGTACTTTCCCACGGAGAAGGTTTTCCATTATAAAACGCCCCTGTGGTATAAGTACTCTGATAACCATAATATGAAGAGGGAAGATTCCCATTCACCCCATAGGAAGCACGAAGTTTTAAATCACTTAATACTGATTTCAACGACTGCATGAACTTTTCCTGAGAAAGTCTCCATGAAGCGGACAAGGACCAGAAATTCCCCCAACGAGTATCGGGAGACAAGCGGGATGATCCATCCCTGCGAAAACTGAAACTGGCATAATATTTATCACCATAAGAATAGTTCACACTAGCCACATAGGACATTAATGCATCTTCCTGCAATTTCTGGTCAGCATCTATCGGATCGGCTGCATTTCCCAATGAAGTGTTGATATCCTGCCCGTAAGTTTTCTTTGCAGCATACAAATCCTCATAATCATACTTCATCACCTCGAAGGCAGCGACCGCACTAACAGAATGTTTACCGAAAGTTTTAGAATAAGTCAGATTATTCTGTGAAGTATACCGCATACGGTCAGTCATCTGCATACGTCCCCGTCCCTGATAAGTAGCTCCATCACGTCCTTCAGGAGACTGAAAGAAAAAGTCCTTTGTCAACGAATAATCTACCGTAAACACACTGGATATCTTCAAATTGTCCCACACATTATAAGCTATTTTAGCCGTACCCATCGCACGTACCGTCCGAGCATAATAATCATTCACCTCGGCCTCCAATACCGGATTATATCCATTGTTTTCACGATACCCGCTGGCATACGTTCCATCCTCATTATAAATGGGAGTAGAAGGCGTCAGATTCACTTTTGATGCATAAATGGCACTTCCATAAAATTTACCCTCAGGTAAATGAACGTTCTTTGTCCACGAAAAAGAAGCGTTCATTCCAAATTCCACCTTTTTATACTTGTTACTTGCATCCACACGCCCCGTAAAGCGCTCCATTTCTGAATTCAGGGAAACACCCGTCTGCTTGGTATATCCCAAAGAACCGATAAAACTGGAATTTTGGTTGCCGGCACTAGCAGACAGGTTATAATCCTGTTGATAACCTTTCTTGAACAGAGCGCTTTCCCAATCCGAATACCCCTGAGACAGGCGTTTGGCATACTGGTCGATATTCGCATCAGCATACTGCTGTGCCTCTTGTTCACTTACTCCTTTATCCAGTTGAAAATTAACCAGTCCTTCATGAATCAATTCCCTCCTTTCCTCACCTCCCATCAGCGGACGATATGTATAAGCGAAATCAGTGATTCCATATTTTGCCGCCATATTGACACGAAGTTTACCTTCTTTTCCTTTTTTAGTAGTGATAAGCACTACTCCATTAGCACCTTTCGCACCATACAATGAAGCCGAGGCTGCATCCTTCAAAACAGTGATACTTTCAATATCTGCCGGATTCAACGTTTCAATAACTCCCATTCCTCCCGCTTCGGACATACTGGTAAAGTTACTCAAGTCATAAGATGGAATAGGCACTCCATCTAATACATACAGAGGCTCGGTGGAAGCATTCATAGAAGCGATTCCCCGTACCCGTAAAGTTGTTTTCGCACCGGGTTGCGAAGAAGTACCGGCAACTACACTGATGCCCGGTATATTCGATTCAATCATCTGCCCTACGGATACAACAGGTAATGCCTCCAGTTTTTCTGTAGTCAGAACAGAAGCAGATCCCGTATAAGTTGCCTTCTTGAAATCTCCATATCCGGTAACGACCACTTCGTCCAACGTATTGGCATCTTCTTTCAATACAATATGAAAGTCTCCCTTCCCTTTTGTCGGAATATCCTGTGCCAGATATCCTATATAGCTCACAACCAACGAAGCGGATTCGTCCACTTCCAACGTAAACTTTCCATTAAAGTCGGTGATAACCCCATTGGTGCTTCTACCTTTTTCCACCACATTGGCACCAATCAGAGGTTCTCCCATTACATCTTTCACCACTCCCGTCACTCTTTTCTTTTTAGAACCAGGCCGCGAAACAGCTTTCTTCTCGATGAAATAGATTTTGTTGTTTCTGATCTCAAAAGTAAGATCAGTGCCTGAAAGGAGTCTTGTCAATGCCTCCTTCAGTGTAACATCTTTGAGTTGCATGGTTACCTTACGATTCACATCGACCAACTGGTCACTGAAAACCAAGCTCATACCAGTCTGGCTTTTAATAGATGCCAGTACTTTTTCCACCCTCTCATTCTTAAAGTCTAAAGAGACTTTTTGCGACTGTGCTGAAACAGTAAAGCCAAATAAAAGGACTCCCAACAGCAGTAATGTCTTCATTTTGGTTCTTGCTTTCATTTTCATCAATAGTATTAGTTTGAAACAAAAGAATTTCTTATATAGGCTAACACATCACTCCAAAGAAGGTATGAGTCCATTTTTCATTTTTTAGAAAAAAAATAGATGCAAGTGTATTCACTCACATCTATTCCACTTTTCTTCTATAACCCTCGTTATTTAGAAGTTACTTCAAATACACCTTCTTCTATTTCCGTAAAAACAATATTCGAAACGGCTTCCAAATCATAGAGCACATCTGATGCATTGACTTTTCCTGTTGACAGAGTAAACCTGTTCTTCAATACCGCAGAATCTTTCACTATGAAATGAACATCATAATGTCTTTCCATTACCTTTATAATTTCACCGAGTGGAGTCAGATAAAAATTAAGGCTGTTGACACGCCATGCCGAAATCTGTTCCATATTATCCGGACGGGAGATCAGGCATTTTCCCGACTGACGGTTATATTCCGCACTCTCCCCCGGAACAAGTCTGTACTCCTTCGCATTATGATCTCTGAAAAGAATTCCTCCTTCATCCAAGGTTATCCAAATATTGGGTTCGGCGGAATATGCCTTTACATTGAATTTTGTTCCAGTTACTCTCACTTCCACCCCTTGCAAATCCACCTTAAAAGGGCGGTTCTCATCTTTGGCAACATTGAAATACCCTTCTCCCCAAAGCTCCACCGTACGATTGAACAATCCAAACTGCTTGGGATACCTCAAGCGAGAATCCGAGTTCAAATGTACAATACTGCCATCCTGTAAAATCACCCGGATCTGTTCACCATAAGGAACATTTATGTCAGCATATTCCGGTTCAGAGAAAATGCCCGTCCGGTTTGCCAAAAAGAACAAAGAAACACTTAAAAAAACAAACGGTAACAGCACAGCCGCCACCCACATCCATCTGCGACCAACCGGGCGTTGTCCGCGCTCACATTTTATCTCATTCATAAAACGCGCTTTCATCTTTACTTCAGGTATGGAATGCGAGTCAACACTTTCCGGCATTTCTTCCGACAACATCCCGATTTCCCAGTCAAAGCGTTCCGACAAATACTTATTACCTTCTTCCGTAGCAAACCAACCAACTACTTTCCGAGCTTCTTCAGGAGAAGCTTTGTTGTCAAGCACTTTATCTATCACCGACTCATCTATCTTCATAATCTATTTTTTTTGTATATTTATAATAACACCTCATCACAACAAAAGTATGAGTACATTTCAGACTATTAAATTAATCCATATCACAGGAAACCATATAATTAAAGACTCTATCTCGTTACGGAGGGCTTTTATAGCCTGTGTGTAATGGGATTTCACAGTAGGAACAGTTATCCCCATCCTGTCGGCTATTTCCTGATTGGATAATCCATATTCTATTTTCAACAAGCAGATTTTTTGTTTCTGAGGAGGAAGCTTATCTATAGCAACCCGCAGGAATTTTCCGAGTTCACCATTTTCAAATTGTGTCAAAAAGTCATCTTCATCATTCACTTGTTGGGCCATTTCGTATAGTTTCTCGAAAACCAAACTACGATGCCTCAATTCATTCAGTATATAATTCTTTAAAATAGTAAATAGCAAACTACGGATACCCGACTCAAAGCTAAAATTTGTCCGCTGCTCCCACAATTTCATAAAAAGATACTGAATCGCATCTTCCGCCTCTTCTTCTGACTTCAAAAAACGATAGGCTATGGTATATAATAACCGGTTATAGCGTTCAAAAACAGCGGCAAAGGCATATTCTTTCCCACGGCGAAGATCGTCATATAGTTTCTGATCAAAATCCGGATATTGATTCATAATAAATGCTTTTCCTAGTTTTATTAAAAGGCCGACTTAACGCAAAGATAGTATAATTGAACCTATCTTATCTCAGAATACTCAAAAAATATACATCATTTCGTTTTCTAGTTCTAGAATTCTTTACACAAAATAAGTTATAAAAATCACTTTTTGATACGGAAGAAAAGTGAATAAGACACCGTGATATCTTTTATCTCGGCGTCTTATTAATCACATGCCGGTGTATTATCCCGGATTTGAGATATAAATCCGAATCCCTGCAATGACCCTACTTGAACAAACATTTTACTCCCCAACTCCAGACTCCGAAAGTTACGAATATCCCTTCTTATAAATAACAGTTATCTCTGATATAAAACTTGGACCCGAAAGATTATACATCTTACAAGTGCAACATATATAATGATAACACCTGAAGATTTATAATGTGTCACGGCATCTTCTATCAATTAAAATCATAATTAAACCAATCAAAATAACATTTACCGCCTATTCCCAACGTATTATATGAATACAAGCCCACACGCGCACCTTTCCAATCGCCGAACTTTAACGAATAAGCATCTCCACATAAAATAAAATTACAGTTATCAAAACTATAGAACAACTGGCAGCGATTCTTCTTTGCATCCAACATAACACGTAAATAGATTTTTTTACCGGAAACCATCTTTACTTGCTGAACGTCACCATTTTTTTCTAAATACAGATAATTTTTACCTTCCTCACGACTAATGCCAATTCCGTTATAAAGACTGCCTGTGCAGAACAATCCACCTCTTTGTCCATCAGCCAGCGCTGAAAAATCAAGCAACACAGTGGCTGTGCTTAGATACCCCATACATTTTTGAGTTAACATATTGCGAGATTCTCTTAATGTTGCAGCCTTCAAGGCTTTCAAAGCAAGCCAGCCCCTACGCTCATTTAAACTCCAATGAGTATTCACTGGATTATGATTAAACTGCCATTGCAGCCCTAAAGTGTAAGAATTGAAATCATCAGTCGTTTGAGGGTGAGAAACAAGAACACTTTTGCTTACACCAGGCTTTGTCCAAACCTTTACCGGCTCACCTATCCCATTCATATCCATATCCACCCCTATCACGGGCCAATTCTCCATCCAACAAACAGGCTGCAAATGCACGACACGTCCCAAAGGTTCTGTCAATTGGAAATGAAAAAACCACCATTCTCCTTCAGGCGTATCTACTAAAGCCCCTTGATGAGGACCATTTACAGTAGTGTTTCCCTGTTCCAAGACTACTTTCTTTTCGTATGGTCCATAGATATTTTTTGAACGTAAAATAGTCTGCCATCCTTCGCCTACTCCCCCTTCAGGAATGCTTAGATAATAATAACCATGCCGTTTATAAAATTTAGTTCCCTCAGCTACAGGACCTGTATAAATAATTTTCCCATCATCCAACAAAGTTTTACCATCCGGAGTCATACGATGTAGATAAATAGGACCTGCCCCTAACTGGCTACGCCCCATGTAGGCCTGTCCATCCTCATCCCAAAAAGGACAGGGGTCCTCCCAGCCGCCTATATTCTTCACACAATGCAACGGTGTCCACGGGCCATGAGGATCAGTAGCAGTACTCATCATCAGTCCTTCTCTAGGTGTACAAAAATAAATCCAAAATTTACCATCATGAAAACGGATAGCAGGCGCCCAAGATCCTCCTCCATAATTTTCATTATTATCCCATCCGGGAAAATCAAACCGATTATACACTTGACTGATGATTCTCCAGTTCACCATATCATCTGATTCTAACACCGGCATCCCGATATAATGAAAATCAGAGCAAACCATATAATATTTATCTCCCACTCTAATCACATCAGGATCAGAATAATCTGCATTTAAAATAGGATTTATATAAGTTCCATTACCTTGGTCACCCCAAGAAACAGCTTGTCCTTGTACCTTTTCCGACAAAAACAGCAAAACAAACAGAAAAGCCAAAAAGAAAAATCTCATAGTATCATTCATCATTAAAAAAGAAAATTGCCTTCATCATTCCTAAAGATAAATGATAAAGGCAATACACTAAATTATATACAATCAATCCCAAATCATTCAGCTACAACTTCAATTACGCGACTGTTAAGTTGCTGTGCAGTAAACAAATTCAATCCTACATTCATCAAAAATTCTCCTGAGAAAACCTCACCATTACCTGATAAAGAAGAGTTGGCTCCGGGCATTAAGTTAATTTCTTTCACACGATACATTTTGTCTGCATCAAGCCCCTGCAAACGCACCGGCAATATTTTTTCCGCATAACGAGGATGAATATCGAAAGCAAATACCGCTGCTTTATCCTTATCTTTGCCCACATACATAGTAGAGGTATGATTACTGCCATAAGGAGAGACTAAACGATACATATCACCTTCCAGAACTACCGGCTTCAAACGGTTATAATTCTGCACAGCAGTACGGCAATAAGTTTCATCATCCTTACTCATATCCGCTAATTTGATATCAAAACCAAGTTTGCACATCATAGCCACATCCGTACGGAATTTCACACTGCTATTCTTATTCCATGTAGTAACATGAGCGCACATTGTCTTGGCTGGGAACACCTGTGAGAATCCCCACTGAATAAATAAACGTTCAATAGGGTCAGTATTATCACTAGGCCAGAATTCTGTAAAATATTTCAAAGCCTCATAGTCTGAGCGTCCACCACCACCGGAACAAAGCATCATCGGCAGGTTAGGATATTTTGCTTTCACACGCTCCAATACATTATACAGGCCACGCACATAATCAATATATAAATGTGACTGTTTATTTTTCAAATAAACAGAGTAAATATTCGTAATAGGACTATTGCAATCCCATTTGAAGAAAGCGATATCAGGATATTTAGTCATCAAATTGTCCACAACTCCGAATACATAATCCTGTACTTTCGGATTGCTCAAATCCAGAACCAATTGGTTACGGAAATAATACTCGTCACGATTCGGAAGATGAATCACCCAATCTTTATGCTTTTCATATAATTCACTTTTAGGATTCACCATTTCCGGTTCAATCCAAATACCAAACTTTATACCTTTTTTCTTAGCCGCTTCCGTCAGATAACCTACGCCGTGAGGAAGTTTATCAGTCGTTTCATCCCAGTCACCTAATCCTTGATGGTCACCACTGCGCGGATACTTGTTGGCAAACCAACCATCATCCAACAAAAACATATCCACACCCAGTTCTACTGCATCATCCATCAGCTTCACCAATTTCGCTTCATCAAAATCAAAATAGGTGGCTTCCCAGTTATTCAACAAAGTCATACGAGTCTGGTTCCCATCCTTCACCTGATACTTACGGGCCCAATCATGGAAATTACGGCTAGCCTGTCCTTTACCTGTAAAACTGTAAGTAAAATAGAAATCGGGAGTACGAAAGATTTCATTCGGTTTCAGACTATATTCCGAAGCATACGGATTAATTCCTGATATAACACGGAGTTCATTCTTATTATCCACCTCGAATACAAAACTGAAATTACCCGTCCATCCTAATGTTCCGACCAACACTTCACCTTGGTTCTCTTCTGATTTTCCATCCAATGAAAGTTGGAAGAAAGGAGAGCAGAACATATTGGCACGTGCTCCCAATTTAGTATCAATCGTTTTTTTACCAAATTCCAAAGGTTGTTCCTTCACATGCGCCTCACTAGCCCAGTCTCCCGAGAATTCAGTCAGGAAATAGTTGTCACGATTCAAGTGCAACATGGAAGACGCGTACTTATGAAGCTGCACAGGTTTCTTTTCCTGGTGGCTGATTTCAGTGAAAGTCTTTATCAAATTTTCTTTCTGATAAGCCACATAATGAAGTTTTACAGTTACAGGATATTTATCATCCTGCATAGTAATCACCACTTCATCTACCCCCGGCGACACTTGATTCCGAGTATGAGAAACATATTTTAATAAAGTAGAAGGATTGCCATCATTATGTACTATATGAATAGCCGGTTCAAAATAATCTTCCATGCCATGAGTAAGGTATGCTTCGCTACCCTGTGGCAAATGGGCAATATCTGTAGCATAATTCAACTTCTTTCCCAAATAACTTTGATATAGACGTCCGTTATTACCAACCCGGTAAATAAGGTCTACATTTTCTGTACTAATTTTAATTACTGGCTTATCTGCCGCTTTTAACATAAATGATATGCATAAAAAACATATCAAGAAGAATAATCTTTCTTTCATGGTATTATTTATCGATTAAAATTATAGTGCAAAAATAGGGAGAGAAGCTCAAAAATCCCTACTCAAATGCGCCATAAAATAAGAATTTTGACGCTTATACCCTCAAAATCATCGAAATCAAGCCTGTATTGTAGGTAAAATCAAGGAAGTCTGCTATCTTTGTTATCCAATTCTAATACATGGATATATGCCACGAATTAAAGAGGGATTTAAAGGAGAACGCGCCATCGTACTTCCTGCTTTTCTGATTGAAGAATTAAAGCAAGATCCGTTAGGCAGCGAACTTTACATTACAGATATAGGATATTATCCTCATGCCTGTTTTCATTACCGGAAACGCAACACCGAGGAAGCAACCGAGTTTATCCTTATTTATTGTATGGAGGGAGAAGGGTGGTTTGAGTTAGACAAACATCGATATGCAGTTACCGCCAACCAATTTTTCATTCTACCTAAACACCAGGCACACGCTTATGGCAGTAATGAGAGAAATCCCTGGACTATTTACTGGATCCATTTCAATGGAACAAAAGCTGCATTTTTCAGTGCCGGTTTTGACCGTCCGAAAGACATCACTCCACAAGAGGATTCACGAATCAAAGAAAGATTAGTACTCTTCGAGGAAATCTACTCGTCCATCAGCTCCGGATATAGCAAAAACTATATGCTTTATGCCACTACCAGTCTTTTCCATTTTTTAGGTTCCATGAAGTTTATTGGTGAATATCGGGATTGCGGTTCTATGCGCAATGGTTGCAGAAGCAAGGATGTGGTGCAAATAGCGATTCATTTCATGCAAGAAAATTTGAGCAAAACCATTCGCCTAGCAGATATCGCTGCGGAAGTAAACCTCTCAGTTTCCTATTTCTCCAATCTGTTTGAAGAAAAGACAGGCTCCTCTCCTCTTCGATATCTTACCTATCTCAGAATACAGGAAGCCTGTCACTACCTGGATTTTACTAACCTAAAAATTAACCAAATAAGTCCCTTGGTAGGCTATGAGGATTCTCTTTATTTCTCCCGGTTATTTACTAAGACGATGGGGATGCCTCCATCAGCTTATAAAGAAAAGAAAAAAGGTTAAGACTTACACCATCTACCAACAGTCGGTCCGGAAAGGGGCAACCGGGAGCCCGTTCTCTCCGTACAAATTACAATCCGGATTATCTGCCCAGCCATAACGTGCAGCAAGAGGGGCAGGAACTTCAGTAGAAGAAAGTATAATTTTTCCATCATGGACCATAGCCTCTGCCGGATAAAATACACGGTCCGGCCCTGCAATGGTAAAGCCTTTTAAAGTTGTACCTTTAATCTGAAATCCATCTTGCTTTTGTCCGAAATCCAATTCCATCTTGTTCCCCTTAATTATATAATTTTGGAATACAGGAGCCGAACTTGAAACATTTTTTCCATAACTACCGGCCAGGGCAACCAAAGCTAAACGGCGTCCCACCTCTTGCTTATTCTTAGGATGAATATCATCAGCCAAACCAATATCAATGGTCACGGCCATACCAACTTGGTCAAGTTTTAATGCTTTAGTTTGCGCTTCACGCAAAGCCGCCCATTCGGAATCCGGCTGTATTTTCTTGGATTCCATAAAATTAGCCAATTGTACAAAATAAAAGGGGAAATCACTCCGCCATTGTCGGCGCCAATCCGTAATGAGAGCAGGAAACAAATCTCCATATTGTTCTGAACGACCTACATTAGCTTCACCTTGATACCATATTACTCCTTTAATGGGAAAAGCAGTCCATGGTTTGACCATCGCATTGAACAGCACCGTAGGATAACTGGAGCTTTGAACAGGAGAAATCGGTGCAGGTGGAAATCCTGTTAAAGAAAGTCCGATACGATATTTCCAATCTCCAGCCAAACTGATCCGCTTTCCATCAGCTTCTACATAAAGGTCCTCCGCCTTGCCATGAATACCGCCTTCTCCACCAAAATCAGAAACACGAACAGCAAGAACCGCCTTACCAGCCTTCACTAGTTTTGCAGGAATGGTATAAGTACGCGGTGTCATATAGCCTGCCCCTCGGGCAATCTCCATCCCATTAAAATAAGTGATATCTTCATCATCAATCATTCCTAAATTTAGTTTTAACGGTTTACCAATCCATTCTGCTGGAATTTCAAAACTACGACGGAACCATACTACTCCATCAAAATTTTTCAATCCATTCTTTTCCCAGTAATCAGGAAGGCACATATCCCACCATTGTCCTTCTGACAAGTCCGGTGCAATCCAGCAAGGCTTATCTTCCTCCATTCCCTTATCTTCCTTAGAAAAAAGAGATTGCCACTCAGAGCGCTCTTGATTATAGGCCTTTTCCATACGAATAGGGTCAAAGTCCAATTGTTCCATCTTAGCCAACTCTTCACGAAAGCCCAGCACCTGTTTCAATGTTTCATAGCTGGTCCACGCTTCAGCAGGCGTTCCTCCCCACGTACAGTCAATCACACCCACAGGGACATTTAATTCTTTCCATAATGAACGGGCATAAAAATAAGCGAGTGAAGAGAATTCAGGAATTGTGGCGGAAGAACATTCCTGCCAACCTCCCATAGTAGACTCCATATCACTCAACGGAATTACTGAAGTATTCTTCTTCACTTGAAACAAACGGATAGAAGGATAATTCGCCTCCGTTATCTCCTGCTCATAATTCATGACTTTCCCCCAACCCGCAACAGGCATCTCCATATTAGACTGACCAGAACAAAACCATACCTCTCCCACCATTACATTTTTTAATTGCAATTTCTTACCATCCGTAAATGTCAACGTATAAGGCCCTCCTGCAGCAGGAGTAGGCACAGACAAACTCCAATAACCGTCCTTATTCACCTGAGTCACATACACTTCATTATTCCAGCCTGTAGTTACTTTTAAGATTTTACCCAATACCGCTTTACCATGAAAAGTAACCTCCGTATTTTGCTGAAGAACCATATTGTCCGTAAAGTAAGCGGGTAAGACCACCTTGGCGTAAGAATTTACATACGCCAAGAGAGAAACACATAAAAACAATATTTTATTTCCCATATTTACCAAATTCATTTGTTCCACTATTATATTCTTCTTTAATCATACATCATCGGAAGCTACACCAATCTGAATTTCAAATTCTCCAAGCTCCACCAACTCGCATCTTATTTATTATTATAAGGTGTTACCAACAATTTATAGGAACCACCTTGCAATAAAGCCTCATCAAAAGTAATACATATATCTTTGGTTTCACCCGGCATCAATGTGAAATAATTGTCATTCATAATAGCAGGAAGAATACGCTCTCCATCCGAGGTCCGAACAGCCTGAACATATACTGCAAACGCCACACCTTTTGCAGACTTTAGGTGAGCTATAGCTGCCCGAATCTCTGCCTGACCATTTTTACGCAACAATTTAGAAGAAACTTTCAATTCGGCTGCCGGCAAAGTATTCAAAGCCGTAAAGTCCAAACGGTCGTTGCCACGCCAATAATTGTTTTCAGAAACAACCTTTCCTGATTTATCTTTCAACGTCAGGCGGATAAAATGTACATCGCTCAAACCTTCACTAGGCTGTGTTCCACCCAATACATCAAAACTCCATAATGAATAACCAAACCACCAACCTAGTTCCGTCCCAAACATACGTACATAACGGGCATCAACTTCGGGGAAAGTAATTTCATCTATTCCTCCACGTCCTTCATCAGTTTTATATACTTCTTTCCAAGTCTCGGCGTCATCTGACACTTGAATCTTATATCCTTTACCAAAAGATGCCTCCCAATTCAAGCGAACCCCACCTACGGGTTGCACACTGCCCAGATCCACATAAAGCCATTCATTTTCCGCTTTTGCCGCTGCCCAACGGGTATCTTTTTTCCCATCCGTAGCATCTGAAGGCTGTCCATAAGTGGTACTTGAAGCAAAGGTCGGTTTATTTAATGACAGATTTTTACGCTCTTTATTGAAATCTATCGTAAAACATTGCACAGTAGAATTGCTAGGAGAGTTCACAATAGCTGATTTTGTATAAGCCTCCACAGACTTTCCATCCAGATTGTAAACTTTTACTTCAGCAGTCAAACCTTCCATATCACATGCTGTGGTATTAGCAATCTTCACACCGTCCGTCACAGGATTCCAAAGAATATGCACCGGTTCACAGGCTGATTTTGCTCCCCAAAAGGCTCCTGTCAAATCATAATAATAGTCATAAGTTTGCCAAACCATAGACGGATATGCCGACTGTCCCATCCAAGTCATGATACCTGATGCATCCTCCCACATACGATCCAGCCAACCCTCATACATAGCCTTATTAGATTCAATATTGACAAGCTGAGCCTTACGGCAATAATCTTCAATCCCTTCGGGCTTGCCAAAACCTTTGGTTATAGAAGCATCATAACGATCGGGAGCTGCATTAAAAGCATTTTGGCCAAAATAGTGCTTGTTCCACATTTCATCACGAGGCCACCAGTTCTCCTTGGGCATAAATTTCTTGAAGCTTTCAAAGGTAGGAACTACAGCTGTGCCAATTTCTGTACGAAATCCCCAGCCACGCGCCGGATCTCCTTCCAAGCCATCAGGATATTTAGTAAAATAAAAGCGAGGCTCAAATGCTCCCCACGGACCACTACCGGTCAAGCCCTGAGCATGGGAGTTTGCTTGAAAATAACGATCACCTCCATCAAAGGTCCTAATATTTTCCGCCATCCATCCTTCTAAAGGAGGCTGAGGATTAGATTCATTATCGCCACACCACACGGCTATACTAGGGTGATTACGCACACGTTTTATTTTCTCCATCATATTATTATTGAACACATTGAGGTCATAAGGCAAATTCGGATTAGAGTTTATCCAAAAATCATCCCATACCATAATGCCATATTTGTCACATGCCTCGTAGAATTCATCATCTGTAACAGAGCCGAGCCAATTACGTATCATATTAAAATTCATTTCCTTATGCAGGCGGACTTTGGTATCATATTCCTCGCCACGGCAACGAAGCATATATTCAGACATCCCCCAATTCGCTCCCTTAACAAATACCGGAATATCATTAATATAAATATGGAATGTATTGCCCTCTTTATCATAAGAATATTTCTTTATACCAAAAGAAACATCTTTCGTTTCCGAAACTCTTCCATCCACCATCACCTCAAACTTACAATGATAAAGATTGGGTTCTCCATACCCATTTGGCCACCACAGACGCGGCTGGTCTATACACAGTTGTGGAAAATAGCGTTTGTCAAACTTCACCTGTTCAGTAGTATGGGCATTCACGTCTAATTCTTTTTGAAAAACAATGTTTCCTGGGGTAATTGTTCCGCGCACCAATACCTTCGTCTTTTCTACCGAATTATTCTTGACATCAAGCGCCACACTCAAATCCGCTCTGGCACGGGTAGGTAAATTAGTACGTATCCAAGGATCAATTAAAGTAGCTGTTCCCGTATTAGTAAGAAATACCTTATCGGTTATACCACTATTCAACCCCGGCACATAAGGCATCCAATCCCATCCGCCACTAGACAAATAGGTTGGACTGCCCTGATTAGCCAATGGAGTATCAGGCATATGAACAAGTACAGCCAATACATTTTCTTTATCACGATTTACTATTGAAGTAACATTAAAATGTCCACGATGCATAAACCCATCCAGTTTACCTAATAATGTTCCATTCAGATAGACTTCCGCACGACGGTTTACCCCATTAAAATTCAACCATATCAATTCTTTTGTAAAATCAGCAGGAACACGGAATGTAGTACGATACCAAAAGCTACAGTCGTATTTGTCTCGATTTACCTGATGAATATTGTCACCAAAGTTAGGATCTTTCTCCAGCCCTGCTATTACATACGAATTAAAAGCTGTTCCAGGCACAACAGCATCTACCCAAGCAGAAACATTGTATCCGTTTCCACAAAGTGACTTCACATCCGTTCCGACTTCAGCCTGAGGCTTTAACTTCCATTTCATTTGTGGGTTATCGCTATGTAAATACACAGTTTGAGCATGCAGTACTTGCATACATCCCAGTAGGGCTAATACAACCCATGTTTTTTTTACGTTTTTCATATTATAGTCTTTTCATATTTATCAATCATCTATTTCTCTTTTTGCACCTGAAAACTAAACAAGGTGCAATGCTCATAAGCTTTCTCCGGTAACACCAGGCAAGAAGGAAAATCCGAATGAGAAGGAGTATCCGGATAAAATTGTGTTTCCAAACAGATGGCTGTATCCGGTCGGTCATAATATCCCGCTGTATACAAAAGAACAGCAGGCAAATCAGTCATCACTGTCATTTTTCTTCCTGTAACAGGTTCATATAAAGAAGCAGCCTCTAACATCTCCTCAGACATTTTATCTTTCAATATATAGCAATGATTATATCCTTTATTCCAAAGTAATTGCTCATGATCAGCATATAAGTCTGCACCTACCGGTTTTAGGGAAGTAAAGTCAAACGGAGTATTTTTCACCTTCATCTTTCTTCCCGTAGGAATGAACGCCGAGGTAGTATCCAATATCCGGTCAGACGAAATATGCAACCGATGCTCTGTTATCTTTTTTCCATTTCCGCGCAAATTGAAATATGCGTGATTAGTCATATTGATGTAAGTAGCACAGTCTGTTTCCGCATAATGCCGTACAGAAAGTTCATTGTCCTCATTGAAACGATAGTCTGTTATCACATGGATATTTCCCGGGAAACCTCCTTCTCCGTCTGGCGAATACAGACTAAAACGGATGCCATCCGGTAATTCTTCCCATTGCCACACCTTGTTATGAAAGCCGGAAAAACCTCCATGATTGGTATTATTCCCATCATTAACTTCCAAATGGAAGGTTTTCCTATCTATTGTAAAAGAAGCATCAGCAATACGATTGGCAAATCTGCCAACAGTTGCTCCCATATAATAAGAATCTTTCAAATAATCGGACAAGGTATCATAACCGATCAAAATATTGGCTAATGCTCCCTGAACATCGGGTACTGAAGCTGTAATCCAACGTGCCCCCCAATTAGTGAATTCCATATAAGCTCCCGAGGAGTTCATTACGGTAAATCGTAATACAGGTTTTCCGTCAGAGGTATAAGTTTCTATTTTATGTATTATTTTCATATTATTCCAAATTTCAGAAAAAGAAAAAGCATCAGGTAGGAAGCAGATGTTTCCTCCTGATGCTTCTAATTTATATGGATAGAAACAATTTATTTGCTATATCCCGGATTCTGATCTTCAGGGCCGAATGCATCATTTGTTTTAATTTCAGTATCAGGAATAGGATAGCGCTTATGGAAATCTTGAATTGTTCCTGATTCTTTTGCCCAACGGTTACGTTCTTTTATCAATTCTACAAATTTATTAGTACGAAGCAAATCAATACGTCTCCAACCTTCGAAACAAAGTTCACGCAAACGTTCATCCATTACTTTATCACGGAATTCATCTTTGCTCATTCCCGAATTCCATTTCTTATCTTCTGGCAAGTTTCCTCCCCATGCACGAGTACGAATTTGATTATTCACGATCTGTACTGCTTCCGAAGTCTGTCCTAATTCATTCAGACATTCAGCATGCAATAATAATATATCAGCATAACGAATCATTGAAAAGTTCTTACCAGAATTCCACATGTTATTAATGCCAAGCCCTGAAAGAATATCTGTACGATAGTCTTCATATTTCTTTATATGCGGTTCCAATTCATCTGTAGTTCCCGTCCATTGAGTCTTTGACAAATCAGGAGTTACATATTCGAATGTTCCATCTTCTGAATATTTATTAGTATAATACGTAAAATCATAACGCAATGCTTCTTCTTTACGCAAATCTCCATCTTCCCAAATGCCACCTTCTTCTACCGTCTTATAAGCAAAAGGAGTCGGAACTAGAAAGTCGTAACCAGAGAAAGAGCATCCCTGACCAAACCAAGAGTCACATGCACGAGAACCACAATCAAACTCCCAATAATTACAATCAGGATATACATTATTAAATTGCAACTCAAACAATGACTCTTTTGTATTAGGATTATCATAACGATACAAGTCAGCATAATTATTCAGCAATTCATATCGCCCCATATTAATAATAGTCTTAAAACATTCATCAGCCTTGGCAAAATCCCGTAATCCTGTCTCTTCCGGAGCTGCCATATAAGCCTTTCCTAACATGGCCCATGCAGCCCCAACAGTAGCACGCTGCGGTTCACTATTATAAGACTCAGGCAAATTATTGGTAGCAGTAATAAAATCATTAATAATATATTCCCATACAGTCTTTAAAGGTTGACGTCCCAAGCCCAATTCATCAGTACGGTTCATATCTATCACAGGGATTTCACCCCAATACATACTTAATTCAAACATTAATAAACCACGAATAAAGCATGCCTCTCCCATCAACTGTTTAGCACGTTCCGGTTCTTCAGTGGTCATACCCAATGCATATATAGCTTTAGCAGCTGAAACGACAGCCGGCCAACGGTTGTTCCAAATAGAACTAACCTGAGTAGATGTAGGATTCAACTGTCCATTATATTTATCCATACCGGCTTGATCGCCTGAAGAAATCAACTGATAATTACCCTGCTGTGTTTCATCTGTCCCCAAATAAGGCATCAATCCATTACGTCCTTCTTTACAGCCCCTATAACTCTTATACAATCCAAGAACTAAAGGTTCTACATTATCTATTTTTTCAAAAACTTGTTCTTCAGTCAAAGATCCCGTAGGTTCTACCTGCAAAAAATCCGAGCAAGAGGAGGTTTTCAGTGCAAAGGTCAAAGCCAAAGCATATATCGCACTATATCTATATATCTTTTTCATTGTTGTGTTTTCTTTTAAAGTTAGACTATTTATTCTATCCTTCCATTAAAAAGCCAAATTAAGACCAAAAGTATACATACGTGTAGGAGGATACCAATCACCAGTTTCCGGATCATAACCATTATAATTAGTTAAGCAAAAAAGATTAGAACCAGTGGCATAAACACGCAGGTTAGTCAGTTTCAGAGCATTTATCACTTTAGTTGGGAAAGTATAGGCCAATGTCAGAGCAGACAAACGCAAGAAAGAAGCTTTCTGTACACTAAAATCCATAGAACTTGCACCATAATGATTATAATCAAAGCCAGCCAACACACGTGGAAATTCAGCATCTGTATTTTCAGGAGTCCAACGATCCAACAAATCCGTTGATGCGACTCCAGATCCAGTACTTCCAATCAAAGTTTCATACCAAGGACTCAATTTTTTAGCCCCATAAGAATAACTGAATACTGCATTTAAAGACAATCCCTTCCAAGAAAAATCTGTAGAAAAACCGCCATAAAACTTAGGATCAGTGGAACCAATTACAACACGGTCATTTTGATCTATCTGTCCATTATTATCATAATCCAACGGATACAAATCACCAGGATTCACATTATATCCATTCCAATTTATTTTATTCAAACGATCCATATCAATTTCTTGGGCGATTCCACCTGTTTTCCAAATATAAATTGTGTTACGAGACTCACCAAGGAATAAATTACCTTCTTTTTGAATATTACGATCACTATCTACATTATATACAACATCATTATCACCATATAATTGAGTTACCTTATTTTTATCCATAGACAATGTAGCTGCAAAATTCCATTCAAAATCTTTAGCTCTTACCAAATTGGCATTCAAAGCAAATTCCAAACCTTTGTTTTCAATCGCACCTATATTTTCAATAGTACTGCTGAAACCAGTAGTCGTAGGCAACGAATGGCTCATTAACAAATCCTTATTTTTTATCAAGAAAGCATCAACAGACAAACGCACTCTATTCTGTAAGAAAGCCATATCTACTCCTAAATTCCATTGTTTTTGTTTCTCCCAACTAATATCTGGAGTACCACGTCGCCCATTGGAAACAAAAGAATTTGTATAACCTGTATCGGAAGTACCCGTATAGCTGACATTATATAAAGATAAATAGGCAAAATCATCAATATTCTGATTACCAACGATACCAAAACCAGCACGTAACTTTAACTGATCAAAAATCGTCTGATTTTTCATGAATTTTTCTTCTGTAATATTCCAAGCTGCAGACACAGACGGAAAAATACCCCACTGATTTCCTTTAGCAAATTTAGAAGAACCGTCGTAACGCGCTGTCGCCGTCAATAAATATTTACCCGCATAGTTATAGTTAACACGAGCGATATAAGATAATAATGTTTGCTCGGACCAAGCTGTACTTAAGCCGCGCTGATCTTTTTTATAACCAGATCCCAAACTATGATATCCAAATAAATTAGTGCCAAACCCTGTTGCCGTAGCATTAATATAATTATACGTAGTCCGTGTAGCACTGGTACCAACCATCGCATTCAACTTATGTTTACCGAAAGAGGCTTCATAAGACAATGAATTATCCCATTGCCATACAGTACGTGTATCTCTATCATCTTTGGCTTCACCTTGTGTTCCATAACGTTCCGACTCATAAATATCATTCGGGGTATATTTATTTTGCTGCTTTTGAGCATAATCAATAGAGAAAGTAGAACGCAAGTTTAATCCTTCAATAGGATTGATATTAATATAATTAGAGCTCAACAAGCGATTATACACCAAATCATTATCGACTTTCAAAGAACGTAATGGATTAAAATTATTTTGGTCAAAAATACCTTGCCAATTTAAAGTTTCAATCTCATCAGAAATTTCCAACATCGGATTAGCACAACGTGCACGATTCATTACTCCATCATCAACCAACGTGTTCTCGGTACGTGTAAAAGTTGTATTAGTACCTACTTTCAGCCAGGATTTAATCTGTTGATCCGCATTAATACGTCCTGTGTATTTTTCTTGTTCAGACTTCTCAATTACACCTTTATTGTCTGTATAACCAAAACTAATATAATAAGAACCTTTATCATTGCCATTCGAAAGACTTACTACATGATTGTGTTGTACTCCAGTACGGCTCACAGCATCCAGCCAATCATAATTTTTATTATTGTTGTAGGCATCGAATTCATAATCAGCAAAAACAGTATTCGATCCCATTATCACATCATTGATATAAGCATTGACATCTCCATCAGGATTTGTTTGCATATAACCATTCGTATAGGCCTCCTTTCTAAGTTCAAATAATTGACGAGTATTCATAGTTTTTGGAGTATTAGCATAGGTCTGAAAGCCAATCCAGCCATCATAAGAAACTTTACCTTCGCCTTTTTTACCCTTCTTAGTTGTAATAACAACAACACCGTTGGAACCACGTGAACCATACAGAGCTGTAGCTGATGCATCTTTCAAGACCTCAATAGAAGCCACATCATTCAAATTGACTGCATTAAATCCAGAGAATGAATTATCCATAACCATACCATCTACGACATAAATAGGGTCTGTAGATCCATTAATTGTATTAATACCACGAATTTTAATAGATGCATCATCCGTAGGACGCGTAGGTTGAGAAATGAACACACCTGCGACACGACCTTGAAGAGCTTGATTTACATTTGTTACTGGTTTTTCTTCCAATACTTTAGAACTAACACTGGCAACAGCTCCCGTCAAATCACTCTTCTTCATCGCAGTGCCTACAACAACCACTTCATCTAATGTTTCAGTATCCTCCGACATCACAACTTTGACTGGTTGGTTACCCATTATTTTAACATCTTGTGCAACATATCCTATATAAGAAATATGCAATGTTTCCCCTTTCTGAACTGATAATGTAAATTTACCATCAAAATTGGTAATAGTCCCATTGGCTGTACCTTTTACCACTACACTTGCACCAATGATAGGTTCGGATGTAACATCCACCACCTGTCCTGTAACCGTTATGTTCTGTGCTAGCATATTGCAGCAACAAAACATGATAAGGATTAAATTAATAAGCCTAATTCTTTTCATAATTTGTAAATTTAAGTACGATTTAAAGTTTATATTGGTTTATTCTTCCACTTTGAAAATTACAACATCACATGCAGGAACCGTTACTTCCAGATTGGTTTTAGCAGTACTTTCAATGCCACTCCATAATTCTTTCAGCCTATATTCCTTTGACGAATCCAACCCCAGACGCTCTAAAGCTGTAGTCATCTTCAACTCTTGATCCATATAGTTGAACACAGCATAATAAGCCTTACCATCCTTATCCATGCGTACAAACTGATTTTCTGACTTTTCACCATTCCCATCTACAGGATGGAAAGATTCCCCATTGGCTATAGCATTGATCTCAGCATTAGTCAGATATTTCATCGCCTTCTCCTTCACTTCTTTAGAACCGCCTTTGCTGAAATCATCTCCAGCAATGAAAATTCCTGTAATGACCCCCGAAGTAACACGCGCTCTGTTCTCACCATCTGTAGCATCACGCAATACAATATGGTCAGGATCATTAAACTGATAAACCTTATCCTGCCACCAACCGTATGAAAGTGCATTCAAGGTATATTCAGTATCCTTCATCTTATTCCACGCATCACAAGCAATTCTTCTAGACTGAGCATAATGAGCAGGAAAAACAGGAGAAATAGAAAGATTGATATACATATCGCCAAAATATTTGTCAAGCAATTGCATTCCATAGTTATATCCCTGAATACCTGTTTGTATTTCCGGATTATACCATTTGTCAGCCTCCATCGCCCCATGTGTCATAAAATCCATTTTCACATATTCAAAACCTGCCCGATGAAAGAGTTCCGATGTACGCTTCATCATAGCTTCAATAGCTGGATGGGTAGGATCAACAGCATACGCTCCGTCTAATTCCTGCGGTTTTCCATTTGCATAGAGATACACATCTTTATATTTATACCCCGGAATTTCTTTTATTTCACGTTCAGGATTTTTAGCCCAATCAGTAAACGGAGTCCAATAAACGCCGGCTATCTGACCGTTTGCCTTACATCTATCCACAAAAGCTTTCAACTCCTCTTCTGAAAAACTATTCCAACCAGAATCCAAACCTGTATAAACCAGATTATCCGAATTCACAAAATGATGGGACTGCAAATTCTCTTTATAAAAATCAGAAACTTCCAATGCTTTCGGATAGGTCAGATTAAATTGCAACGCTCCCCAGCTGTTCCAGCCAAAAGGAACAGCTTTATCCCAAGCTTTGGGCGGAGCAATCACAGCATTAGCCTGAGCGTATTCTTCCATGCCTTCACGCCAGTCTTCAAAAAATCCTACTAAAATCTTAGGCGACTTGATTGTCGTACCTTTCAATGCACCGTGAGGTTTCGAATCACGCGTTGTCTTATCAGCAACACCCCCATAACATACCAATGAACCTACATTATATATATTACCTTTACCTATTGTTATACCTGTTTTCCAAGAATCGTGTTCCACAGAACCTATCACCATAGCTTCACGATCATCATTATTAAATATGGTAGTAACTTCATAACTAGTCAATTCTGTAAATGTGAGCGGATGAGATTGGTATCTGATCCAACAGTCATTATCGAAAGGAATGAAAAGCGCACGATTATTTTCACCCTGGTTCAGGACTTCAGGCATTCGGTCCACATTGACCGGCGCCATATAATTCGAAGCCATTTCAGACGTACTTTCCAAAGTAAAATCTGTCAACACATAATCCTTTGTCGGATATACATAAAAAGATTGAACCAGTACAGGCAAATTATTCCCAGTATAAGTCACCTCATAATGATACCCTTCTCCAAAATGATCATTAATTTTTTTTGTAGAAACATGATGCTTTGCATAATCACGAGTCGAAACAACACTGTCGGCCAATTTATAAGCTGCATATACATTATCATAAATAAGCTTAGAGCCTTTGCTGATATCAATACCATTAGCGTGAGCATCGTACTCCAAAGACCATTCACCGACATTTAGATTTGCATTTTCAGTACACCCGGACAAAATAAGACCGGAAACACTCAATGCAGAAACACAGAGAAACAATGATTTTAAAGTTAACCAATTATTCTTCATAATATTATTAGTTTGTCAAAGAGATAAATCTACTTAAGGTTTGCTTTACTGTTCGGAATTCTTTTCCTTTCAAGCATGGTCAAAAGTAGGCATATCTTGACAACCTGTTAATATACAAACGCAGCAATAAATAGGATTTTTGCAGCAATGACTCATCTGCGTCCGAAGAATCCGCAAATGTGTCATTTTTTGCTGCATTTCTTTCAATCAGAGATTCTCCGTCAAATCTATTTTAGCTTTTTCCTTGGATGTTTGATACTGTTTCTCAAACTCTTTCGGAGTCATTCCGAATTGTTTCAGGAATAATTTACTGAAATAAGATGAAGAGTTTATTCCTACCATATAACAGATATCCCCAATACGGAATTTACCTTCCTGAATCAATTCGGCCGCTTTTTTCAAACGGATCAACCGAATGAAATCTATGGGTGAAAGATTAAACAGAATCTTTATTTTCCTCAATAAGCTGGAACGGCTCATACATAAGATATCAGCCATACGTTCCACATTGAAATTTTCATCTGAAATATTCTCTTGAATTACATTAATTACTTTATTCATAAATTCTTCATCCGCCTTGTTCATCTGCATATTATGCACAGGAAAAAAAGGACGTTTAGAGAATGCCTCACGTTCTTTTCTACGATTGCTGAGTAAAGACAAAATCTGACTCTTCAAATAATTGAAAGAAAAAGGTTTCTCCACATAAGCTTCCGCTCCTATCTTCAATCCGTTAATTTTACTCTCCAAATCGTTCTTGGCGGTAAGGAAAATAACCGGAATATGACACAAATCAATATCCCCCTTTATTTCCTTACATAATTCATAGCCATTCATCACCGGCATCATTATATCACTGATTACCAAATCTATGTGATTACTACGTAAAACATCCAACGCTTCCTGTCCATTCACAGCAGTTTCCACCGTAAACAAAACTTCCAATCGTTCAAAGATAAAAGATCTCATACTTTCATTGTCCTCTACTAACAATAAAGTATAACCTTTCATTTGGTCTGTTTCTGTTGATGTTTCCTCATCCAATACTTCTATATTTTGCTCCACTACCTTCTCTATTTGCTGCCTTACTTCCTCTTTATTCAAAGGAATGGTCAAAACAAATGTATTCTCCGGTTGTTCTATATCCAAATAAAGCCTGCCTTTATGTAAAGTGGCTAGCGAACGAGCTAAAGGTAATCCTATGCCTACTCCCATCCGAACTGTATCCTTCTTCTCCATCTGATAAAAGGGTTCAAAAATCTGTTGGCTGGACGCTTCAGGTATCTTTTCTCCGTCACTGACAATACGAACTGTAAAATCAGCTTCATCTTGGAATAAATCTATCGTAATGGTATGACGGGCATATTTCAAAGCATTATTCAACAAATTACTCAATACTTTTGTGATAGCCTCCTTATCTATGGCAGCCATAATTCTTTCTTGGGGAATATGCTGCAATAACTCTTTCTGCTTTTGCAGAATAGTAGGCTCAAAACGAGCAATCGTTTCATTCAGCAATGCCGTTACATCAACCGTTTCAAATTTCAGTTCAAATTTGCTCGCCCCTATTTTCTGAAAATCAAGCAACTGTCCAGTCAAATCTAATAATCTCTTGGTATTCTGCCCGATTACTTTCAAATTCTTATTCAATTTCTGATCCTTGATATCCATTTCCTCAATTGCTTCCAACGGACCATTTATCAATGTCAAGGGCGTGCGCACCTCATGAGCTATTTCAGTAAAGAAACTGACTTTTGATTCATAGAGTTCTTTCTCCTTCTCAATTTCAAATAACTTCTGCTTTTCTTCCATCTGTTTCTCTTTGCGTCTTCTATACCAAAAGAACCAGCAAAGTACGACACAGATTCCCCATATAATATACAGAAAATAAGCCCAGACGGACTGCCACCAAGGAGGCAGAATAACAATGGATAAAGACCGGGTAGCATAAGGACCTTCTTTGGCACTATTGGTAGCCCGCACTTGCAAGATATAATCTCCCGGAGGCAGTTTAGCGTAAGAAATATTCTGATTACTCGCTGCCCGTATCCAGTCTTTGTCCAACGGAACTAATTTATAATAATACTGATTGGACTCCGTAGTAGAATAACTTAATAAAGCAACATCGAAACTAATATTTGCCTGATCATAAGGTAATATAATTTCATCTGTATGTTCTATACACTTTTTCAAAGGAGAATTAGGAGTGTGAACTGTTATTTCCTGATTATAAATGCTGAACTTTGAAATATAAACAGGTGGTAAGAAATTTATTTTCTCTGAAGAGTTAGGATCAAATGCAATCAATCCGTCTATACCACCAAAATAAAACTTACCGTCCTCACCCTTCAAAGCTGACTTATAATTAAACTGATTCCCTAATAGACCATCTTTAGTGGTATACACCCGTATATCTTTTGATTCCGGATTAAATCTAACCAGTCCACGATTTGTTCCAAACCATAAATTTGATTGTTCATCTTCCAAGATCTTATAAGCCACATCATCTGGTAAACCGTCTTTGATAGAAAAAGTAGTAAAATCATCCGTTTGAGAATTATAACAACAAATACCACCACGATCCGTAGAAATCCAAATACGGCCTTTACAATCCTGCATGACAGAACTCACAGAATTAGAGCTCAATGTATTTTCCTTACCTTCCTCATGAGTATACTTTTTAAAAAGATTCTTATGGGGATCATACTTCCATAACCCACTTCCCATGGAGGCGAACCACATCATTCCATCTTTATCTTGAAATACATCAAAAATCCAATCAAATCCCACTTCTTCCACTTTGTCAAAATGAAAACTTGTAGGAGCAGCTTTATAAAGTCCCCAGCCTGTACCAATCCACTTATATCCTTCATTATCTATAAAAAAAGTATAAACACTTCCTTCTCCTATATTTAACTCCTCAGGAGTATAATGACAAACTTTATTCTCGGGTAATTGAATCACATCCAATCCTTGCTTAAACAAGCCACAGAACAATTGGCTTCCTTTGACAAACATTCCCAAAGTAACCATATAGTTCCCTTTATCATAATCGTTCAATCTCAACCGCCTTACCTTTCCGGAAGCAATATTTAATATGTTCACCCCATCATCTTCAGTGCCAATCCATATGTTACCCTTATTATCAGAAGCTATCTCTCTTACCCGTTTCGTTGTTAATGAGTTCCCATCACTCCCAGGTACATATTTATCAAACAATAAATCATGATGAGGCAGATAATCCACCCCGCCAAACATGGTTCCCAGCCAAATTCCCCCTTCCCGATCTCGGTAAATAGTATAAATAATCTTATCTGACAAACTGAACGGACGCATCAGATCTTGCTTCAAATGAACTATTTTATTCTTCCTCTCATTTACAACAAACAAACCTTCGTGAGTTCCCACCCATAGTTCATTGTCAAAACAGGCTACATTACGTACAAATGTATGGTTAGCCTCCGGTATATCTATTTTTACCAGCTGATTCGTACCGGGATTATATTTCATTAGTTCCCCTTCATGAATAGCCATTGCAATCCAATCACCATAATTACAAATAAAATTAATATTCTTTCCCTTTAACGAACGCCCGGTTTTATCAACACAATATTGTTCAAATTTATCCGTATTTCTATCATATCGAAAAAGTCCGACTCCCCATGTACCAACCCAAACATCACCATCAGGGCGTACCAAAATACAATCCGGAGCTTCTGTTTTAAAATGCTCTTTGTTGGTTACTTCATAAAAATAAAGCTTCTCATCCTTATAGCGAAAAACTCCCTGATCAGGAATTACAATCCAAATATTACCAATAGAATCCGCCACAATATTAGATACCCAATTATTCATATTCACCCCTTCTTCTGTTTCCATATTCATTGCCGTGAATATATCCAAGGCAGGATTATAACGATAGACTCCTCTATCCGTTCCTACCCATAACTGACGTTCCTTATCTTCAAACAAAGCAGAAATATTATGGTTTCCCGTACCGGCTACATAGTCATCACAGTTCATCTGTACAATAGAAGTTCCATCAAAACGGTTCAAACCATTTTTTGTACCAAACCACATAAACCCGTAACTATCCTGAATGATAGCCTTCACATTACTTTGTGATAGTCCATTCTCACCCGTTATATGAGAAAAATAAAAATTGGACAATCCCCTATCAACTGCCTGTAATGTAAATACAACATACAAACAACATAAAATGAGCAAAGTCTTTTTCATAGCTTGTTCAAAATTTGAGTCAAAGATAAAAGAAAAAAAGGATAAATAATGCCAATATAAAAGAAATAGAGGGTTACCCCTCTATTTCTTTTCACGAATGACTATTACAAATCCCCCACCAGAAGCCATAAACATTTCAATAATATTCTTATTATCTATATCCATTATTTTATGTTCGTATAAATTAGCATTCTTGTTACTTCTTTTTTTATCCTGAAAAATTTCAATGGTATATTTCTTATCCTGAGGCAGGAAAGAGCAATCCACCTGAATTGTTCTCTCTCCCCAAGCATTCAATCCGCCTATATACCAAGTATTTTCTTTCTGCTTGGCCAACACGGCATATTCGCCCACACGGGCAGCTAAGGGAATCGTCTGATCCCATGAAGTCGGTACTTCCGCTAAATACTTTAAAATATCAGGATACTTACGATACTCATCCGGAGAATCACATAAACTGGCAAATGGTGCGGAAAGTACAACAAACAAGGCCAATTCATGTGAACGAGTCCCCAATGAACTAGGCAACCCCGGATCGATCGGCTTAAATTTCTCCAATGTGCTGTTACGCATCGAACCCGGAGTATAATCAATTCCACCTCCCAGCATACGGGCAAAGATACATTGAAGCTGATAATCCGGATTAGAAGTGGTATCCCACTTAAAACATTCCGCACATCGCATGGCTTCATAAGAAAGGATATTAGGATATGCCCGATGAAGTCCGGTAGGCTTGCTGCATCCATGAAAATCCACCATAAGATGCCGCTCAGCACAAGCCTTTGCCAGATTTTCATATTGAGGGATTATTTGGGCATCATCACGATCAAAAAAATCTATTTTTACCCCAACAGCACCCCATTTGCTGATAGAATCCAAATAACAATGCGGATGTTGGAATAAAGTAGCAGCAACAGTCCAAAGCCATACACCTACTTTTTTTTCTTTTCCATAGCGTATCACCTCTTTTATATCAATATTCTTATTCAAATCAGCATGATTAAAAACATTGCTCCAACCGGCATCGACCAGCAGATAAGGTATCTTGTTTTCGGAAGCGAAATCAATATAATACTTGTACATCTGCGTCGAAAGGTTTTGATGACCGGAAGGGAAAGGAGCTTTTTCCAAAATAGCACAATGCCACCATTCCCAAGTTGCTTTACCAGGACGAATCCAATCCGTATCCTTTATTTGTTGGGGCTTGGCCAGTAAGTAAATCATTTCATTAGTCAGTAGTTCCTTATCATCCTTGGCTACAATAGCTATACGCCAAGGGAAAGCATGATTACCAGCAGTACGTGCTAAATAATTCTCCCTCTCTTTAACTACCGTAATAAAATTTCCCCAACTGCCCATCTCTATTTTTTTAGGATAGGCCGCCCAATAACCTTTCATCTTGCCATCTTCCTTACGAAGATACATACCCGGATAGTTATTCAAATCTGATTCAGCCACCACAACACGCACATTCTGCATCTTGTTTGTAAATAAAGTTGGTGTAATACCATATTTATGTTCTTCTATTTTAGAAATGCCCTCGTAAAGCACATTGCTCAACTCCCAAGCTGTAAAATTAGTTGTTTCGGGTAAAATAACTGCCGGATCATCGCCCAGATTAAAAGAAGCTTCTTCATCAGCTACAATCAAAGAATCCTGCTCCGGAAGATTTCCACAAAAACGATATGCCATTCCTTCATTATACATCCGGAATATAACTGAATAACCATCCTTGAATTTCAAAGAAAGTTCATTATAATGGTCTGTTAATTCACGATAGTTACCAGCTACCGGATAAACCTTCTCGGAAGTACTCCTTGTAGAAGTTCCTACCACTTCACCATTCTTTCCCCATATATTTCCATTTTCCATCGTCATACAAATAGCAGAGGGATGAATGACAGGCTTACCTTCCAAACTTAAAGAATATTGTAATACCCTTCCATTCTCTATAGTAAGTGCCAATTGCCCGTTTGGGGATGATAATTCATAAGCTGACGGTGTTTGTGCCTGTGCAAAAACGCACAGACACCATGTTACCAACAAAAGGAAAATATTCTTTTTTTTCATACGGCACACAAGTTACGATGGATTTGTCCACCTTGATGATTAATATCCAATTCTCGCACCTTATCCAAAAAATCAATGGCTTTTCCCATTTCACGCAATCCTAAACAACCCAGTCCCATCACATAATTGCAATGAATGCGGTTACGTTTATCCAAGTCATCTTCCCAAATAGCCAAATCAGGCAGAGAAACAGCAAAATAATCAATCCGGCAGTGGTCAAATAAATGCTTTTCACCATGCTTTATCAATTTGTTAAAGCAACCGCACGCCTTGTCTTCCCTGCCCAATGCACGCCATGCCAAACCTTGATAGAAAATCTTGTCGGGCTGTTGATCATTGTAAAAGAAAGCCTGTTGTGGTTCTGACGAGCCAATGGTTGCTTTGATGAAGCAATCTATAGCTTGTTGCTCATTTCCCAATCCACGAAGCGCCTCACCTTTATAATACCAGATATCATTCTCTTCAGCATTTGCCAATTTTCCCTCACCCAAATTAAATGGATAAACATTCGTTTCATCCAAAAGGACTAAAGCATCGGCATAACGTTTTTCACTTAAAGCAATCTTTGCTAATTCTATACGGCACAATACATATTGTCCGGTGATTTTTCCTTCTCCTCCTTCCCATGGATGGAAATTACGTGCGGCAATCAATTCTTTTGCTTCAGTATAGCGCCCTAGTTGATTATACAAAGTGATACGCTCAATGGACAGATCATCACGCTGTTCCACTTCAGACAGATGTGCTTCCAAAAAAGCCAAACGTTCTGTATGAGGTCGGCCTAAACGTTTATAAAGTTGGTCCAACTCCATTAATATACGAGAATCGTGCTCATCCAATGCATAAGCTTTTTCCAGAGTTTCCAAAGCCCTTTGTTTATCATTACGCTTATTATAATAAGCTAAAGATAAATTACGCCATACGGTAGGGAATGTTGGCTCTATAGCAGCCGAATGTTCCCAACAAGCAATAGCATTATCATACTGACGGTTAGCATACCAAAAGTTTCCTAAACTATATGCCGCTTTTGCTCCATGAATATTCAAACGTACGGCATCTTGAAGAATCAATACTTCTTCTATACGATTCGGGAAACAATATGAATGATTTTCCTTTTCTGCTCGCTGATAATATTCCAATGCTTTACTCTCATCTCCCTTACAGGTATGGAAATACCCCATTGTATAATAAACGACAGGATATACTTCTGTAACTCCGGTTACGTAGCATTCCAACAAAGAAAGAGCTTCCTCGTACAGTCCGGCAGCAGCAAAATCCAATGCATATTCTATATATCCGTGAGCCCAGCCACGCATCAACTTTTTCATTTCCTCCAACACTTCCACATCCCGGGTCAACAAATAATGTTCAAAACGGCATCCCATATTAAAACGATCTATCTGCAATGATTCGGCTACGAGCGCCAAAGCTTCCTCTTTACGACCCAATTTGCGTAGAATGGAAATTTTCAACTGACGCGCTTTGTGATTATGCCAATTACGAATCAATGAACGGTCTATCTTGTCCAAAGCACTTTCATACTTTCCTTTACGAGTGTCAAGTTGTGCTAGTGCATAATAAGCCGCATCCTGCCAAGCAGCATTCCATGCCGACTTAAAGAAAGCATCATAAGCCTCATCCCATTTCTGTTGCATCATACAACTCCAACCCCAATTATAATAAGGTTCACCGTCATAAGGATTCGGATTACGTTCAGTCAAGGTTTCCACCGCTTTCCGGAAATAGCTCTCCGCCATTGCAAATTGTCCTTTACGCATCAACAATAACCCTACCGCATTGTTACAACGTACATCTCCCGGTTCACGTCTTAATGCTTCCATATAATAATCCATCGGATTATAAGTAGCATGGCGATATTGTTCCAAATGTAGTCCGGTCAAAAACAGTTGTTCGACAGAAGCAATATCTTGAGGATCTTTAGCAGCTTTAGCAGGATCAGGAACCGGCTTGATTTCCGGCTTATCCGCTTGATAAGAAAGCAAAATTTGTCCTTCCTTATCACGAACCTCTACACATACCTCCTCTTCTTTTAGTCCTTCTGCCGCAAAAGTCATAATAAACGGTTCTGATGGCGAAATTTGTGTAGTCTTATCCAATAAAACAGTGCCTTTAATAGCTTTTACTATAATACGTACTCCACTATTCACTCCCGTAGTATAAAGCACCAAACGGGCTTTACCTTCCTTTATTTCCAAATTCAGCAAAGCATCTTTAGTTGCATTCTTTACATAACCCACTTCACTATAAGGCATAAAATACTGTACCCATGATTTTTCCTCATAGGGCTGTAACCAAGTAAAGTCCGGTTGGTTATCCGTATACATACCGGTCATCAGCTCAATGTAAGGTCCATCCTCATCGGTCAGATTGCGATCCCACGCCTTACCGAAATCACCATTCCCCCATGTCCATTGTTTCTTTCCCGGAGAAACACGATGATCGGCCACATGCAGCAGACCGCCACGGGCATCTTCTTCATAACCACCTACAAAATCATATTTAGACTTGATAGCCATATATGATGTAGGAACCGGAATATTTTTATATTTAGAGATATCCACCCCAGCAGAATAATCCTGTTTATAATAAACTCCTGTAGCAATAGGAAAAGAAGAAACATCGCGCTTGCCATGATCGAACACCGCATTCACATCAGGTGGAAATACCGAATGATAATGGTCATTGACTACTACTGCAGGATTGGCCCACCACAAAAAAGTCTGAGGGAAAGACGTACGATTATAAATCTTCACTTTTATTTCTATATAAGCTTTGCCCGGATAAAGCGTAAATCCCTGCATACCTTTGGTGCGGAACATTCTCTCCACTTCATTGCACCATACTGTCTTACTGCCATCCGCATTTTCCTCTATCAAAAAATCAGTAGGCAAAAAAGTAGAAGGACGGTGATGCTGAGGCCAGTTAAATTCGATGCCTCCAGAAATCCAAGGTCCTGTCAATCCCACCAATGCCGGTTTCACTACTTGATTGTAATAAACAAAATGACGTTTTTTCACCTTATCATAAGCCATGTGTATACGACCACCCAGCTCGGGAAGTATCATCACCTTGATGTATTCATTCTCGATAAACAATGCATGATACCTCTTGTCTGCTTTTTTATCTGAAATCTTCTCTACCACCGGATAAGGATAGACTGATCCGCAACTTCCCTGATAAACCCTTTTTTCAAGAAAAATAGGATTCTTCTCTTCCTTTCCTATCTCATAAGTAGGAAGCATGATATCTTCCTCCCATGCACGCACCTCACTGCCATGAACGGTACTTTGAATTAAATATTGAGTTATTTTCTCCATAATAAATATTGTTATTTCACTAATTCTTTTTCAATTTCTTCCAAGCTCTTCCCTTTGGTTTCCGGCAAACGGAACACAACAAATATTCCTCCAGCCAGGCAAATCAATCCATACAACCAGAATGTTCCGGCAGCTCCCAAACCACTATTCAGCATTGGGAAAGTATAGGTAAGTATAAAACAAGCCGCCCACAAAGCGAAAGTGCAAACAGACATAGCAACTCCACGAATACGATTCGGGAAAATCTCTGAGATAATGACCCACATCACTGTAGCCAAAGTCATGGCATAACAAGCAATGGCCATCACGACAATAATCAATAGAACAACTCCTGTGATATGAAAATAATAAGCGGCTCCCATAAAGGTATAAATTACTGCCAAGCCAAATGATCCGATCAATGTCAATGCCTTACGTCCCCAGCGGTCTACCACAAACATAGCTAGAATAGTAAATATGACATTCGTAATACCGGTCACCACAATATTCATCAAAACATCAGACACGCCATAACCTGCTGCCATAAATATTTCCTGTGCATAGTTAAAAATAACATTAATGCCACACCATTGCTGCAAAATAGCCATAACAACACCTATAGTCAACACTTTATACATAGCAGGATTTAATAATTGACGGTAGCCTCCTTCTTGCGTCTGGCAGGCTGAAGCAGCTTCTATAGCAGCCAACTCAGTAACAGCATATTCCTTTCCTCCCATACGAGTAAAAACCTTGAGTGCCGCCTCCCGTTTTCCCGAAGAGGCTAACCAACGAGGACTTTCCGGTAATATAAAACTAAAAACAAAGAACAAGGCGGCCGGGACAGTCATTGCCCAAAACATCCAGCGCCATCCCATCTGTCCGTTCCATGATTCACGGATCATTTCATGAGTAGCTCCTAATGCCACAGGCTCAGCTATCTGCCAATTTACAATCTGAGAAGTCAAGATACCTAATACTACCGTCAACTGATTGATGGACACAAACCGTCCACGCAGATGCGCCGGAGCAATTTCTGCTATATACATAGGTGACAAACTAGAAGCAATCCCTATAGCAAAGCCCCCTACCAAACGAAATACATTAAAGAAAGTAAAAGAATGAACAGCCCCTGTACCGACAGCCGTACAGATAAACAGTCCTGCTGCCAAAATCAAAATCGGCTTACGTCCCAAACGGTCACTCAGCTTACCGGCACTTAGTGCCCCAAACAAACAGCCAATCAAAGCACTGCTCATTGCCCACCCCTGCATGACAGGATCATTTGCTATACCAAAGTATTGTTCATAAAAAGGTTTTGCTCCTCCGATTACCACCCAGTCATATCCAAACAGGAAACCTCCCATAGCAGAAATCAAAGCGATAAGAAATAGATAAAAATTAGATTGTGTTTTCATGAATATCATATATTAGTTAGTTTTATAATGCAAAGTAACAAGGATTCAAGGACTTAAAGAATAGAAAAAATTACTGAGAACATGGACAATATTACTATTTCATCACTTTGCAGGTTGTCTTATCATAAAACGAGGACTACACCTCAATATACTAAGATGTAATCCTCAATCAAGCTATGCAAAGTAGCCTGTTTTTTTACAATAACTCCAGCAAATCTCCACGTTTCATATCCACCGTTATTAAACCCTTTGCATCAGGATTTGCAATTGCCTCCTTACCATTTAAAAGCACTCTATATTTTTTCCCTTGAGGAATTTTCACTTTTAAAACCTGATCAGCAGTAGCTTTTAAAGAAGCTTTATTGATGACAGCATTCGTCCATTCAGCAGTTGCTTCAGCTCCTCCCTTTAAACACAGACCTTTAAAACTACCATCTTTCCATTCAACAGGCAAACAGGGTAAGAATTCCACATAACCCTCATGATTCTGTATGAGCATTTCTGCCATACCAGCTGTACCGGCGGGATTCCCATCAAACGAATAAATATCACCTTCCGCACCAGCAATGCCACCAGGAGATACAGTCATTAAATTTTCACGTGAAAGCTTGCCCTGTAACAATTGGACACTCTTATATGCTTCCTGCGCATCTTTCAACCGAGCATACATACAAATCATATTGGCACGGCTCCATTCTGTATCTTCCCAGTTTTCGGCAGACAAACGATTCTCGATAGTCTTACGGGCAGCTTCCGCCAATTCGGGAGTCTTCTCCAAAGTGATCTGGGAAAAAGGATACAAAGCTAGCAGATGGGAAGTATGACGATGATTGGGATGCGCTTCTTCAAAATCTTCAAACCACTCACGGATAGCACCATTGGCACGTAACTGAATAGGAGGAAGCTGGGCGATAGCGGTACGCAGGCTATCGGCAAACTCACGGTCTGTATCTAATATTTCTGAAGCCCGGACACAATTCGACAAGATCTCGTAGGCCAGCTCACGGTCACAGGCAGGCATCATGGAAGCAACCATTTCTTCACCACCTGCTGTACGGAACCAGTTTTCGGGTGAGATGCTCGGCCCTGTCATCAGATAACCACTCTTCGGGTCTTTTGCCAAGAAATCCAAAATGAACTGTGCATTACCTTTCAAAAGCGGATAGGCAGTTTCGGCCAGGTATTGCTTATCTTGTGTAAATTCGTATTGTGTCCAAAGATGAGAAGCAATCCATGAGCCTGCCATAGGAAACAGTCCCCAAATAATCGTGCTGGATGCGGGAGTATATCCCCATACATTAGCGGTGGTATGGGCAGTCCAGCCTTTACATCCGTAAACCACTTCAGCAGTCTTCGCACCGTGATGAGCTAAATCCTTTATATAGGTAAAGAGGGGGGCATTACATTCGGCAAGATTACCGACATTGGCTGCCCAATAATTCTGTTCAGTATTGATATCCAAATGATAATCATTCGTCCACCCCATATTACAAGCCTTGTTATCATTAAAGAAACCTTGCAAAGCTATGGGCAGGGGAGAGTTCTCGCGCGAACTGGCAATGGTAAGGTAACGACCATACTGGAAGAACAAGGCATCCAGTCCGGTATCGGTCTTGCCTTCCTTCACTTGTTTCCAACGGACATCCGTAGGCATCGCCCGGTTAGCGTCTTGCCCGAAATGGATAGAAACACGATTGTACAACGTATTATAATCCTTTATATGTGCCTGCTTCAATTCATCATAAGATTTAACTGCAGCCTTCTCCACACCGTCAGCACAAAGAGTCTTGTAATCAGGACTTTTATAATCAGTACGCACATCGACAATCAAAGTCACGGTATCAGCTTCTTTGATACTTACCCCAGACTGTTCCATCTTTACCTCTCCGTTATCGGCCAAAACGGCTATTCTTCCTTCAAAACAGACTCCGCCCGGACCATGCAAAGGAAAATCTACTTTTCCGGTAAACACCAATTGGTTATTTTCTACAGAAAGATCAGCTTGACGCATCAAATCCAATCCCATGTTCATAGTAATGGACTTTTGCTTATCAGCGGTCAAGCGGAGTACGAGAACATTATCCGGGTTTGTAGCAAAATACTCACGTTTATAGTTCACACCACCGGAGTTGAAAGAAACGCTGCTGACAGCCTCATCCAAGCTTAACGAACGGCGGTAGTCGGTCACTTTACCTTCGGGGTAAATGAATTGCATCTTCAAATCTCCAATGGGAAGATGAGTTCCGAAAGAAGTCTGGTTGCCATGAAGATTATCTCCGGCTATACGGTTTCCTTCCGATAGTTTTCCCTCAAAAAACAACTTTCTGAGCTGGTTCATTTTCTCTCGTCCGAAAGGTTTGTTCTGGTTCTCATTGTACTGGCCGGACCACATTGTCGATTCATTCAATGCCAGTTTCTCTTCCTCTATTCCACCATAAGTCATAGCTCCCAAACGCCCATTACCGATAGGTAAAGATTCCATCCAAACTTTTGCCGGTTGGGCATACCACAATTCTGTAGTTTCACAGGAATCAGTTGCACTCTGGCATCCGGAAAGGGCCAAAGCCATTGCTGCTAAATAAGTCTTAAAATGTTTCATATTTTTCATGATTAATAGTTTCTTCTGAAACAAAAGTAGATATACCTCTCCCATTAGGTAGAGAAAAACTCGCCATTTTTAGACTCTTTTGCTTCAATCGTAACCTATAAAAGGGAGTTATTCAACATTTAGAAATCTTTCCCGGCACAAATTCCAACACTTCACCATTTGTTATCATTTTCCCGGTGAGGCAGTCATAACAAACTCCAATATTCCGCCCTTCATGATATCCTGATGAGTAATATAATTCTTCGTATATTTTTCACCATTCAGTTTCATGGAACAGATATAAACCTCATTGTCCTCCTTACGCGGAGCTTTTACCGTAAAAGTCTTTCTACCGGGTAACTGAATGACAGCTTCTTCCAACATAGGAGTACCAATAACGTACTCCCCACTTACCGGATTTACCGGATAAAAGCCAAGTGCTCCAAACACATACCAAGCAGACATCTCTCCACAATCATCATTTCCGGCATAACCTGAAGAAGAATCGTTATACAGTTCATTCATGATATACGCCACGTATTTCTGTGTTTTCCAAGGTTCCCCCGCACAAGCATACAGATAAGCCACATGATGACTCGGTTCATTACCATGCGCATACTGTCCTACAAAACCGGAAGCATTGTCATTCAATGCACCACTTTGGTAGCTAACCGTAAAGAATGTATCCAACTTTGCGACAAAGGCTTTGTTCCCCCCTGTCAGTGAAATCAAATCGGGGATATTCTGGGGTACATACCAAAAGTATTGCCAAGCATTCCCTTCAGTAAAAGGATAACCTCCATTCGCCCCATACTTATAAGGGTCAAATGGCTCAATCCACTCACCCTTATCATTCTTAGGCTGGAAGAACCCGGTTTTAGAATTGAACAAATTCCGATAGAAAGCAGATCGTTTCATAAAATGATTATAATCCTTTTCTTTTCCCAATCGCTTAGCCAACTGTGCGACACACCAATCATCAAAAGCCTGCTCCAAAGTAATAGAAACAGATTGTGTCTGAATATTCTCCGGCATATATCCATATTCCTCCCATACTTCAAAAGGAGAATTCGGATGAGACACGATAGAACTATTAAAAACCGCTTCATAGGCTTTCTCTTCATCCACCCCGGCAACACCCTTCAGAACAGCATCCACAATGACAGGAATGGAGTGGTTGCCAATCATACAATAATTATCCTGTCCCCATAATTGCCATACAGGCAAATAGCCATAATAATCGTATTGCCTCATCATGCTCTTAACAAAATCGGGAATGCGGTGCGTGTGTATCAAAGTATAAAGTGGATGGGCGGCCCTGAAAGTATCCCATAAAGAAAAAGTAGAATAATGCACCTCCCCTTTTGCCACAGAACGAGTGACGTAATCGGATGCCATATATTCACCATTAACATCACTCATCGTATTGGGTTGTACCATAGTGTGATATAAAGCCGTATAAAAAATCTTTTTCTGCAAATCGGTACCTTGAATGATAATCTTCTTCAATTCTTTCTCCCAACTAGTTTCGGCAGCACGAGCAATATATTCAAAGTCCCATCCGGGGACCTCAGTTGCCATATTCAACCGGGCATTTTCAATGGAAACCGGAGATAAAGCGACTTTACATATCAATTCTTTATTCCACTTCTTATCGAAGCAAAACAATCCACGCAGTTCCATACCATTAATGACAGGAGTATTCTCATACATCCGATTGCCATCATATAACTGATTGGATAGGATCGGTTGGGAAAATTCAAGATGAAAATAAATCTTTCTCAGCTTTGCCCATCCCGTAATAATACGATATCCCTCTACTACGGTAGGAGAAACCATGCGGAGTTGTGATTGAATAATCCGGCGGTTCCAACTCCCCTTATTTGCCGAGTGGTCCAAATCCAACCATAATTTCAACTGGTCACCATCAGAACAGGTATAGCGATGCACTCCTACGTGTACAGAAGCCGTCAACTCCGCTTGAATCTTCTCATCTTTCAATAATACCTGATAATAGCCCGGACGCGCCTGTTCGTGTTGATGAGTGAAAGTCGATTTCCTTTTATCACTGATGGTAGGGAATAGAAGTATATCTATAAAATCAGAAGCACCGGTTCCGCTTAAACGCGTATGACTGAAACCATAAATAATAGAATCATTATAATCATATCCTGAAGCTTGCGCCCAATCAGGAGCTTCACGAGTGTCGGGACTCAACTGCACCATACCAAAAGGAACAGTAGCTCCCGGATAATTATTCCCAGAAAGACTAGATTGAACAGCACCGGTTCCAATAAACGGATTAACCCAACGAGTAAGATTCTGGGCGCTAATACAATTTACAGAAAGAATAAAAGCAGCCAATAAATTAACAAGTCTTTTCATCATAGATTTAAGTTTCATTTATTGGCAAAATTAGTATATCCACGCTCCCCAAACAGATAAATTTTCGTCTATTTTAGCTTCATTTGCTTCATAAAGTCCGGTTTCTTAGCCTCATCACCACAAAATATTACAATTATCCCGTTTTATTCCAATTCATTTACCGCCAACAAGGACTACTCTAACATTTTCCAAATAAAACTTATAAATTCAGGAATGTTACCCCAATTATCATATTTTTTTTCACCTATTTTTCTATATTTGTGCATTATTCCATCACACAAACGTAAAGACAAATGGACCAAACCTTGCTAAAATACTGGAAAACCTGCCTTCAAGATGCAGAACGCAAAGCCATTGCTCCCAAAGGAGCACGAATCACCTTAAACATCGGTGATAAAATACTTAAATTCGTTCCTCTCAAAAGTATTCCTGTTATTTTCCCTGATTGGAAAGCAGAAGATAGCAATGAAAAACAAAAAGTAATGATTGCTCCTTGTATTCTTTTGCCCGAATTTGAAAACGGCTGGACTTCCCAATCAGAAAGACCGGAATATCCCTTTTTGATTACTGCCACCATGTTGCCTGACGGTAAACTAACCGTATGCGAGAACGAATCAGACAGAATTCCAATCTTTATTCGTAAATTTTTGGAACCCAATGCAGCCAATGACCGCACCATAACCTCTCTTCCAAAAGTAGACCGACTACTATCCGATTTCAATACAGAAATTACAGAATGGGAAACCTATTGGCGAGCATGCGAACAGCTTTTCAAAAAAGCAACCGGCAAAACTTTCAGAACGATGAATTACCATGACAATCCAGAAATCATTATCATAAAAGCCTCCGAACGTAATATGGCACAGCCCATAATCACACTATATGACAAGCTCTTAAAAGATAACGATACCACTCCGCATCCTTTGTTGAATTTATTGATACAGACCAAACCAACCAACGTTCTTCCCAGTCCAACCACCCGAAAAGTTTATTGCAACCGAGAACATTGGGCACAAATGAGTGGCGACTTCCCTTTGTCTGTATCTCAACGCGAAACACTGGCAATGTATACTACACCGGAATGTACTGATATTTTTGTCGTCAACGGCCCTCCGGGAACAGGAAAAACTACTTTCCTGCAAACAGTCATAGCAAACAGACTTGCCCATAATATCCTAAACAATCCGGAAGAACCGGAAATTATAGTTGCAAGTTCAGCTAATAATCAGGCGATCACCAATATCCTGAAAGATTTCAAAGCGGAAACAACTAATGACACGGCACATCCCCGGTTATCCAACCGCTGGCTACCCGAACTAGATACGTTAGGCTTATATCTGTCAGGAAAAAAAGAACTACAAGAACAATACAAAATGATGTTCAACCCCATGGGGGATGGATTTCCAGCAACATACGATACTCCCGAACGTCAAGAGGAATACAAAAACTTTTATCTACAATGTTTCAATAACTTTTTTGGAAAAGCCTATCAAGATGAAACAAAATGCCAACAATTCCTCCGTAAGGAAATGCAAGCTCTCCAAAAAAAGATTATCTTCTGTATCCAAGCTGCCGAAACAACAGAATATGGAAACCGGAAGGAAAACAATATATTACAGAAGTTTATCCGCAAATTCCATGAGCCATTACCCTCCTATGACAAAGTAATAGAACAGTGGGCTTTGACAGAAGAATTCAAAGAACGTTACGAAAAGATCAGTTCCAACCCTGAGTATGGCAACTTGCCTTATACAGAAGACATGGCAGTAAGACTGGATATCAGTTATCGGTATCAAATGTTCTGGTATGCCATACATTATCGGGAAGCCGAGTTTATTCACCGGTTAAGCAAGTGCGATGAAGGTAAACAGCGTACACAGGAAGCCTATACCCAAAGACTAAAACGTCTGGCTTGTGTAATGCCTGTTTTCATCTCTACTTTCCACTCCCTACCCAAGTATATGACCTATGCGGAGAACGGAAAATGGGATGTTCCCTTATACAATGGAATAGACCTGCTGATTGTAGACGAATCCGGACAAGTTTCACCCGAACTTGCCGTTCCCTCCTTCAGTTTGGCCAAACAAGCGATTTTAGTAGGCGATATTCAACAAATAGAACCCGTATGGTCCATTTCTGATGAATATTCATTCATTAATTTAAAGAATCTGGGCATTGTTTCCAACCAGTCCTCGGAAAAATACCGTTTCTTGGAGAACAACGGTTTCCTTTCTTCTTCCGGAAGTATAATGAAACTGGCACGTAAAAGCTGTAATTTTACAGTAAAAGGTGAAAAAGGAGCTTTTCTGACCGAACACAGACGATGCGTAGATTCCATTATTGCTTATTGCAATGATTATGTTTACCACGGCAGGTTACTTCCTAAAAAAGGTAACGAAGTAAAATACAAGTCCCTCCCCTCTAAAGGATATGTACACATCAACAGTTACAGCAGCCCCGGAAAAACAGGAAGCCGCCTCAACCGGGCTGAAGCGGAAGCCATTGTCTGTTGGCTGGAGCTGGAGAAAGATAATTTGGAAAAGACCTATAAAAAGCCTATTCATGAAATTGTAGCCGTAGTAACTCCTTTCAAAGCCCAAGAGGCCGAAATACGGCATCAAATACAAAAAATATCAGGAAATGAGAAATATAAAGAGATGATCATCGGCACAGTACATTCCCTGCAAGGTGCCCAATGTCCGATTGTTCTTTTTTCAACAGTCAACTCTCCTGAAGACCATTCTCTTTTTATGGAGCGTGATGGAAAATACAATATGCTCAATGTAGCGATATCACGCGCCCAGCATCATTTCATTGTTTTTGGCAACATGAATATTTTCCATCCGGAAGAAAATACTCCGGCAGGGAATATGGCTAAATGGCTTTTCGATGCTCCATCCAACGAGATTTCCAACAACTTTATTTACCAACAGGAAATCCCACTGTGCACCTACCACCCCACCCTTCGTCTGTCCACCACAGAAGAGCATGTTCAGACTCTTCGTCAGGCTTTTGAGAAAGCAAGACGCCGCCTGCTGATTGTATCTCCATTCATATCTATCCATGCCATAGAAAACGACCAGCTGATTCCGTTGATACGGCATACGGTACAACGAGGAGTTGATGTCACAATCTACACCGATTCGTCCCTAGATTATGATATGAAAAATAAACATTTACTCAGTCATGCCAAGGATGGACGGAACGCATTGATAGAAAGTGGTGTAACCCTCATTGAAGTAAAAGGTATCCACAATAAATCGTTGGCTATTGATAACCATACATTAATCGAAGGCTCTTTCAACTGGTTGTCTGCCAATCGCCACAAAGAATACTCTCGCCACGAATGTTCCATCATTGTATCATCTTTTCAAGCCGATGAATACATCAACAATCTAATAAAAGAACTAGAAAGCAGAGAGAAAACCTTTCAATCCCTATCTAAGACTATAATCAATCTTGGCATTGACCAAAAACATCCGGGGTTCTTTACAAAAGAATCTTTTAATGATTGTACAGAAGAAGATATTTGCCGTATAAAACAAAAAGTCCAAAAGTTAGGTATTCAGAAAACAGTCCTTCCACCTTATATCCGTAAGCAACGTGAAACTTTCCCACGTGCTTATGAACCTTGGTGCACAGAAGAAAAGGAAATTATATGTGAGTTGATGCAGAAAACCAATCATCTTTCTATTTTTATAGAATGTCTGCAACGTACAGGACAAGCTATTCAAATTCAGATAGAAGGCAAAAACAATTGATTATAATCCTGAACTGATATCCTTTTTATGATATTCGGGAAACTTGGGAAACAAGAATCAGTCCCTATACAGAAGAGAGGAAAAGGCAAAAAGTAATTTGCCTTTTCCTCTCTTCTGTATAGCATATGCAACTCCTGTCAGAGTTCCTCATTTTTTGGAACACATCCAGGTCCATTTATGCCAAATACTCTCTAACGGTCCCTGCTTGTGTCCTTTCAACCACCACTTGCAGAACTGTACTTGCAACAAAAAGAGTACAAAACCAATAAACAAGCTCAACGTATACCCACAATACGGAGCCAGATAAAGTCCGAAGGGAAAATAAATAATAGCTCCGGCAATAGACTGGGTGATATAATTAGTCAGACTCATCTTACCATAATAACGAAGATTTGATACAAAATCCTTGAATCTGTTCCGTTGATAAAGCAACACAAAAGAGGCAACCAGCACAAATGTAAAAGCAAACTTCTGCCACATATCAAAAGCCGTTCCGGCAGTCTGGCGAATGAGCTCACTGTCACTAGCCATAATCAGCTCTTTCAGTTGGAAAAGCGGAGCAAAAGCGATAGCGGAAATGATAAGAGCCTTCACCCAAAAACGAGTATGTTTTTCGGAAGTTACAAATAATTGTTTGCGTCCGATATACAACCCCATCAAGAACAAGCCGGCAGTCTGCCAGAAACGTCCTGCTCCAAAAGCCCAATATAAACTGGCTTTCTGACCAAAGGTCATATTCTTACCCAAAAACTCCCACAAGTTCCCCTCTTTGGTATATTCCGCCACTTCTTTATACATCGCGCCCACTCCCCAATCGGGCAAAGTATGAGAAGGATCAAACAGACCTACTATATAATGATACCACTCAACGGGCTGCAATAGAAACAAAATAGCTGTAACAAGTATGGCACAGTCACTCCACTTACGCACCACGAACAATACGATTCCCACTACTGAGAACAGCAACAACACATCTCCTGCCGGAAAAAAAGCTGCATTCAGCGTAGCAAAAGCTACCAATAACAGCAAACGCCACAGAAAACGATAACCAAAATCTTTTCCTTTACGCTGTTGGTTAGCCGACTGAATATAAAATGTAAATCCAAACAGCAAAGCAAAAATGGCATACGATTTTCCAGCCAATAAAGTAAATGTAACATTGAATACCCCGTCATTCAGTATATTCAGCCATGCAGGCTGGTCTACCGGATAAACTGGAAAGATGAAATGTTCCAAACTATGCACTAAAAGAATTGCCATGACTGCAAATCCCCGTAAAGCATCCACCACCTCAACGCGTGGCAGTTTTTCTGATAATTGTTTTTCCATGAACTAGTTATTATTGTTTGTTTAAAATTCGTTTTACCCAGCGGTTAGCCGGTTTCTCAAAATAATAATAAGAAAGCAGGCTCAGCCCGATAGTGACTGCAAAGATAAGCGGAATACTGATATACAGACTGATATGCCAATCGTATGTTTGCGCCAACTGCACATAAGCAAACAGTATCCACAAATGAATCAGATAAAAGCTATAACTGATATCACCGCCTATGACCAGATATTTATTGGATAGAATACGGGAAAGGAATCCTTTCTGCAAAGAGAATATCAACAGAACCAACGAAATCGGCATCCAATAATAACAGGAGTACCGATAAACTTTCGGCACCAAATCCGCCGAAAACATATAAAACAGCAGGAAGATACATACCGCCCCTACTTCGAGCAATGACGCTGTAGAGAAAGACAGCTTTTTGGAACGGCACCATTCATAAACCCGATAAAGCAACATTCCTACCAGAAAATCGGGGAAACGTGCCAACGGATTCACATACCAATAACCACGGATGTTCGCCTCATCCGTCATTGACATCAAAACAGGGACTACCACAGCGCATACTAAAAGTGCTCCTATCAACTTCTGTTTTTTAGCAAAAAACAACGCTAAAAACGGAAACAAGAAATAAAACAACTGTTCACATCCCAAACTCCAGGAAGGACTGTCGAAATAAAAAAAGTAATCCATCCGGGGAACAAAAGGGTGCAAAAGGAACAGCGCAGGAATAAAATGTTTCAATCCTTCCCCCCAACCCATCGGGTTCAATAGATTACCTATCACGGCTACTCCCAATAAGGTCGCTATATGCAATGGATAGATACGGGCGATTCGTGCCACCCAAAACTGGCGTTTCGACACTTTCCGCTCCACCAGCTTCTGCTGATAATTATAAGCGATAATAAAACCACTCAATATAAAGAAGAAACTCACGCCTACAAAACCCTCTTTATAGAAATGAGTTGAAAAGGTGGAATCAACGACATAGCAATGTGCCCCGAAAACCATCAGTGCAAAAAAGAGCCGTAAGGAAGTTAATGTATTAATCATAGTAGCATTCTTTTCTCAATTGAATGTAAAGGTACATTTCTTTTCCGAACTATTTATTCACATAGAACGGAAAAACAGATTGGACCGCATTATTCACCAATAAATAAAAATATCATCCAATAACCTTATATCACGAACGGGCTTATATCACGCAACAAAATCATATCTTTCACAGAAGCGACGTATTGTTTTTCTGACTCGACAGTGGGCAAGTTGTACAATTCGGACAAACCGCCTTTCTGTAAATAGGTCAAATAAGAAGCCCGGCCGGCAAGTTGCTGCATCAACTGTAAATATTCAGCATAACTATAGGGCAATATATGAAATTCCACATAACGTCCCCACAAAATTGCCAATCTTGTCGGTATAAGCTTTCCGTTCCAGTCCCAATTGATACGTATTTCCGCCCCAAAGGTTATACTTTTCTAAAGCTTTCCATTTATCGTCCATGCTCGAATCTTTTCCCACAAAGATAGTTTTTTTCGATTATACTCGGAAAAACATATCTATCTCAAACTGAATTAAAGAAAACGAATACAATCCGGCAGTATGTAAAATTTAACAAATTACTTAAACAAGCAAACTATTATTTTCCTACATTTGTTACCAGTGAAACTTTAAATACGAAAGAACATGAAAGCAAATCCTGTATTTAGTTTGTACATCCCTACCAAATTAGTATTTGGTTGCGGAGAAATCAAGAAATTATCCAGTGAAAAATTACCGGGGAAAAAGGCACTAGTCGTCATCTCATCCGGAACTTCCATGCGGAAATATGGGTATCTGGAAAGAGTACTCGCCCAATTAAGACTGAATAATGTAGAAACACTGGTTTACGATAAAATCCTTCCCAACCCCATCAAAGAACACGTCATGGAAGCAGCCGCCATCTGCCGGGAAGAAAAATGTGACTTTGTAGTAGGCCTGGGAGGCGGAAGTTCCATCGACTCCGCCAAAAGTATAGCTGTTATGGCCTGCAACGACGGTGACTACTGGGATTATGTATCAGGGGGTAGTGGCAAAGGACGCCCCGTAACCAAAGCACTTCCCATTATCGCCATCCCTACCACCGCCGGAACCGGAACGGAAATGGATCCATGGACAGTGATTACCCACGAAACGGCTCAAGAAAAGATAGGCTTCGGTTGCCAGCTGACCTTCCCTACCTTATCTATTGTAGACCCGGAACTGATGGTTTCCATTCCCCCGCACCTCACCGCCTATCAAGGGTTCGATGCATTCTTCCATGCCGCAGAAGGTTTTATCGCCAATTGTGCAACACCCATCAGTGATCTTTACGCCTTAGAAGCCATCCGTCTGATCTACAAATATCTGCCAGTAGCCGTAGCCGACGGAAAGAATTTGAAAGCGCGTGCCAAAATTGCTTGGGCCAGCACCTTGGCAGGCATGGTGGAGGCCACTTCCAGTTGTACTTCCGAACATTCATTAGAACATGCCATGAGTGCTTATTATCCACAACTTCCTCATGGAGCAGGACTCATTGCCTTGTCTGAGACATACTTCGAAACTTTCCGGCATGACTGTACAAAACGTTACATGAAAATGGCTGAAATGATGACCCAGAAAAAGAGCAACCGTCCGTCCGATTTCATTGATGCATTGATTACACTGCAAAAAGAATGTAAAGTACATTCTATCAAACTGAGCGAGTTTGGCATCCAATCCGAAGATTTCCCCAAATTTCTGCAAAATGCAAGAGATACGATGGGAGGACTGTTCACTCTCGACCCACGCCCGATTACAGACGAAGAAATCCTGCATATCTTTAAAAAGTCTTATAAATAATGGATAAAGAACTAGACCTTGCCGTAACCTGTTACGGCAAGGTAAAACCATTGAAATATGATTTGGTCCTCCTCCCTTGGGGGGCTACCGAACCGCATAATCTGCACCTGCCTTATCTGACAGACTGTATTCTGAGCCACGACATCGCACTAGATGCTGCTAAAATGGCAAAAACACATTACGGTATTCGTTGCATGGTCCTGCCTTACGTCACTGCCGGTTCACAGAATCCGGGACAACGCGGGCTGGATTTCTGCATCCACTATCGCTATGAAACGCAGAAAGCGATTTTAAGCGACATAGTTGCCTCTCTATACGCCCAAGGATACCGCAAAATGGTCATTATCAACGGACATGGCGGCAATACATTCAAAAGTATGATACGTGACTTGTCACTGGACTATCCCGACTTCCTGATAGCCAGCAGCGAATGGTTTGCCTTTGTCCCTGCTAAAGAGTACTTTGATGAACCGGGTGACCATGCAGATGAATTGGAAACTTCTGTTATGATGCATTATCATCCGGAATTGGTAAATCTGGATGAAGCCGGAGATGGAAATTATAAGAAGTTCGCTTCGCAAATGCTGAATGAAAAAGTGGCATGGATTCCAAGAAACTGGCAAAACGTTTCGCAAGATACCGGTATAGGCAATCCTAAAAAAGCAAGTGCCGGAAAAGGGAAGAAATACGCCGAAGCAGTCGTTGCAAAATATGCACTGTTATTTGAGGAATTGGTACATAAAGAGCTTTATTAATGATTCATCACTCAAGAAGACCATCTGACCTTTTTTAACGATGGTCTTCTATGTTTATATCACCTCCGTTTCTTCGTTATTAGATATATTTTCAGCTACCTTAGTTATACTTGCCATCCAAAGTCCATACATATCCATATAAATATATGTATAACCATCGACTATGAAAAGAATAAATTTCCCCATGTGCCCATAAACAAACCACTCCCTGCACTATCTGCACAAGGATACTTCACCAAATAATTTATTTCATCCCCAAAGGCTGAAATAAAATTCATTTAACAAAATAAAGAGATTTCCTTTATAGGATAAGTTCTATCAGAACTACATTCTTAAATTAAGTTTATATCACCTGTCTCTTATACACATCTGACGCTGCCGACGAATAGAGAGGTGTAGA